>Ga0131853_10017124_pt1 | contig 13209 bp, 10 predicted proteins | sample TergutLab28metaG_FD_92764 | JGI IMG/M metagenome (GOLD analysis project Ga0131853, IMG submission 92764) | Labiotermes labralis P1 segment gut microbial communities from Petit-Saut dam, French Guiana - Lab288 P1 (version 2) (version 2) | ecosystem: Host-associated > Arthropoda: Insects >...
AATATTGTGCGGGTGATAAAATCGAGAAGAATGAGATGGGCTGGGCATGTGGCGCGTATGGGTGAGGAGATGGGGGTGTATAGGGTCTTGGTGGGGAAACCGGAGGGAAAGAGACCACTGGGGTGACCTAGGCGTAGATGGGTGGATAATATTAGGACGGATCTCCAGGAGGTGGGATGTGGGTATATGGACTGGATTGGGCTGGCCCAGGGTAGAGACAGGTGGCGGACACTTGTGAGTGCGGTAATGAACCTTCAGGTTCCGTGAAATGGGGGGAATTTCTTGACTAGCTGCAAACCAGTTAGCTTCTCAAGAAGGACTCTGCACTGTGGAGTAAGTAGGAATATCGGAAATACAGTAGGTCATATGTCTGGCATGAATCGGGAATGGGCTTGGCCAATAGGAAGATTGGTCATGTAAGGAAAGTGATTTTAACCTTTAAGCAACTGGATTGGTGTGTACACATTTTAGCATATCGCTCATTTGCGTCAGGAGTGTCACAACACAAAATTTGGCATTTTTGAGCTATTGGTATAGAAAGAAACGTTTGCAGATACACTTTTAACAGGTATAGTGTCATAACGCAGTTTGCAAAACTTGCTGCTGGACAGCAGTTGTGTCGTCGTTGCACTGATAGAAAATTATAGCACTTCGAAACCTTTAAAAGCTTCTCCTGAAAAATCACAAATTTTGAGTTGTGACACTGTTGTCGCAAATCAGCAATATGTTTTATGAAAATAGCTTGTGTTATTAGAACAGAAAAAAAAGATAAGTACAAAATAAAGGGCATTTTGTTGAAAATAAAACTCGGATTATGTGACTTGTCATAAAAGTGCGGTTAATTTTCTTGTTGCCTAAGTATACTAAAACAGATTTTAAGGGGTGATTTCTTAACAAGTGTTTGCATATGTGGTCACGGATTGTTTGAAGGTTATAATGTGGGCTGTGATGAAAAGATGAAGTAAAAAATGAAACATGCAGTATTCACAGAATGTTGTAAGCTGTAAATATGTATACAGCACAGTGTTTACTGCCTCAGAGTTGTTCTAGGAGATGATCATCACTTCTTCCTCTGGTAGATCAGCAGTATGCTGACTGTTGGCCCAACATACAAAAGAAGCTCTTAACAGCAAACTTGCCACTAAACAAAGTGCCTAGTAAATGAATTTCATTGTAGGAAGGTGGTATAGTTGTAACGGCTGAACACGCATTTATGTGTATCTAGTTATCGTACGACACAACACCTCGGTCAAAGTAGGGTCTTGTCAAGTTGAGTCCTACGTGTCATTTGCTGAACGTTTTCACACGACTTTAAATTATGCGTGCTTTTTCATAACACACACTCTTTTTCTGCTCCTGTTATTGGGATTGCTTTCATGTAGGGGCATTATTTTATCCGGCAACTTTCGGTTCCCCCTTACTGTCAACTCCATTGTCATATGAATATAGCCCACGTGCATTGTGGCGTACTGGCAGAAAGTGACTAACTGTAGTTATCAGAAAAAAGGACCAGTATGTGCTGCTTTTCCTTCCACAACGGCCTCACATGTCATTAGTCACCTGGTGATGCGTGGTGATAATGTTGGGGGAATTCCACACCCCAGAGCAAAACAGATGTCAGGCCTGTGAGTTCCGTCTTTTGTGTAGTTTTTGCTTGTAGAGAGTGACTTGGATGTGTAACTACTAAATGATTCATTTTCTTACATTTCTTATTTTTTAGATGTTGCATAAGTGTGCAGTTTGAACCTGCAGTAATGTTAGTGCAGGAACTGTCTGCTAGTGCCAGCACTCCTACAAAAGAGGTTAGGTTAAGTTAGGTTGGGTTAGGTTAGTGTGAGGTAATAAAAGTTACCGCTTTTCTTTTTATTTCTGTTCTCAGCTGAATGGCACCCTAACGTATCTATATTGAGTGTCCAGTAGAAACCAGAACTTGCTCGAAGAACCTTCAAACTTGCTCGTAGAGTATTATCTGTATTACACAAGGTGTTGTTTTATTCATGGGGCCGCTTGTATAGCAGACAATGCTGCCCATTTTAAAGTGCACGGTACTGCGGTATGAAAATCTGTATGTACAAGACTGTGAAAGGGGCTGCAATCCAAAACCCTAAAACTCAGGATTAAGAACGGATTGGGGGGGGAGGTATCACCTACTTTGGATGTGCCCATGAACTGTTCCATTTGCAAAGGAAAAAATTTGTTTATATTCTTGGACAGCCCACATTTCCATGTCCTTTCAGTATTCATTCACCTTTCATGGCGTTAATTTTTTCCAGCGTACATGCTCTTTTGAAGTTAAAAATGTGCACTTTGCTTGCACATAAATTTTTTCACCTGAATCATGAACATTGTTCCCATCGTTTCATTTCTATTCAAGAGCCCCATACTTATGTTCGTGGATAAGAATTTAAACCATTAGTAAAATTTTAGTTGGAGGAAAAAACCAAATAATTGATGTTTTCCACATAATATCATCAATTTTATTGAGCAGTTATTTGTCCAAGTCACCTCCAGAACCCATTTAACATATATTGATTGGTTTTCTGCATTATACATTTGTTTGTAATCATTATACATAGCACTTGCTTCAGTTATGATCTTGAAGACTTACGTCTTGCGGGATGTGATGCTTTTTCATTGGCTGAGCAGTTCCTGATCTTTTGAAGGCTCTACAGTTCTTTGCAATGTCGTTAGCCACTGGCCCAGTGATGTAGCATCACATTCCATAATACTTGAATCAGCAGCAGCATCATTATCACCTAATTTGTCTGCCTTCATAACACAAAGTTACAGAATATTGTAATTAAATATTATGTTGTAATTCATGTGGCCTACTTTGGGCTGATCATCACAGATACCAAGATTCAATCCTGCAGCAGTGGTACTTGTGATGAACATTGTGGCACTGGGAGGAGGTTTCTGTCTGAGCATGTCTTTTCTTGCCATTCATCATTCCTTTAAAGCTTTTTATTCCTCTTTATTGCCTGCGGTGTTAGCATGACAAACCGGCAGGTTGTGACAGCCACACAGGTGAATGGTCGCGTTTTCTGGGATGTTACACCATGTTGCTTGCTGAGGAGTGACTGGTGTTTTGAAGGACCATAGTCTCTTTGTGTGTTTCTCATTTGCTTCAGTCTCGAGATGAAGGCACCTTATTACGCTGAAATATTTGTAACTATTTACCAGTTGACATGGCAAATCATCTCAGAAGACTTGAAGCTGTTACTTGAGTGATTTGACATTCCAAGGTCCTGTGCAAGGAATTGATAAAAACCTAGTAAATTGTTTAGCATACACAGACACAGTCGTATTTTCCGATTATTCGGTCAACAGCAGTATTAAGGGTTATTCTTTGTGTAGTAATTGTACTTACAAGACGTATTGAGGGAACTGGGGTAGCTCAGTCAGCATAGGCATTAGGCTATGGGCTGGACATTTTGGAATTCGATTCGCAGCAGGGGCAGGACTTTTTCTCTTGCCTCTGGGGCCCACCCATTCTCCTATTCAGTAGGTAAGAGGCGTTCTTTCCTTCAGGGTAAAGGGACTGGGTGCATCATGCTGACAACCTACCTCCATCTGATGCTGAGGTTAGGAATAAGTGGAGCCATACATCTGCCCCCCCACCCCATATGCCTTCATGGTGTGTACAGGGATAAGTATACCATAACCTTTTATAAGAAGGTTTGAACCGTAACCTTAGTATAACATTCATTGTGCACTCTCCACCTCTTACATAATTATGCAAAAAACCAGGTGATGTACGATCCAAGTACTTGTCATATAGTATTGGTTAATTTTTCTCCACAGATTTCATTTCAAAACATTTTTGCCCCTGATAAATATTTTGTACATTATGCCTGACACTTAAATCTTCATGATAAGGGCTTATTATTTTTGTTCAGTTTTCATTACAGTCGGAATATATATAGACATATTTCATGACAAGTCCGCAGGCTCAGATTCCATGAAAATTTGAGTAATGTGTTATTTGTTGCATGCAGACAGACAAACTCACATATAGTGAAAGTAATGGGCAGCAAAATTTTGTAACTTCTTATCGCAAACATAGTGAAAAGAAGACAGGCCCCAGACCTGTCCAGAGTGTGTTATTACTGCTTCGGGGAACAAATTAAGGTTATGTAGGTAAATTTGTTTGTTTCTGCAACATAATTTAATAGCTGATCTGTGTAATAAAAACCAAGACACAGAGACAACGTAAACCATGGGATCCCATCGGTAAAGCAACATTATGTACCTTAATTGATACTAATCTTTGTAAGCCTGATGATGGCCAAGCAAGACCGAAACATGTTGCTGATGTAACCAGTTGTAGAATACAACTGTCACTTGTTTTGTGCAAAGATGGTTTAATTCATTAAAAAAGAAATAACAACAACCAACGTGATGCACTGTTTATCCTCCGCTTATTTCATCGATCAACCTCTACGTGTTTTGGGCATATTTGTAGCCCATCATCAGGAGGTATACTGTATATATACAAAAAATAGTACGTGTTGTGCTTTTCAGTTGGCTGTCTGTTGGCCAACCAACACATACCAATTGCTGTATATATACAGTATACCTCCTGATGATGGGCTATAGGTATGCCCGAGACACGTAGAGGTTGATTGACCAAATAAACAGGATAAATAGTGCATCAATTTGGTTTTTATTACACAGATGTATGGAGATGCACGGTCAACAAACAGTAAAATTCAGTAGTTGAGCTGAAGAGCAAACATTATCTTAAAAATCTTAAATCTACCACTGATAGTTACTTGTGGCCAGGTTATGTTTCTGTCATTTCAGTAACGTACAAACTGTTTCCCTGATCCTAATTGAATGGTAAATAGAAAATCTGTATGTTTGTATGGATAGGTGCAACAACCATGTGTTTAATTGACAAAGACTGCTGACTATCCAATGTATTTGTGATGCAGGCACCTAAATATCAAATATATCTGTTTGCCGTGAGTGTTGATTGTTGATGTGTATAGAATCATAATATTGAAAGTTGGAAAGGGACAGTGTGCGTGTGTGCGTGCGTTGGTGTTTGTCTAAGCTTTGTTGCTGTTGGAAATGATTTATTGATTGATTCAGGTGAATGTACATTCATGAAAGGGAGGGACAGATATACAGACATATAGCAAAAGCCTCTGTGCGTCTCTGCTCATTGAGTTGTTTGATGTATGTGAACGAATTGTGAGTGGGTTCAATGGTAATTTGAACAAGAGACATGGTGGTCATGGGGTTTTTAACGTGTAATAGTGCAGTAGGTCATTTTAGAGCTAAAACATTGCCTATAAACTTTTTCTTTAGCATCCTTGCCAGTGATGAGTAGTTTTACTAAATATGTTAAGTGAGTATTTATTTCATGATTGCTACTTGTATCATCGGTGGTAATCGGCATATGATTCGGTTTGCATAAAATTTTTTACTGGAAGATCTATGAAATGAAGTTTAACATACAGAAATGGATGAGATCATTAGAGTAGAAGTGTTGACTCAATTAATGGTGCTATATTCTAATAGATATCATATTTAGTGAGGTGCAGCTGTCACTTGTGACACACTTTTCTCGCGTTTAATTAAATATATAAATTGGCACGTGTGTGTGTGTATATATATATATATATATACACATGGTATTATTTTTGTAACAAAGCATGTAATCAGCAGCTGGACACACAGAATAACAGGAACTTTTGTTTAACCCCTTTAAATGCTGAGTTAGACACAATCTGCCATCTGCTGGCATTATTAGGAGCTCACCATATTCTCTACGTTAGCAGGATAAGTGTTAAATGTAGACTTTCAATACAGAAAAATGTATTATTTCAGTTTGTAGATTATGATTTAACTGTGCAGAAAATGTTCATGGAAAAAAAAAAACCCTTCCTTTTAAAGCATTTGTTAATAAAAGTGTGTAATGTTGATTTCATGAGTAGTGCATTTGGTATATTAACAAACTCCTGGTCTACTTGGTTGTCAGAATTTTTATATTTTTGTGTGAACTTGTAAGACTTATAAGGGAGAATCGAGTGTGTGACCTGCTTGCTATAATTCTGGCAGATGTACAAGGACTATTGTCAGAGGCTGTTGGTCTGAATGTGATGAATTTGCATTGTATTTGCACTGGTATGTCATATCTTGCTTTGAAATTCTACTTTCAGGCACTGAAATGATTGTTCTGTATTGATGTAGGTGTGATTGCCTGAACAAATAAAAGTGTACAATGCAAATGATCTGTGCATCTTGGTTTTAGAAGCATCCAAACGTAGAAAATAGATACTGCATTATACAGAGTGTTCCATTTAAAGCTATAGAGAATCGTGTGCTACAATACAAAAATAAGAACAGAAGTAGTTCCTTCCCTGTGTAATGTACTTTTCCTGCTTTGCCATGACTGTCGAACCAAGGTTACCTTGTTTGCTAGGGCTCTTGAATTTACAAGCAGAACTTGTGTTCATTCCATAGCAATACTTAGCATCGAAACTTTTGTGTTCCTGCTCGATAAAAACATAGCAATCTGTAAATGACAAGGTAACGGAATGAGGTAACAATATGTAGATTGATAGCATCGTATCAGGGCACAGGAAATTTATTTGACAGGATATATGTCCAGCATTAGACAGTGTTGACAGACAAAGGCCACATTTGTGCAGGGATTCTTCAATAATGTGGAGTGTCTCTTCTCTTTTGTCAGTAATGCCAAAAGTTGTACATATTTCCTGTATTGAACACATCCTTTGTCCAAAAATCTTTTTACCAGACCACATATTATCATCTTACTTGGTACTTCCATGCCAGTACATGCACTGCTCAATGCATATCAGCACAACACTAGGATGAGCACACCCTTTTCTTCTGAATTTGAAATATTCAGACCTATGCATCTTTTGTGCAGGCGGTTGGAGCAACACCATCAATCAGGCTGATCCCAACATGAATATAAGAGAGAGGGAGGAAGGGAGATCAAAGATAAAGCCATCGCATTACGGGTCTGGACAGGCTTTTGCTTTTCTATGGCAATTAGGGTTATGCTAAAGCACTTCAGTGTTCCATTACATGTATATTGCCCTATTGTTTCTCCACATCCCAGTAGCAACATGACGCTCCAGTAACCTCTACCCACTTTCCATCCTGTAGTACCAATAACCACCCACGCCCCCTCTAGAAAGTAAAGTATTTTTCTTGACTAATTGACCCTAGAAAATGTGACAGACTGGTTCTTCTGCAACGTCGATAAACAACAGCCGACTTTCACTGTGTAACATCCCAGAAGAACGAAGGTCTCATCTGCACCTCGACGGAAGCCCCAATCGTCACACAATAATTTACAGTCTGACGTTGTTCATATATCGACAACTGCCTTACAGAATTGTTGTCACTTTATTGTCATAACGCATAACTAACGAACTTTTCAAAGCACAGTCGGTGCAGTTCGGTGCAGAATCATGTGTAGCGCCACTGCCATATTTTATGGGGGTTAATAAAAAAAATCGCATTTTCTCGTATTCGATGGGATGCATTGTTTTGAAATTACAAAATCTGTGACAAATACCGAAAGAGACAATAGAGCTAATTTGAAGTGTCGCGTACCGTTTAAAACTAAATATCAGGAAAATCAGCAAGTGCGTAGTTGCCGATACCATCTGTGTGACGAAATCAGGGTTTGGACGCCATCACCTCTTCAGGTGAACAAAAGTGAGGTTTGTTAAGCTTCTCTTTGTGCAGGCTGGAGTTAGCGGAAGTGCCAGAATTACCCAGACACTTGATATGTATCTGATGGGCCGGTAGCGTAGACGGTATAGCGATTGGCTACGGGCTGGACGGTCCGGGTATCGAATCACGAGGGCACGAGATTTTTCCCCCTGCCCAGACCGGCCCTGGGGCCCACCCAGCCTCCTGTACAACAGGTACCGGGTCTTTCCCTGGGGTAAAGAGCGGCCGGGGCGTGACGCTGACCCCTCAACCCTTCTAGTGTCGTGGTCAAGAAAGAGTAGAACTATACTTCTACTCCCCCTATAGGCCATACGCCCTGTACAGAGCCTCAGTGCCTGTACAAGGGTGCATTTTACCTTTACCTAATATGTATCCAGCAATGCCAGACAAAGCAATGAGGTACTGTATGGAGCGGTGCAGTTTGCATGAGCAGCGATATGTTTATTTTGCCTTACATCAAGCATTCTGCACTTCACTGCACACAAGGTATCAGCTTTAGTCTGCTAAGTTACTGTCATAGATTTGGGTGTGGCCTGAATAGAGCAAATGAAATGCACGGCAGGCAACAGCTGGCATTTCTCTTTTATCGCTACGTTCCAAAAATATTTGTGTTTGTGCACGCTATAGAATCCTTTGTACAACATTTTCTCTTACCAGACTCATTATACATGATGGCCTTCGTATGTAACATGCTTCTCAAAAGGTTTCAAATCAACAGTTCGTGATTTGCCAGCCATCAGTGAACGAACACATAACACTTATTGGCTGAACAACCAGTTTTACTTAAATACAGCCTTTCCATTTCACTCAAAACGCAGTAAGCTGTCTAACAAGGAAGCACTGAGCGAGCAACAGCAAGAGATTTAAGTGAGTTTCAGAAACCGCCACTGTGACAGAAACCGCGTTTTTTAAGTCTTTAGACCACAGAAACACAGACACGAACACGCACACACACAAACACACACCGCACACACACAAACACACACCGCACCCACAGACACACACACCGCACACACACACACACACACAATCCGGTAAAAATCCTCTGAGCAACTGATCAGATGATCGCACAGACCGCTAACTACACTACACACAACACAACAGACCAATATCCATCCCATCAGCAGGATTCGAACCTGCGATTGCAGAAATCAAGTGGCTGAAACCTACGCCTTACACTATATGACCACCGGGATAGGGCGGTGTATGTTTATAGAATATAAAATTGTTCTTAATTTGAAGTTCTGAATACGGACGAAGGGAAGTAAATGTCAATGTGGATATTGCAACTAGGTACAGGGATATAAAAAAGTTATAAAATGCAAACAAAAATGTTCCAACGAACAGTGTAAAGAGCTGTCAAACAGAGCGGCAATTTATAGGGAAAGGGAACTGGGAGCAACTGGTTCATGTTTCGGAGATTAATAAACGGGAATAATGACAGGAGTTAGAATTGTTAAAATATGCTGAACGTTCCTAACTTGTTGTCTTCTTGAGCTGCCAGTTCTGTTCTAACTGCATTTATCAACTGCTACAGTCGGACCCTCACCGGTTTGTTACAATAATACAAAATTGTATTTTAGTTTACAAGAGAAATGGAATTTATACTAAGCAGCAACAGACGGCTAATCATTGCGCCACTCTGTATACGTTATGTACAGTTAGCTGCAGTATCTGGACAGAGACTTTGATCGGTAGATACCTTGATATTTAAAACTTCAAATAACTGGGCACAAATTTATATGGGAGAAACAGCTTGAGTGATGGAGTATTGTATGTGTCACTTGGCCTTGAACGTTGGCAGGATTCTTCTTATCATTCTGTCAATAAGATAAGATTAACCTTCCCCAGCTCGATAAATGTCAAGTTCTTCTACAACTCAGACGCCTTCAACACACACAACCGAATGCACGCAAAAAACACTCAAAAGAAACAAACTGCGCTTGGCCTCTCAAAAGACGTCGGACTTCAGAAGAGTAGAAATGGGTGACAGTTTGTTGGAGACGGAGGTTCATCGCAGTTCAATGTAACCAACTGTTGTAATGGACCGCTGTGTGTTGCTGAATTGGTTTATAGACTGTTTTCTACACTGAGAACTGAACTGTACGTGATGTCAAAGTACGAATATATATATAAACCGTCAATGAACCAATTCAGCAACACGCAGCGTTAGATAACTTCAGTTGGTTACGTTGAACTGCGATGAACTGCCGTGTACGTGATATGAAGATACATGTATATATACGTACCTTGATATCACTTACTGTTTCGTTCTCAGTGTATAAAACAGTCAATGAACCAATTCAGCAACACACAGCGGTCCATTACAACAGTTGGTTACGATGAACTGCGATGAACCTCCGTCTCCAACAAACTGACACCCATTTCTGTTCTTCTTATGTCCGACGTCCTTTCAGAAGCCAAGTGCAGTTTGTTTCTTGTGGCTGCTTTTTGCGTGCATTCAGTTGAGTGTATATATACACACACACACACACACACATACATAGATTTGTAGTTAAGCCATATATGTTTCGATTTGTAGTTAATTCAGCCACAATGTCAACAGATGGCGGTCTATTCATATCGATTTGTAGTTAATTCAGCAATGCCGTCAATAGATGGAAGTAAAAAAATATCGATTTGTGGTTAATTCAGCGATACTATCAATAGATGGCAGAATGCAGATCATTGGATGATGTAATAATTAACGGCTAATGAAATGGAAAATTTTACCTGTCCCATATAGTTAAATTTCGTAGAAATATGGAATTACATATTTCCCACACAATATCACAATAAATGCATCGCTATCACAATTACATATTTGCACACAATATCACAATAACATTCATTGCTATCACAATTACATATTTGCCACACAATATCACAATAACATTCATTGCTATCACAATTACATATTTGCCACACAATATCACAATAACATTCATTGCTATCACAATTACATATTTGCCACACAGTATCACAATAACATACATACACACACACGCGCACACACTCACACGCACGCACACACACACGCACACGCACGCGCATGCACGCACACACACCCATACATACATGCATAAAATCCATAGATCCCTGAGGCTGTCACCAGACAATAGGACGTGGAACATGTCATATACATACAAAGCATACAAGATGTATAAAATTATTACAGTGTAAGAATTGACGCAGTCATGTAAGTCAGCAATACATAGCACCTGTACATGCAAAAAATTCATCCACGGAGTAAAAGGAGTGTGGATATAAAAAATGTTTCAGGGCTACTTTAAACTGTGGCTTTTCATTTCTTAGGCTTGCAACAATAAAATATATAAATCTTCAATTCATACTTTCCATTACACTCTGTATCACAGACTGTAGTGCAGACGGAACTGAGCTTGTTTAAATAGGTTTTTTAAAATATTAGAAATTAAAAAATAATACAATTCGTTTCTTTATTAATCTACTAAAACATAACAAGACAATAAAAATTTTAAGAAATAAGCAAGTTTAAATAGAATTTCATTTTTTTTTAAAGACATTTCAGGGCACAGACAAATGTATTCTTGCTTCCCTTTCTTAGGTTATAACACTTTCAGACAGTTAACAAAATATTTGGGGTTTGAAGGCCACAAAGAACAAAGCTGCTTATATTCATTGCTGAACGAAAAGATAAATTGTAGTTAGACGTCATAGAAAATAAAATTTTAAGTTTTCCAATCCAAGTTCACAGAATCCAGTTTAAGACCGTCTGGTAGAGCAGTTATACCAGTTGCAAACTGTGTCTAAAAAAGGTACACCAGCGCTGGTTTAGCAACGTAGGGGAAAGCAACACAAGAAACCCACAAATATATGGCAGACAAATAGATTGATTTGTGTTGGTGATTGTGGTGATTATGATTATGATTATCATTACCACATTAAATACACTGGCCGGCTACAGCAACAGCCTACGAACCCGGGCCACTTGCAAACTGACATCACCTTGTGCAGTCCGGTTCGTGCAAGGATATCGGCTACAGTACGTGTGATGTGGTTTTGTGCAGGCACAGGGCTGGCTGCGGTCAGCAGTGCAACTGGTCCTGCAGAATGTTTAATAAATAATAGCGCCAGATTTAATTCAGAATTTGTAAAAGGCAGAGAAAGCAATTAGTGACAACTAGAAATGCCACCATGGCGCACCAACAGACAGTTTCTGTTTACATAAACTGGATTAGATAAAACTTGAGTGTACAGAAGCCTTGTGAGTTTTCCTTTCTTAGAAATCATTAGTCTGCATATAACAATGTTTCTCATACTGTGGGTGTGCCACAGAACACAACATAATTTCTGTAACCCAAACTCCGGTATCCAACACTGTACAGCCCACAACTGTACCACTGTAAATGTTCCTTATCAGCCCCTCCCAGATGTAGGCACTTGGTCTAACAAAACTTTTTTCACTTATTAATCATGAATTTCAACAACCCCCCCATTAACTAAGTGGGTGTAAAGAGACATTCTGACAGCAGCACCACAATCATGTTTGTATTGAAACTTGTGAAAGAGGCAGAGCAACAGAATGTGCTTAATATACAAGAAAACCATGTATAGTGTATAATGTACAGTATATGGTGTACTATGTATTGTGTATAGCGTATAGTGTACTGTGTAACGTGACGTATGAATCCATAGATATCACTTGGGTTTCAGTTGCTTGTATATTTTGTTTCATTACTGTTCCTTGTGTTGTGTACACAGCAAAGCCAGTGATCCTGAAACGGTCTGTATCCACTACAGCCATTTGAAGCAACTGTGCAGTAGACACTCCCTCTCTCTTCCCAGCAGCAGCTTTCCTGGCAACTATATAAATTGTTTTGTCAGCTCCTACCTGTGTGGTGGCACCAAAGTAGATAACAAATCACCTGATCCCACCTGATTATGCACCCGTGCGGTCACGACTACCACTGGGGTAAATCATACAGTGGCAAGGATACTAATCCCCCCCATATAGGGTTAGCCCCATTTCAAGGTATAGCAGAAAGTGATAAGAAGCGGCCATAATTTATCTCAACACACTATGATACAGAATGTGTTCAGAAGGTCTGAAGGTAATAAGTAACAAGTACAGTCAGTACTGAGAGTGAAACACAAGACAGTACCTTCAGAATTCAGTAGAGGAAAACTTAAACACTGTGACACCATGGTCGAGAGGAAGGTTATGTCTGGTGATACATAAATTATGAGATCAAAATCTCACTTTATTTCACTTATATTTGACTGTAAATTTTCCTTCACTGAAATTCTAACAATCAGAAGCCCAGGTCAAATTAACCACATGCACTTACACATAGGTCTAGACAGCTGGTGATATCAAGATTTGATCATATGGTAAAGACATCACAACACTCACAGAACAGCACCAATGGATACTGCACTGAGTGAGGTGGGAAAAAATATTGTTGAATAACACTTCGAAAGTTACATTCAAATTGACATTTCAAT
>Ga0131853_10017125_pt1 | contig 13209 bp, 6 predicted proteins | sample TergutLab28metaG_FD_92764 | JGI IMG/M metagenome (GOLD analysis project Ga0131853, IMG submission 92764) | Labiotermes labralis P1 segment gut microbial communities from Petit-Saut dam, French Guiana - Lab288 P1 (version 2) (version 2) | ecosystem: Host-associated > Arthropoda: Insects >...
ATATACTTTATATATATATATATATATATATATATATATATATATATATATAATACATATAGATTATAAAGAAAATGACTAAAAACACTGTCGTCTTCTGGAAAGAAACACCGTGTAGTCTGGTATGGGTGACGACGTTTCAGCGTAATCTGTTCCCAAATTTTGTAAAATTCTACCGGACTGCACGGTGTCACATCTCAGAACACAGCCACTTACGTTTGTAATGCATGGAAAGAGAGAAAGTAGTTGACATTAAATTTGTGTTTATAATTTGAGAATTGAAGTGAATTTTGGTGATTTTATATGTGTAACTTGTATTTTGTATGTTGGCTTAGTGGAAAATTTTAAATTTGCAGTTAAGATATAAGTTTTGTTGAGCAAGTTGCAAGCGCTAACAACAGGAAGACCGTATCATGTAACATTCCTTAGTAACAGCACATTCCTTTACGTCCGCTTAAGCTGTTTCTAAGCGAACTCAAAAAACCGCTGAGTTTTGTAGCTTTGGAGCGCCTGTACCGGCCTGTGGGACCGACACGCAGTGTCCTTGTGATCCGACTTAGAACTTGCAGAGACGCGAAACCACACTGCTCTAGGGCCAGACCTCAAAATGATCCTTATGCCCCGGGTTTTCCTGTTCATACCAGGTGAGTGGTGCGTGGTGCAACCATAACTCCAGATTAAAAGGAAAATGAGTTAGAAGATTTTGTTAGTTTTATTATTTTCCAAATTTAGTTAAGGCGAGGGAATTGAAATTAGGTAGATGATCCGCCTTCCATGTTGCTAGGCCAAAATGTGGTAGAAAAAGTTTTAAGTTGTGTAGATTCAAGTTTATTCTTGTGTGTGGTAGTATAGTTTTTGGAGAATGTACATTTATATATTTTACTAAGAAAGATCTAATCCGTGTTCAGTCTGTGTTCCGCTGGGACGTTAGCTGTGGTGAAGTTTTAGGTATAGTCCAGTCCCAGGTAGTTCCTTGAATGGTTTGGATTATTGCAAGAGTATTGGTAAATTTTGAGGAGAATTTTACGTACTGAATGTGTAGGAAAATTAATACTCACGATTATTTAATGCGTGTGAAATTGTGATAACAAACTAAGTAGTTATTTTGAGAGAATTATTTTAATATTATACACTTGTGAGCTTAGCACGGCTAGATACAGGTAAACTGTATAGTGAGAAGGTTAATACGTGGAAATGGGAAGGATGTGCTAGATTTAACATGTCCAAAGATGGTGAAAGCAAATACAGTGAAGTTTAGTTGTTTTTACGATGTAAGAAGTGAATAACTGCGCAACGTGTACAACTTTTCCCCAGCAGATCGGTCCGGTAGCAGATAATCCCACAATTGCCTAAATGCTCAGTGCTGCCGTTAGCTAACAGTAAAGTATAGATATTGTGTCTGTTTGCATAATTTCTTTTATGTTCAATTTGAACTTTAGGTTGTGTTCGGTTACCGTGTCTTTGCTAATGTTAAGTTGGTATAGCTGTTCGAGTTCGCTCAACTAAGAGTTACGTGACCACGGCGGAGGGATCACTACCCCCGTAGCTACTACGAATTACGATAATTCCGTAGCAGCAGTTGTCAGTGATCTGCTTAGGAAATCCAAAACTGACTCGTGACAGCATTACTGAAAATGATGAGGCTAAGAAGACGCTAACACTAGTTTGCGAAGTTATTTTAACAGGTGGTAGGGACCAGGTTGTAATCAGAACCTTCTCCCCAAGAGGCACTACAAACTAGTGGCATCAGTGTCGACACAACTGCCGTAATCACTACACGTTTATACTTCGTAAAACACGTGATCAGCAGAGACAAAAATGTCGGACATATCCTGTGAGCAACAAAAAGAGAGGACACACTGCAACCCAGTAACAAAGAAGAGTGTCTGCGCTATGCCTCCGATTAACAGAGGAAGGTCGTAAGGTTGCAATGGATAATACATTTCTAATTGCCATTAATCATGAAACGACTGACCGCGAGGTACGAGCTGCGAATGTAGCCGTCGATTTCAATCGCTGGACAAAATAACCGGATGGTCGTTACTGGTTAGCGTACTGGGGTTTTGCAATTATGAGACAGGTGGCCGTGTTCTGCTGCGCAATGAAGGTGAGTAATGAGTCAGCCGTTCTGATATCGTAACTCAACATTTGAGGGACGGACAAGTGACAATTCAAATTTACAAATTCTAACTTCCCGAGGCAAGGAAAGGCCTTAACAGCTCTCCTTGGTTCATTCCACTCAGATTGTGCAGAATAAGACGATTAGGGGAAAACTGAGATGGAATGGATGTGGATGGAAGAGACAGTGGCCCAGTTGCACGTACCTTGGAAGAGACTGAGAAAAACCATGTAAAATATTACAACAATAATCATAGTTTGGTCTTCAGGCTTAGGTTTAATCACGTAACTTTCACAAAACACTCGGCCCCATCTAGACCCGAAGTAATGAGTGAGTGCACTGGCACATCATTTCCCCCAACATGCATTTATGGCGTGGACAGAGACAACCTTACCGTTACCATTCTGATGAAACAGGAGAGCTTCACACAGACTGCCGTAATTGGTCACAAGTCTTTTGAAGCCTTCATTGACTTTCTATTTACAGCTATATTTTATCAACACATGCTACTTAGAAATTAATAAAATTGTAACGCATTTACTGTCTGTGATGGCAATTTAAGGATTTTTATTTCCTAGTGCAATCTAGCGATCAAACTGTTAGGAATTTTTCTTTGTATTCAGAAGATTTCGGATTCGAATTTTGGCCAGGAGATCTGTCACCCAGTCTGAGATTCTCAGTAATATTCCGCAGTTCCTACAACAGCGTTTATATTCACATCCTTTCCAATATAAAACTGCAGTTTTTGTACAATCCGAATTCGTAGCTTTAGTGATCGATAACAATGTCCTTATAAACTTATCTTAACTTTGATTTAACCAACAGCAAGTGAACAGTTTTTTAACCTTGTAAAGCCTAGTAGTTATTTTATGTACTACTATATTTAGCATTTACAAACGCTACACTCTTTCTGCAGAGCGGGAGGGCCTGTTTAGCACGTGTTTTCCCTGTACATCGTCAAATGGTTTGTTTTTATAACCGAGACGATGTGTGCTCACTGCGCGTTAAGAACGGAATATTTAAATTTAAGAGTTTAATTTTAGTCTTTGAGGGCTATAAACTCATATCTGCGTGCTTTACAGTGGAAGTTACAAGCGCTCTGACTATTCCGTAAGTCACAAATAGTACCATAAGTCTGGTATCAAAGCTCTTATTCCACTTAAGTCATCCACAGTTAGATTTAACTTGGGTGCTTTTGTCGAGCGTATACGAAATGCAGTCAGAAAGCGGCATTAAATAACACAGTATTTAATCACGAACACTAAATTCAAATTTTCCTTACAAGTACTTGCATTTCTTTATTTCATCTTCCAAATTATTTTCCCTCAGACCGTATTTCCGTAATATTAATGGAAAGTAAATTTTTGTGCACCGGTAGTCGAATGATTTGTCCCAGAAAATGACGCAAACATTAAGTAATGCCCATCTGGTTCACTTATGGCCAGGGATTCAAATCGTAATGCGGTGTTTCATGTGCTGCAAGCGTCTTATGTTTCACTGGCAACATTTAATTGCTTCTAACACGGTCAAAATATAAAGGTGGGGAAGGACACACTGGCGCTTTGGAATTATGAATAGAGGTGGCAAAAGAAGTCGCGAGGTTTCCTCTGTTTTTATTGGAGGCTGAAGTTCTTATGTAGTTATCAGGCTGTTACTATCTTCTTAATTTGTTTAAAGAATTTGTGTTGTTTATCTCAATTTCACGCTTTGAGAATAATGAACGGAACTACTGTCTATTGCTTATAAACACGACAGAAATAGGGAGACACACACACACACACACACACACATGTCGATATGCGGTTACAGGCGAAGTTTTAAACGGAACAAACAAAAGTTTTTTTTTTAAATATTTTAAATATCTATTTATATGTTGGAACTGGTTTCGAAGCACATGCTGATAAACGTCAACAGGTGTACAGTCATGTCTTCATCACCAGACTGAAACACAAAATGCCAATAATATATAGAGTGAAATTCTGACAACTTCGGCAGGTTCAAGTAAGTGGAAAGAAGAAAATAAAGTAACCAAATCCTTCTCAGATCTACAGAACGTCATGTCGTGCCTCACACAGCAAAACTTCTCTCTCCACTAACTATAGTAAGTTTAGGGAAATAAACATTGCTGAGTGTAAAAAAGTATGAGACAAATAAAAAGGTAGGAAATGTTAGTAGAACGAAACACTTCTGGCTGGCGTGCTTGTCTAAACTTAGCAACGAGTGAGTATTTGTAACCTGGTAACCGCAGTAAAAAATTTAACCACTGGAGCATCTGTAAACTTGGTGATTAAAGTAACCATACTAACCAGATAATCAGTGTTAACGCTACTAATCATGCCAACTACGACAGCAGAAGAGGTATCTTGGTAACAAAGGTAACCATGGTACCTGTATTAACCGAGTTATATATATATATATACGTATATGTATTTATGTATGTATGTAGGCACGTAGGTCCTTGCGTAAGTGCCTTGTATTCTTGCAAGATTTGGATAAAAGTGTCCTGTTCTGGACATCTGGACAGACAGACAGACAGACAGACAATGACGAAAACCATAGTTGCCTTTCGCAACTTTGCAAACGTGCATACAAACACTCTCTGGGCAAAATGTTGACTTTTATAAGCTACAACAGCGCGTATGTTTAATTTACAGAACATCTGCTGCTTGTCTGTTCAGAATCTTTTATATTTTCGTCTTCTTTCTAAGAGCGGTAACTTAAATGTATTACAGAATATACAAAACGTTTACCGTGCCTTACTTTTAATATGGTGGTTAAGCTGTTGTTTCTGCCTTGAGAGAAAAGAACAGATTCATGAAATCTAAGACGAAAGTGCTGCGGACGGGTTTTGAAACTACCAGTGAAAATGTACAGTAATCGAAGTTGGGGACAATTACATGGCGAGGGGCACCAAAACATGGCGAAGGGCCCCATAACATTCACTTTTTACAGAATATAGTTAAGTAAGAACGTTCGTAAGTGTGAGGTAAATGGAGCCATCCCAGTGGCCGCGCGGTCTAAGGCGTGGGTCGGCGGCCGCTCGGTTGCTGGGGTTGAGGGTTCGAACCCCGCATAGGACATGGATTTTGTCTCTTGTAAGTCTTGTGTTTTGTCAGGCAGAGGTCCCTACGTCGGCCTGGTCCCTCTTCTAGAGAAGTCATACTAAGTGTGGTGTGTCTGAATGTGATCGTAGAACCGCAATAATGAGCAATAAGAAGGGGCTGTTGCACCATGGAAAGAAAGAGAGACAGAAAGGAGAAGATATCAATGAATATTTAGCACGCATGGCTGAAATAAAATTGCATATAGCTGTAACTTAATTCGAAAACCCCAAACAGAAAAACTGCTTCTGAATTGTAGAGGGAAAGACAATACTACTACTACTACTACTACTACTACTAATAATAATAATAATAATCAAACGACTGGCTTCTTGGAATAAGGATGTGAATATACCTCGATTTGACGATGGCAGTGAGCATCTGGTTTCTGTAAATGGGAGTGATTTCTTTACACACTCAACGTTAAAGTAACGTCCTACCATCGAAGAGACTGAAAAAAAAACCCTGTACATGAAACAAGATTTGTCGCGCATGAAAACGGAAGTGGATAAGGGCTTCATATTATAATGCGTTCCCTTGGCTTATGTGAAAAATTTGTTTAGGCATTCACAAATAAATGTCTAAGATTCAAAACCTTAGAATGTAAACTTAAATCGAAAATTGTAAGCCGTTTCATTTCTCGGCTCAAGGATTTTGACTGCATTACGTGTGACGCCGTTTCGATAATTATCCACACCGCCACGGACAGGTGTAGAAAAGTGAAAGTACATTTACACTCATCAATTTGAAACTATAATCTACGATGAAGAATTACTTTATTTGTAATGACAAAATTTACTTTAATTCCAGACAACATGAAAATATAAATTTGTCTAGTGAGTAGGTCTCCACGTCAAGGTAAGTTCACCCTATAACAGGCCATGAGGATCCGAAGTGGGGGAAGAGGTACGCTGTACTTTCTTTAACATCGGCGCTAAGTGGGGTGGGTGGTCAACACCACGGTCCGGGGGGAAAGAGAGCCTGTACCCGTTGTGCAGGGGTCTGAGTGAACCCCAGGGCCGGTTCGGAGGGGTGGGAAATATCTCGCTCCCAACGGGATTCAATCCCCGGACCTTCCAGCCCGTAGAGAGTCGCTATACCGACTACGCTATCCCGTTGTGCAGTAAGTCACAGCAATATAATCAAAATGTAACTAAAATAAAATCAATGAACTTACGTAACTTAAGTTTTGTGTTGTGTAGTTTACTAGAGGCACAAAAAGTCGTATGTGAGAAATTTTTTATATAAATGGAATTTGGTGTAAAGTTACAGTGTCAGTGACTTGTAGGGCCCAAACATTCTAGACGTGTTTCTATTACGTTTTCAAGTAATCTGAATAATACGAGGATATGTTCAATAGGTTTCAAGCTGAAGAAATCTCAACTCCCAGTTAGTATGGCTTATGTTGATGCTGAATTTTAAAATGAATAAGATCCTTTAAAATATAACTTCAGATTTATAAATGAAGTTAAAGTAACGCGCGAGTCAAGAATTCTAGCCACTACCTTTCAATGAACCTGAAGTCCAGACATGGCATGTTATAATGTGATTTTTTGCAGAAAGTAAGTGAATTCATTTAATGGGTGTGTTCATGTATTTTGGAGATGAAACAGGCATGAACGTAGCCTGTTTAAGACATCCCATGGCCCAACTCAAAAATAAATTTAGGAATATACTGAGCTGACAACTCAGCTGGAGCAGTGTAGGTATTTACATGTAAAGTAATTTTGACACAAAATCTGAAAAAGACCAGCTATTCTGCAACGGCCCAGATATTACAGCCCAAAGCAGACGCATATATTACCTTAGTCTTAAGACGACCCTGGGCGGAAACGTGACTCATGACGAGTATATTTCCTTCAAATTCAAGTTAGGAAATTCGTGACACTGCAGTGGTAATTTTACCATCGCATTTCTGTTATTAAAAACCTCGGAGATTCGCTCATAGTAAATAAGTATATTACTCTATTTATTTTCAAATAAATATGGCTACAATTTTTGAGAAATATTTTTCTAAATGTGCTGTTCCAACTGGCGGGTGACACCGGACGCTTCTGAGAAACCTGCGACTTCAGAAGTTTTTATACCGAGCAGAAAGGAAAAGGTTCTTCCGAAACACCGGTAAATACAAGCATCACGTCCAAGAATATTAGATTTTTTATTGCACACTGTGTTTTCTGTAAGGTAGGTAGCAATCATTTTAAACGTATAAAAGTGCATCTAAAATTTAAATAAGTTTGTAAATACAGATATTTTATGAGCCCTCTCGAAGTGAATGTTTTGAATACCAACGGGCCCAATTATTGGTTGGTAACATTATCAGAGCCAACGATGGCAAGCCAAGTAAAAATGGTGCTTAAGCTTGAAGTGCGACGAAGTGTCGGGGGGAGGGGTGGGGTTAAGCATTCTAAAGTGTAGGATAATTTGTTCTGGAATTTCAACAGAATGTTGAAGATTGTTGCTTTCTTGCGGGCGACATGTGACATGTGATCCTTTAAGAGCCAAACAGTTCCCTTTTGTTCACATTTCACCCATTATTTCATTCCCAACTACAGTCTTTGACCCCACTGCTCTATACTATTCAGTCATCTCCTACCTGACTTAGAAATTTACCCCAAAGAGGGAGACAGTAACTGCCTCCGAAACGCTGGCACCTATCTACCAGAATACACGACGGTACATGCTATAAGACAGTACAAGTAGAGAGTAGAAGAATTATAATAGACTAGAGGTCAGTTACTTGTTTATTATTCCTCTAATATTGGATGTCGTGATTTCTCGGTCAATAAGGTGGACAGGATACCGGATCGATATATGAGGAATATTTGTTCGGGTTCCGGTAAGGGTAGGGATTCGTCTCTTCCCTACAGTGCCAAGATCAAATGGGGTACTCGCCGAGCCTCCTAACCAGTGGGTGAAGGGAGTCCCTTCCCAGGAGTTTAGAACGGCAGAAGCACGAAACTAAGTAATCAGCACCATATAGTACTGAAGTCGAGAACGAGGGGCGGTATATCTCTATTCCTCCCGCGCGTGACTTCGTGATGTGCACAGGAACAACTTTATTTTTATTGTACAGTCTCTCTTTAACAAAATTTAACGTCGAATATTAACATACTTGAAAGCTGAATAAAAAATAATTTAGACGGAAACAGTCGTTCCTTAATACGAGGACTTCCTCGTCATTCGCCTTGAGGGACAGAGGAAAATAAGGGAAACATTTCAATCAAGATACCTGGTGACCAGACCGGCTTACTGGCCCACCACTTCGCGAATACAGCTAGAACAATCTTCCCGACACGAAAATTCTTCATACTGTTTTAATGTGCCTGGCCTACTAGGCACCTTACACTCAAAGTTCCAAATTTTATGACAGTTTCCTTGCGTAGTTAGTTTAATCATGTCCGTTAACCTCTGAGATTCTGAGTAACATTTCGCAACAAGTTTATTCTATTGTGAAAAAGTTTTCGTGTCTCGCCCATCCCACATTTTCAAGGGTCGTCTCTTATCGGTTGTCCGCGACTGTTCATATAACATATTCCCTGTTCTCCAGCCAAGAGCTGATGATGTGTAAAGCCGTGGTTGCAACTGTTCCGCTTAACATGGTACTAATTTTGCCAGATTGTGTGCATGTGAAAATTCCCAGTATTTATTTCGACGAAATATAAACGTCTTGTTTTGAGCGTCCAGGAAGCAGACTGCATTGCACTTGATTACTGTTACTCACTGCGTAGAAATATATTGTATGAGCAGAACAATAACAGGAAGAAGTGATAACGATAATTTCCTGGATCGACAAATAATTTATGAGACCCCGCGGGGCTCCAGTATTATACCGGTCACGAAGGTACACAAACCGCCAGGGGACTCAGTTCGAAGCAACCAAAGTATAACATTGCTAACAGTACCTTAAACTGGAACATGAGGGAGAAGTTGGTGGAAAGTTAAATACGGGACTGGCGAACATACTGTTCGGTTCCTGAGATTAATGCTCTATGTTGAGCGAGAGTAATCGTGATAATCAGTGTTGTGGATGTATGAGACCATATTCCATACAATTTATCACAGCATTACTTGGGCCGTAAATGTTCTCCATAAAAATATTTACGAACAACCACATTACACGGGGTATTCGGCAACAAAGTGCCGAGAAGGATACGTCTGTATGTAAAACACACGCATATAGTAGTAAAGATTAGCGGAGCTTCTTATTTGTAATGAAATGAAGAGTTTTCACAGTGCGAGAGAAACACGGTAGGAGTGTGACTTCAATTACAAACAATATTCCATCTTAATAATGGAAAAGTTTGTTTAAAAATACAAATATGACATTCAAACGATGCGTTTCATACACAAACAGCTGGAAAACTTTCCGCCTGATTTATGCTTATCCATATAAGATACAAACACATCTGTTTGTATATTATTCCTTGTTCTATATGTGGAAAAATTTGACTGACATTCACAAGAAGTAATAAGGAAGAACTGTTGAAATTATATACGATATTGCCGGTTCGAACATTCCTGTGTAGAAATCAAAACTGGACTTAAAAAAAAACTGACAGAAGAATTGAAAGGTGCAAATGGAATTTTTATGAATTTTAAGCTCTTGGTTCCGTGCATCATAATTCAGTGTTAATAAAAATCCAAATAGATGCAACAGTATGCAAATATTTATTTACTGCAAAGTCACTCAACATGTTTCGGTTGTCACAGCATCCATCATCAGGAGTACTAAAAACTGTAACCGCAGCCTCCGGTACAGTTACGTGACCTGATCAGGCCTGATCAGGTCACGTTGGAGGGAAGTAGCTGTACCGATGTATGATCTGTACCGGAGGCTGCGTTTACAGATACATGTAGAGTGACTTTGCAGTAGATAAATATCCGCATACTGTTGCATCTGGTTGGATTTTTATTAACATTGAATTTTTATGATTGAGATTTAAATTTTTATGTATTTTAAATACTTGATGACCACTTACTTTGTGGAACATGTGGCCGCACATTAATATAACATAATAAATTAGTTGTACTGATCTTAATTGATAACTATTGTGTAATGTATACAAAAAAACGGGTTGTCAGAGATATTAATGAGAGAAGAAATAAAAAAAAAACTTAAATAAAATTACTGTACATTATGAAAGACAGAAGAATTATCAAATTATTGCATGAATAGACTCCGACCAGCAGAAGTTCTGTACTCGTAGATCGATCAAAGGAAAGAAGGAAAGACTAACAAGCATTAAAATGGAACAGAACTGATGATGATGATTATTCCTTGTCTCCTTACACTGATCATTCATCGTCGCAAATTATATTTTTCTGTACTGTTTCTTTCACGGGAAGTCAAGAATTACAGTTTTGGTCCAGACAGAGAGGCTGCCTTTTTTTACCACCGTAGTGTGTAGAGGGAAACTGAGGCTCAGTACTCTAAATCAGTCTATGAACTTTTTCTTCTATATATTTTTTAATGCGTAACTGTATGCAGTCAGATATTTCATGCTGTATGCTCTAACGTCTGCCGTTGAGAAACCGTGTTTAAATAATCCCATCAACAACGTAGCATTTACTGCTCATCGTACGCAATACGCTCTTGTATCCCTGGTGGCCCTCGACGACTAAATGTGACCGTTAAGGATCGCCATTCGAGTATCAGTCCGCTCGGATCGCTTGCCTGTAGAGCGAGGTGCTCTGCACTGCATTTTCAGCTGTTGAATAGCCGACACACCGCCAGACCTCGTGTTACGGTGGCGGATTTGTACAGTCGTCACACTTTACTTTCTTAATTTATTAGATCTATGAGTGTAAACGTTCTGTATCCACGTGAGTTTTGAGCTCCTCACTGCAGTAAACGTGGATGTTTTCTTACATGTGATGCCGTGTGGCTTGGGAGAAATGTACAGAATTTTATTTGTAACTTCACGCCTGAATAAACTAGTTACAAAAGGGAAGTTGCAGTATTCGCAGAAGTATCTCTACATTTCTTCGCGACGTCACGTCTCAGAGGATCGAAGTTTTCAATAACGAAGATTATCCATGAGATATGAGGTTTTCACAGTGACGCAGCTTTAGAATTAACGAAATTTCGCGTTCTCGCGTCGGTGAATGTCAGTACTACTTACGCAGGGGTTGACATGCCGCATCCCTTAGTAGATAGAATTCTCCGAAAATGTTATATGCCTTCCCGGTTGCCTACCTATCTACCTACCTATCAAAGTACATAATTTCACAAAACATAAGACCGCAATTTTATTTGGAATACGACCTTCTGAATTATTACACCATATCGACATCTTAGTAAGTGGTTTTCAACGTTGCGAGGGAAGATGTGATATCCATCTCTGTCTTCACAACAGAGATGGCAATTTTTTTTTAATGTTAGTAGTCGCCTAACGGACTACACCAGTCCAGAAGCTGAATATTTATTACGTCGTGCGAACAGCTAGGGAACCTGCTATATTCTGAGGTACAGGCACAGTGCATCAGGCATAATTTTCCCTTCTCCTCCCTCCACCGATAGGTAGCGTAATAAAACTCCGATATTCAATTTCGTCGTTCTGGTTTAAATGTGTTCGACTTGCGTTCAGAAGTACATATTCCATTTAGCGTCAGGAACTTCCAGTTCATCCATTTACAAACGCCGATTCTTTTGCAGTGGACAAATAATTTAATTATGTCTTAGTACAGGAGTTAAAAGATAAATTTCGCCATGAGGGTCCAGAGAAGGAGTATAAATGTAGCTGTGCTCTTTCTTTAACCTCGGTGCTAGATTGGGTTGGGTGGTTAGAGCCACGCTTCGGCCGTTTTACCCCAGGAGAAAGAGATCCAGTACCCATTGTACAGGAGGTCGACTGAGTCTCAGGGCCAGACGACAAGTACTGAAAAATCTCGCCTCCATCTCGTTCGAACCTCGGATCTTCCAACTCTAGCGAGGCGCTGTACCGACTACGCTATCCCGGCCTCGAATTAGGCTTTAGAGTCCAAAAAATATATAATTAAAGCACTCGTATCAAATGGCTTAAAAAATAGTTGCATACTTGCGGATAATTTTTGCCTTTGCTGCCCAAAGAACTAATAAGTTTTAGCAATTGATCGAATGGAATTAAAAATTTTAGTACACGGAGATTTTCGATGTTTGCTTTTCCTGCTTCGTATCATCGCAGTTGTGTGTACCGGACAATGTATTAATAATTTAATCTTGAGTAATTTTATTACAATCACAAGACTTTTAACTCAAGTAAACAAATAGCGAATTTACATAAAATGTAATATAAAACATTTTGAAATCTCGGCAGTAGACGAATTTAAAGGAAAAATCTTGTGAATGAGAACTGGATAGAACTGTATCAAATTTGCCGCCAATCACGGGTTCTGCTTTTGGCCATCGCGGGAATGAACGTTTCGGTGTATTGGTGTTTATCTCTTTATTTATGTAATGACATCCTCAGCCACTGAAACTACACAACCTTCGAGTTGATAACAATGTGAAACAGGGAATAGTAAAAGGGAATTTCTTTGATAGGACTGACCAAAAGCTTTAATGAAGACAGCCGTTTCAGCGATGGAGATTTGAACACGACATTCCCAGGGGTGTTAAAGTCTGAGGACTGTTATTCATTACCACATTATCGGATGTTATAATTTCATTGGAGGTAAAGGACATTCCTTTTGAAACTTATCTTTCTGCCGATCGAAGTTAGTCTCTTGTTTTCGTTGTTGCGTTCACACGATTTACGAACCCATATATAAAAAAGAAAAGGGTGCAGACATTAATATATTTTGGCATTTGTTTTATTAGTATCTAAAATGTTATAAATACCCACTACCACCACCACCACCACCACCACTACCACCAACACCCACCACCACCACCACCACCACCCCCACCACCACCACCATCACCAACACTACCACCACCACCACCACCACCACCGCCAACACCACAACCAACACTACCACCAACACCACCACCACCACCACCACCAC
>Ga0131853_10017126_pt1 | contig 13208 bp, 12 predicted proteins | sample TergutLab28metaG_FD_92764 | JGI IMG/M metagenome (GOLD analysis project Ga0131853, IMG submission 92764) | Labiotermes labralis P1 segment gut microbial communities from Petit-Saut dam, French Guiana - Lab288 P1 (version 2) (version 2) | ecosystem: Host-associated > Arthropoda: Insects >...
CACTGCATAGATTAGATGGTGTCTACTTTAATTTAAAGACCAGGGTGTGGTGAGACAGGACAATGATGATTAAGGTTACGTACAGGAATTTTTATATCATCGCATTAACTGCCATTTTTTCAAGTTGTCTGTTTGTGATGGACAACTGAATATGATTCTAATACCTGTGAATACCAATCAGCTAGGTTTTCTTCCTTCTTTGCTTCCAGACCAAGACGAGTCTGTTTCTTCAAACCACTCTGGCTTTCATCCTTCTGAACCTACAGAAACACAGCACACATTAATTTTTCCTTTACGGCACCAAACAAAATATGCAAATCCACTGCAACAACTTACAGCTACCTCAGGCTGCTTCTTGGCTGGAGTTGTCCCTTCTTTCTTACTCGGAGTCTTGCCACCTTGTGTTGGGAAATCAGTACCAGTCAGCTTCCGGTACTGTGCTTTTAGATCCAATAGTTGCTTTACCCCTGCATCCACTGCATTCTGTAAAAAACAATTTATTATTTAGCTGACAAGTTTATAGGTCAGTGTTACGCAAAGGAGATGACCTGTAAAGATGTTAATGACAGAGGCACCAATAATACTGGAATTCCATTTCCACAGGATTTAGCTGTGACAGCTCATGGCCATCGTGATTACTGTGGTTAACAGCGTTACAGATCATCCAGTATTTCAGGCATCTCTATCTTTCTGCCTTGTCTACAGTCCTCTGACACATGCAATTTGTCCATCTTCCCTTCCCTGCTTGCTGGCAGTTTACCCACATGTCCACACTAAGTGTATCTTCATTGTGTTTAGAATCATGACAGTACACATTGGGTTGACTACTGGTAGCTAGTCAGCATATGCATTCATGTACCCAGAAGGTTTGTAGCACTCTAAATCCCCTACAGTTTTACATTGCAACTAATTAACAGATTTTATTGAGTGCTGTATCAGGTCAGTCCCAATCATTATTGGGTATACTGATTACGCTGCTTTGCTGATTTATAAATATTCCTTTCATTAACCTTCCCACAAGTAACATGTAGTGTCAAACCACACCCAGGATACACTAACAGTCTGAAAACCACACTTAGTACATATAGCTTACCAGAATAATTAAAAAATAATACCAAAAGCATGCTAACCTTGTCTGCTCCACTAGACTTCAACTGCCTCACTACGTTTCCTTGATCTGTAATTTTCAGAGTCAGATCAGCAATTTCATTATCTTGTGGTCTTCCTTTCTGATCTGTCATTGCCATGACAGGTTTCTGTTCATTTGGCACAGGCTTCCACTCTGTTCCTGTCACACTTTTGTACTCCCCTTTCAGAGCTAACAGTGTTTTCAATTCAGCATCTACAATTTCTTTTGCAGCCTGTTCAGATTTCAGTTTTCTAACTAAATTCCCTTGTTCAATTATCTTACAAGACAGCTGGTCTCCTGACATTTCTCCAGATGCAGTATTCACTGTGGTTGGTTGCAAACCCAAATGCCACTCTTCCCCAGTGACAGACTTAAATTCAGACTTCAAAGCAAGGAGCACTTTCACTTCAGAATCAATAACAGCCTTGGCTGCCTTTTCAGACTTCAGCTGTCGAACTTTATCACCTTGCTCAGATATTTTGGAAAGAAGTTTATCCCTGTCGTTCGGTTTAGAAGATTTCACTGGTATTGGTGCACTTGGTTCCCAGTCTGTTCCAGTTCCAGTTTTAAATTCAGCCTTCAATTCAAGGAGAGTTTTAACTTCTAAGTCAATTGTATCCTAAAACACGAAATACAGAAACTTATGTAACAAATGCTATATGTTTAGGACAAGAGAAAGGGCTATATGTAATGAGTTCTACCCATTTTTAAGACAACCCTAAAAGGAGTGGTTTAAAAGGGTATTTCCCCCAGAAACTAATTTTCACACAGCAACACAGTAATCTTCATGAACAATTTTCTACTGTCTCTAAATATCTGTCAAATTTTCTGCCCTGATACAGAATCTGTTATGTGCACAACATGACTTCATATTCCCAGACATTCATTAATATACACTCTTGTGCCCTCCGTTATTTAATAATCTGCCCTCCCCCCTCCTTTTTTTTTTTGGGGTAGAAGTTACAGTTCACCAAAATTTTACACATTATATGTGCATACATAAGCTAACTTATCCACTTATTTTTGATGGTTCAACACACAAATACCAAGTACTGTTTAAGGTATTTTAATAATTTTCCCCACCATATAAAACTGAAATACATTTCCATATCTCACATGTTTAGGCTATTAATCAATCCTAAGGCACTATTTGGTTTACCTCGGAAGGTTTGACATGCGATCATAAAAATGTTAAAATATATCATTTATAAAATCAGTATTGTACTATTTACATCATTTAAGTTCCTTACTGTACAGCCCTTCTTATTATATCATGATGTTACTGCCATAAATATTTATTATTAAGATGTGTTAAGTTACCCAGTGAGATCAAAACAGTTTTCATTTTCTTTGGTGTCTATTATATTTTGGACATCATGTAATCCACTTCTAACTCGCATATTCACAGCTTCATTGCCTTCCCATCAAAGCCCTGAGCTCAAAATGTTAACTGACAGGCAAAGGGTAAAAGAATTTGTTCAAATGAGATGTCACGAAGTTCTGTTAGTCACCTTAGATGCTTTCTGTGCCTTAAGTTCTTGTACCCTGTCACCTTGCTGGGTTATTAGGGCATTAAGTGTTTCAGCAGAGCGAGCAGATACGGATGTTGATGGAACAGGCGCTCCTGGCTTCCAGTCGATGCCCGTTGCACCTTTGAAGTCAGACTTCAACGTCAATAGCTTTTTGACTTCGGTATCAATTACATCCTGAAACAAATTACACACATGCCTGAAATTTCTTGGTCCTCTAAGTTGACTAAATAACTGTCCTGCCAGTCTTTCAAAGGTGTCATTTTAACACCAAGAATACTTTGTGTTCTCAGAAAGTATCACATCACAAACATGTTTTCTATCATGCATTTAGAGCTGAAATGTTTCCAGTATTGAAAACATAACCTCCATATATACAGGGTCTACCTGTGTATAAAACTGCATATGATAGAAATATTTCAATATCCAACAACAAAACAAAACAACACTAAATTCTAACATGATTAGATACACACCCACTTCAGCCCAGTTACCTCTGTACAGTAATTCTTTAAGCTGTTTATAGGTTTTCACTTTCTGTGACAGGTCAGAAAAGTATAAATTTATTATTAATGTTTAGCAGAACAAGTGCAAACTACATCACAAATTAACATCCTCTCCTCAACTACAGACTGTGTTCACACATAGGCACGCAAAATGAAGGGACGTTTTAAAAGAGAGATGAGTTGGAACGAAATTTGTTGCCAACCTCATCACTAATAAACTACACACTGTTAACTTCATCACAAATACAAATTCCACTATTGCCTGCTTTGTTAAAAATAAGCCACACATTCCACATTTTGCTTATTCTTTTTAAAAAGGTGCATGGGGTATTTGAGGATATATAGTGCCAGATATGGTTCACTATTTTATATCCAGAGTCTGTTGTCAAGTCTATTTACATACCACTTTTGTGGTCAGAGACTAAGTGGCATCCTTACTTACTCCATGGTGCAGAGTCCTTCCTGAGAATGTAACTGGTTTGCAGCTAGTCAAGAAATTCCCTGCATTTTATGGAACCCGAATGTTCATTACCACGCTCACAAGCCTCCGCCACCCGTCCCTATCCTAGGCCAGCCCAATCCAGTCCATATACCCACATCCCACCTCCTGGAAATCCATCCTAATATTATCCACCCATCTACACCTAGGTCTTCCCAGTGGTCTCTTTCCTTCCAGTTTCCCCACCAAGACCCTATACACCCCCTCTCCTCACCCATACGCGCCACATGCCAAGCCCATCTCATTCTTCTAGATGTTATCACCCGCACAATATTGGGTGAGGAGTACCCTATATACCTAAATTCTGATACCTGTTCAATAATTTTATATTATTTTTTTTTTAATCCTAGAATATGTCACACAAATGATGACAATGATTTTAAGCCTCCTATTATCATTCTATGAATTTATGTAAATTCAATTCTGTAATTCAGTACCTTGGATGCCTTTTCACTCTTCAGTTTCCTGACCACATCACCTTGCTGCACAATCAGTTCATTCAGTCTGCTTGCATCAGATGGAACGGAGCAAACCTCTTCCTGAGGAGACTTCTCTGCTGATTTTCCTTTTGCTGATTGACCTCTCTGATGGAGAGATAATGCCATTTATCAGTCAGGAATTTATAAATGTATTATCAGTGTCAGAAAGAAGTATTAGTAACAGTGAACAGTATTATGCCATCAAGACCAAGTGCTGCCAATACTAAAGATTCAGGTAAGTAGGTGAGTGTGTCTTTATCAACTGCTACGATCACAGAGTAGTAAATAAAGTACAGTAATAAATTTTGAATGCTAATGTGCAAGGGAAAAGAAGCTCAGCTCAGGACAACCTATTGGTTCCAACCTCTGTTCCTGTTCTTATAATAAAACCAACGAGATGCATTAATTTATCAAATTTATTTTTGGAATAGAACTCTACATGTTTCGGACAGGTTTTCTGTCCATCATCAGGGGTCTAGTACTGTATACACAGCAATAGGTACATGCCACTTAGTACTACACTCCTGATGATGGGTGGAAAACCTGTCCGAAAAATGTAGAGTTCCATTCCAAAAATAAATTTCAGAAATTAGTGCATCTTGTTGGTTTTATTATAAGACTATACATGATGCACTGTCCTCTGAATGTCAAATTCTGGTCCTGAAATGTCAGTAAGGAATTACCACTACTCGCTGTGTAATAACCCGGGAGAACGCAGGTCTCAGGAGTTCCACAATTTGAACTATTCAGTAATTTATACTTTGGTAAGCAAATCAAGCCCATGAGCCCCCATCTGCCTCCCCTGGTGGCAGATGGGGGAAAGCTCACCAGATGTGGTGGTACCGGGGAAATAAAATACCCATGTCAGACCAAAACTAGCACTGCTGCCTTGCAGTCTGATACTGGCATATCAAGCACTGGAGGAAGAAAACCTTGATCAAAGATCACCTGATCCTCCAGGTTGGGGGTTGATGCAGCAGGCCAGACCCCTGCTCATCGGAAAAAGAAAATTGCTAAAAAGCTCACTGGAAATACTCTGGGTAGATGCAACCTACAACGACATAAGCTATGTAAGAGGATTATATGATTAGGCACGCTGAATGTACAAGGAATAAGAAATAAGACAGGAGGAATTATAAAGGGTTTGGAAGAAAAAAGGAAATGGAGTAGAAATACTAGGACCTTACTGACACTTTTATAGTGGAGTTTCAAAAGAAAAAATAGAAAAGTGAGGAGTATCTATTTTAGTTAAAAAGAGATATAAGATATACATTATGACTTGGGAGGCAATAAATGGAAATATGATAAGGTTACATATGAATTTATTTGGGAAGAAGTTATGCATTTTAGGAATTTATGCAATAAGTGATGATGAAAATGCTTAAGTAAAAGATTTTTTTTGGGAAATTAAAGTAAGTAATATTTAAAATAGGAAACTCCAGGGAAATTTTAATTGCAGGAGATTTTAACAGTAGAAGAGGGAAAAAAATTAATAACCTGGTTGTGGGTCCATTTGGAGTAGTAGTAATAAACGATAATGATGATAAATTGATAGATATATGTGAACAAAGTTCATTAAAAATTTTGAATGGATATTTTAAACACAAGAGGATACATCAGTACACATGGCACCAGGATACACATGAACTAAGATTTATAATAGATTACATTATTGCCAGACAAAATTCAGGTTTAAAATTTCAAGATATAAAAGTATTTAGAGGAATGACTGTTGGAAGTGACCATTACTTAGTGAAGGCAATAATTTTGTTTTCATATGGGAAAAACAATGTAAATGAATCAAGAGAAAACATAACAGAGTGTGCATTAGAATTATTACAATTACCATTATATAATATAGATAGTTTAAGGGATGAAAGTACAAGTTTTTTATATAGGAAGAGATTAGATAAGAAACTTGTAGAGAATAATCTTGAAAGTACAGAAGAATGTTACCATCATCTTGTTAAATGCATTCACCAAGCAGCATAAGAAGAATTAAATACAGAAAATTTTGAGAAGTAAAACTAAGCCATTTCATTACTGGACTGAAGAAATTGGACAATTGGTAAAAGAAAAAAAAGGAAAATATTTGAAATGAATTAGCTCCAAAGACCCACAGGACAGGATAGAGCTTACAAGGATGCAAGGAATAATTAGAAAAATGATAAAAGAAGAGAAAAATAAAAGCTGGGAAAAGACATGTTCTACAGTAGAAAGCTACTTGGGTGGTAAATGAAACACAGAAGCATGGAGAATAATGAAGAACTTAAGGAAAAATGAAAATGGAGGACAATGTTTTAACCCCATACCTATTGGCAAATGGGAAACATATTTTAAAGGACTTTTAATAGGGAATGCTATTTGAGAGAACAAGAGACTGAATTACAAGGTATGAATGAGATAGGAATGGATAAAATTAATTTAGATATAGAAATAGTTAAAATGAGAGTTAAGTCCTTAAAAAGTAATACATCATGTGGAGTTGGAGGAGTATCTAAAATCAGGAACTGAGAAGTTACATGAGCTATTAAGACATTTTTTAATGCTGCTTAAATGGTGATGAAATTCCCAATGATTGGAAAATAGGACATATTTTCAGCTATTTATAAAAAAGGAAAGAAGGATGAATATGAAAACTATAGAGGAATTACAGTATTGAATATTTTTAGTCGATTACATGGAAAAACTATAAAACATTCTTTGGAACAGGAATTCTCCCAGATAGAAACAGAAGAACAAGCAGGATTTAGCGTGGGTCGATCCACAATTGACCATATATTTTGTTTAAAGCAACTGATAGAGAATATATGGCTGTTGATCAACCACTACATTTACTATTTGTAGATTTAGGGAAAGCATATGACAGTGTGCCTCTGAAAAACTAATGGAAAGCATTAGAACACTACAATATTAGTAATAGCATTATTAGGGCAATAAAGAGATTGCATGAAAACTCTTTTTCCAAAATTAAAATAGGGAAACAACTTTCTTCAGGATTTTATATAACAAAAGGACTACGACAAGGATGTAGTTTATCGCCCACTTTATTTAAAATATATATTCAGAAGGCTTTAGAAAATTGGCAGAAATGTGCAAAGATGGGATTGGAGATTAGGATACGACAATATATTCAATGCTATTTGCAGATGACCAATTACTAATTGTACAAGATTACAAGGATTTAGAATACATGACAAGGAAACTAATAGATGAGTATGAGTTGTGGGGCTTGAAACTAAATGTTAAAAAAACTAAATATATGGCCATAGGAGACAGATCAAGAGATTTACTACTAGAAGACAGGAAGGGGATAATAAGTCATGTAAATAAATATACTTATTTGGGGGTAAGAATAACCGTATGGAAATCATGAGCCAGAAATTAACGGTAGAATTAACAGAGGACGAGCAGCTATAACAAAGCTAAACAGCATTTTGTGGGACCGTGATGTGACCCCCAAAACAAAGACTCACATTTATCATACAGTAGTTTAAAGTACAATTACATATGCAGCAGAAACATGGCGTTTAAAAGCAAAAACGGTAGCAAAACTCAATTCCACAGAAATGGACTTTTGGTGATGCTCAGCTTGAATTTCCAGGAAGGACAAAATTAGGAATACTATTATTAAACAAAGAATGAATGTAGTAAGATCCCTTTTAGATGATATTAATACCAAACAACTTCAGTGGTATGGACATGTTCAAAGAATGGAAGAGGAGAGATTGCCAAAAGAAGTTATGAAATGGCATCCACCAGGAAGGAGAAAAAAACAAGGTAGACCTAAACTTACCTGGGCAGAAGGGATTAGAGGACTGATGGGAGAAAAGGGATTAATGGAAGAAGAATGGAACGACAGAAGCAAGTGGAGGAAGAAGATAATATAATTGTTAAATGGGCACAGGAAGATGTGGAAACATTGTATAGCCTGCTGTGTGTGTGTGTATACACACACACACACACACACACATACATAAGCAAATTAAGGATGAGATGAGTAAAACAACATTAATGCAACACATGAGAAGTATACAAAATGTTGGTCAGAAAATCACAGGGCAAAAGACCACATGGAAGATCCAGACTCAGAAGGAAGTGGAAATTAATCTTAAGGAAAAGGGGTATGAAGGTATTAACCCTTTAACTGCTAACGTGGAGAATATGGTGAGTTCCGAATAATGCTAGCAAAGGACAGATGGTATTTAACTTGGCTTTTAAAGGGTTAATCAGATTCATCTGTTCAGGATAGGAGCCAGTAGCTGACTCCTGTGACAAGGTAATGACCCTTATGGTTCCATAAACAAGGTGGACTTTCTCAACTAGTAAGGAATGAACAGTCACATAAAAGGAGCCTGCCCTGTGTTAGCTGCTGTAAATGTTGGATGAAATGGTATGGTCTCGTTTGAAAGCGGTGCCTTAATACTCGTATATGGATACTGGAACTGCTGAAAACCCACACAGGAATCAGTCAGCATATGTGGTCTATGGCAGGGACTTGTACCAAGCACCTTACACCTCGAAGAAGATACACAACCACTGTTTCAACCAATTCGCCATTTATTAACTACCATAAATGAATAACCGTAAACAATAATCTGAAGTAATTCCCTAACGTTATGCAGCATTCTCTTATTGTCCAAATACACTCACGGAGCAATACGACCGAATAATTTTCGTGACAAAGGAGCAAAATATTTGTCAAGGCAGCTAAACACGATCCGTTCTGACAGTGTGTGCACTTGGACTTTTGTGAGACCGCTCAAAATTCAAAGAATGCCGAAGAATGACAAGCGCTTACGTTTACACAAGTTTATAATTCTATTCTGCCGTCGAACATTCTATTCAGCACATCGCCATGTACTTGGAACGTCTGCTACTGAATAACGTAATCACCAACACATACCGAAAAACAATTTCGTATTATTTTTTTCTTTTCAAATCCTATCGTAAAGCGCCAATACCATGTGGGTTCACATGACGCACGCTTCAATTACAACTGTACTCTTCAGTACATATACCACTGCAGAAGGTGTACGCCACATCAATGTGATTACCTCCCTTTACACCCCGCTGAAGACAGTGACCAGCCAGTTCGGTGTTTAACTTCGACACACACATGAAACAATAGACCACATTCACGAACCGATGCACAAATCATACCACTCGACATACGGAACGGCCATTGCACTGCTAGACAACGTGGTACCGTACGACTCTCTTTCGTAATGGGACACGAGTACAGTCGCACATAAATGCAAGTGACTTTCACTGATCCACGTGGCAATAGCATTCTGAGCTCCGGTAATGTTGTCCCCTTGTTTGCATTTATTCAATGACGCTGTCAGCAGTCGTATGTCGTGAATTGTGAACTTGAAATGCTGTAGGGAGTGGTCACGGGATAATTTTGAACTACATCCCGCCATATGCCTGCGGGACGGAGTAAAACAGAAAAAGTCTGCAACGAAATCGGCGTTCGGGCCGAGATTCGAAAAGGGCACCTACCGAATACAAACTGGAGGCAATTTGCTCGGTTTGAACCTGTGCCTAAGCACCAACCGTTGAAAGCGTATAGAGGGCATGGAGGTAACGCTCAACGAATTCTGCAACTCACAAAATATGGTGGGGTGGGGTTGCTTCACGCTCCAGCCGCCCTACAACCGGAGAAGGATACAGTGACACAAATTAAATGGGATGTTCGGTGGTTGTCTTCAGAGCCAACATACATGTGATGACATGGAAAATTGTTCCTGCATGGAGTGTGCACTGTTTCTTATAATGTTTTGCATTTGGCTTGTTGGATGTGTAGTTTCCTGGTGTGTTTCTATTTGCATGCATACTTTCTCATGTATCTCATCCAACAAGCCAAATGGAACACAGTATGTGCAAAAAATTTTAATGAACATTTTATAATAAAAAAAAAACAATGCATCAGGTGTTATAGTTGACGTACCGCATTGCTAACCTCTAAAGTTGCATTTTATATATTTATTCAACAAATGTAGGTACCAAATATTTTAAACATGGTATATACTCTCCGTTTTTTTTTTCCTCTTCAAAATGCAGTTTGTTTCATAATTCTAATGTATTTTGTTCCTGTATTATTCACATTTTATATACAGGGTGTCCTAAAATTAAAAAAATAATTCCGTCGCCAAAAGGTTAATAACCATAAGATACATCACAATAAAGTAAATAATACTCCAATGTTAAGACAATTGTAAAATTTATGGTACCTCAAATTTGAATATATTTCTAATGTATTTAGCCAGTTTTTAAATCTCATACACTAATGTTTGAAGATGGCCAATTACACCAAAACATGTAGCATTGTTGAATACAATAAACTGTTGTCTTTGATGGTACACACAAATTACCGCTGATTTATTATAAATGCAAAGGATGAATTCCTTCAAAATAAATTCACTTCAGTATGTATTCATGGTATGAGACTTCATGTGGGAAGAGCAGAAGTTGCATCCTCATACAGAATCATGCCTGCCCATCATACACCATGTGGCCATAAGAGGGGCAGTACAGGTACGGCTCCACGTATTCTTAACTTTGGCACTAGACAGAGTGGTCAACTTCCTGCCCTGGCCCTTACCACAGAAGAAAGAGCCCCTGCTTCCCACTGAATGAGAGGCTGGGTGAGGGCCAGAGTTGCCTTGATATTTTGGACAAGAGAAAGATCTTTCACACCTGCTGCAAATCAAACCCTAGATCATTCAGCCTGTAGCCTAGTCAATATACTGACTACCTTTTCCAGCTCTTAGGATACACCAGTGCAGGTGCTATTCCCCATGTTTGCCTACGTCTCCCAACAAGTGTTCAACTAGCTTGAGGTTGTATAACACAATAACACTGTATGCACAGTACCTGAAGCTAGCTCCATGTTTGTGTACTGCTTAATGCACCCTTCTTGTTGTTAAATGAAAAATATTTGGTGAACAATACAAATTATGAATTTCACCATAATTCAGTTGAGTGTTACTTCCTCCACCTCAGGTGCAAATATTCTCCTCAAAACTCCGCTGAAATGCCTCAAATATACGATCTGTCCTCACAGAGAGTAACAATAACTTCTGATGAATGGCTCAAACTCTTTCTCCCAGCACGGTTTATTTTATGATACTCTATTAGCAGCATAACAGGATGTTGAATGGTATGATGACTACAAAATATGATGTGAAATTTATTAATTAATAATAATGTTTCAATAAGCATGACCAGTGCTTTGGACATGTCTTATCATCATTGGAGTTTTTAATACCATAAACAAGATAAGAATCAAGGGAAAAATCAGAACACCTCATCAATAGCTGATATTACAATAATGGATGAAACCTGTTAAAAAGGCCTCTACATAACAATCCTGAAAGCTTTTTCAAAACTCGAAGGTCAATGTTATATTTCCTTACAAAACTCTGTAGTAAAATTTCTTGGTATATTTATGTACCACAAATTCAGCATGCATTTAAGCACATGTATAGAAGCTCTTCACAAACTGAAAATACAGCAAAGTGAGGCATGCTATCAGCTGTTCTCTAAAACTTAAATGTCAATTACCAGTAGACTGATGTAGAGGGAAAACAGTTCAGCTCTCAGAAGTCAGAATCTGTGGGGTTTTGTGAAAGAAAACAAGAGCAGCAGAATTTAGACCATAAGGTACAGACTATACTTGATCTTATGAGGAACAGGTTTGGGTTTTCATAAAAGGTGATATGAACAATTCAATTAATGTATAATGCAACTAAATTAAATATACTTAATTTTAAAACACCTTTTAGGGCCTGTAATCTTATGCTTCCCTGCTTAAGTTCTTTTGTTTTTCAAAAATTTTACAAGGGTTTCACCGCATTCAATGACACTTTCCCAACTATAAAGACTGTAGAATGTATGCTTAATCTTGTCTTCACATGACAGCTGTCATGGGAGTTTTATCATATACAAGGGCTACTTCTGCTGGGAGTTTCTAGTCCACATTTTCCCTGCAGTTATACTTACCTCATATTAAGAAGAGTCCTAAAGTGTCAACCTCCAGCTTCTAATCAGTCCCTGCACTTTCTGAAAACATTTCTTCAAACACAAAAGAGTGCTTGTCGTGAAACATTGGGAATTTCTCTCCTGTTAATTCCATAAATGTGTCAAGAATAATTTAACCTAACAGCTGGAATCTGCTCCTTCACAAAACATGGGCGCCATAATTTTGTGCCCACTTCCTACATGTGAAGGTGATGTAATGGAAACTTCTTAAACTGCACACGGGTTTTTTAACAAGAACATCAGCCATTTTCACTGCTTACATTCCTACTTAATGTAAACCATGCATTAACGATGAAAAATACAAGGTTTCTCATCGTTTTGGCCTGGCACTGAATTTGCGATTCAATAATTTCTTATTATTCTGTAAACTTTTTTTTAAACAGTGCTAATGGAACAGGATATTCTTTACAAAACTTGTGGTGACATTTTTCCCATGACATATACAGACTTCAGAAAAGTACTTCAAATAAACATCCTTTGCTTAACAGAAAACACAGGGTTTTCATAAAAAAAATGGTATGCAGGACTGAAGGTGTCCAGTGAAGAAAACCTAGTTTGGGCAAAAGAACAAAATGTTTTATTTTATTAGAAAAACACAAGAATTTCACATGGACTATATGACCACAAGACACACTGCGCTTTCATATTGTCTGTAAACATTATCAACAGCGTGCAATGGCACCAATGACATGACAGACAGACAGACAGACACTGAGACATTGTGACCTTGAGCAAGCATCAGGTGGGGGACACCTGGTGTGTGAAAAAACAATTTGAGGGATGGAATCCAGTGTTTCTACTTTCACTGCTTTATACCGAACAAGTCCTACATTACTAACATTCATCATCCTACCATTCTTTTATGAAAACTCTTATTTTCCTAAGACAATGACCTACTATACAGGGTGTCCCAGGAGGAAAGGACCTAACTTTGGGAGAGTGTTCCTTAGGTCAAACTATAACGATATAACCCAAAACACCTATATCCAAAGTTCAATGGTTACAGAGATATTGGCCAGA
>Ga0131853_10017129_pt1 | contig 13207 bp, 4 predicted proteins | sample TergutLab28metaG_FD_92764 | JGI IMG/M metagenome (GOLD analysis project Ga0131853, IMG submission 92764) | Labiotermes labralis P1 segment gut microbial communities from Petit-Saut dam, French Guiana - Lab288 P1 (version 2) (version 2) | ecosystem: Host-associated > Arthropoda: Insects >...
TACCCACAGACAGAAATGTTGTGCAAAAGGAAGCGGAAAAGAAGTTAAAATACAAGAGTCTGTGTATAGAGATACAACGAATGTGGAACCTGAAATGTACGATTGTACCAGTAATAATTGGAGCCACTGGAATAGTAACGAGAAGCTTAAAGAAAAATTTGGAAACTATACAAGGAAAACATTCGATAGATTCACTACAAAAGACAGCTATACTCGGAACATCACACATAATACGGAAAATACTGCAATGTGAAGCTTGAAGCCTGAGCGGTGGGGATCACCGCTGGTTCAAGAGAAGTACCAGGCAGAAATGCCTGTGACAGGAGACATACATATCGTATAATAATAATAATTCAAAATAACGTATCATACATTTGCTGTAAATCCACTATATTCATATCCTTTATAGTAAAAACGTTCAATATATTAAACAGTTTTGTAAATCCATGCATTACTTGAGCTGGTTGTTCATCTCTTGGTTGTGTAATCAATAAAAGTTAATTTTTTAATGTGTAATCTTCTTATTTATAGAATTACTATATAAAGTATGAGGTAGGATGGTGTCCATCTGTAATCTGTAAAAGGTTTGGCAAGAGTAATTTGGTATGTAAACTCCATTGTAAGCCTTTGATAGCTCATGATAATTTGCACCAAATAATACAGTAAAATACTTGAAGATCACCAGTTAGTGCCAAAATGTATTGGGTAGAAATATACTCTGATACATCATCTAATATTTATTATTGAGCGGGATGGCATAATAACAGTTGTGAAAATTACTGAATTTAGTAATGTATTTCTTTGCATATTTATGCTTGTACTTGTTGTGATGGTGTTAACTGATGATGCTGCTTCTCCACCATCACTCTGCTTACTGTACGAGGCCTGCTGGATTATGTTTCATCACTAACAGCCTTAGTTTTATAAAAGTTTTTATTCCTTTGATACAGATATTTTCCATGTTTTTCTGTGTTGTCATCTGTAATTGAGTGATAGTTAAAACCTTTGAATTGGCAAGTATTCATTCCTGGAATATTCCTGACTGTCAGGAAGTTCAGTACATAGTAATTAGTTGTGACTTTGAATAGGCCATTAATGCCAGACTTGTAAAAGGAAAGAAAATAATTTAATGACCATGGGAATGTTTTCTTGTCCCATTGCCTACTGGATGGATAAAAAAGATGGGGAAGACATTGCAGAGACTGGTTCTGTCTGTGTTTGTAAGTAAAAGGAAGTTCTCGAAAGTTGGCAAAAACAACCAACACAACACTAAAACAAACATCATAGAGCATAAATAGTGTAATTTACTATAATGTCTTGACAGTCCACACACAGTAACATGATTGCCCACATGTATACTTATGGATCTAAAAACCAGAAATAAACTACAAAGTTGTATATTATGAACAGTGAATTTGTTAGGACTTCAAGTGAGTTAATGAATTTACCTATATGTAACATCTCCAGAATAAAACACATAACTATGTGGTGTATCCTCCTTTTTAGAAATGTTACTCCAAAAAGACCTCCTACAGAATAAAGTCCATAGGAACTCTTATTGTAAAATATTTCAAAATTCTTATTGTAAAATATTTCAATCAGTTGAGAAAGATTGAATTCAAAACTTAGGAAACTAGCATTTTATAAAATGTCTTAGTAAAGTACTAAATGTTTGTATAAGGATAATGATTTATAACAGGAAAATGAAGTTGAAAATAATAACACTTGGACACAGGATTGTTGCAGGATTAGTTCAATGGTACAATATTGAATATAAATTACACAGAAGCATTGTAATGTGTGTGGGCCTGTGGTACTGACATTAAAGCTGCCCATCTGTTTATTATCCAAAAATGTGGTCACAACATGTTGCATTAAGAACTAAATTACATATACGTAAGATTTTGACCTGGGTTGTAGGACCCTGTATAGTGCTGCAGGCAGATGCAAGTGTTTTGGGAGACACTTGACTGCACTCACTCTGACCTTGAAAATGGCAGCATGGTCTTCTGAAATGTTGGTATCCACTATAAGACTGAAGGTGTTACAATCCAGAAGACTGCACTAGACAATCATTATCATGAAAACCTGATAATTCATCAAGTACTTGTAGTGTATTTACCTGAATATAATATGATCCAGCATATAAGACAAACCCCTATCACAATCTGTATTTTTCAGGAAGATAACTACACAGAATGTGTTGAACTTTCTCTACAGGTAGTTTACAAATTACATTCTAATTCATCAGTTTCAGTAAAATAAATTCTGTATTAAAAGAAAATTGCAGTTATACTGCTTTGTCAACACAAATAGTGTTCATAGAAGTCATCACAATGTTTCTTTTCTTTTGGCTCTAATTCTTTTGTTTTCTTTTTGAACAGATATATCTTGAGGTGAAGGTAGTGCCTAATTTAGTATATGCATCAAAATTGCTTGCACACCGAAAGGATAATAACGATGATGATAGTGATAATCCCAGCCAATCTGTCAGTGGGAACCTGCTTCGACCCGTATCTGACCTTAGTGCAGATGAACTCCAGGCTTTAGAGTGTATTTGCCTTTTACTCTGCCATCTGACACATGCTGATGAAGACCTCCTGATTCAGTTCTGTGATGCAGTAGCAATTCTGAATGCCACATCTCTTCTTCAGCAGTTTTTGCTTTTGGGTCGCAGAAAAGTAAGAGTTGTTACCGATTTGGTGGCTATCTTATCCCATGTTCTTCGAGTGTTGCCTGAGAATGCTGGTCTTATTGATCAGATTGTCCTGGGAATGGATACAGTGGGTAAGCTGAATTTTTCAATACAACTGAAAGAAGCAAGTGTTATTAGTGTTCTGTGTATACTTGATTTCACTGTCTGTCTGAATTCCATGCCATATGACAATTCAGCTTCTATCATAATCATATGAATCATACAAGTAAAGTGAACAGTTCTGCTATTTATGTATCATTTTTGTAATGAGGTGTGTGTTGCTAGATGTGGCTAAGTTCTGGTTTTATAAAATGAACAAGTGGCCAGTTATTAGAAACACAGGGTAATACATTGTTTCTTATTTGTTTAGCTATACTGCAAGTGTCTAACTTAAATCTGTAATAAAGTAATAATTGAAGATTTTTGCTCTCTGGGAAGTGATACTCTCTAGTCTGGTGGAAATGTACTGACATTTCAGAGAATCTTGCAGTCTCTGTTATTGGGGTACATGATTACCTCCTGATGATGGTCTTCAGCACTTATGTTGAAGGCATCAGGATCCTCTGAAATGTCAGGACCCGTCTATCAGACCACAGAGCATCACATCCAAACAGACACTGTGAGAACCTCAAATCTCACCAAATAAGTTACAGATTTTAATTTTTCATCATCAAAATGGAAGTCGTTCATACATGAGATAGTAACAACAGCCTGCAGCATAAGATTATTTACAGTTGCAAGCAATGAGGAAGGGTGTCGGGTCCTTTAGGATTTAGTCTGGTGATCATTTTCTCACTAATTCAGCATGCTAAATCACTGGGAAGTTACATTTTACTTTTGACTGTTAACTTGTGTCACCTCAATCTGACTGCAGTGTGATTCAGTCTGGTGACCAACTTCCTCACAGCTTTGCGTACTAACCTGTCAAAGAAATTACATGTTGTTATTGATTGTAAACTTGTTACCACAGTTGGTGCATTTATAGACCACAGTATGTCTGCTCTCTGTAGTGGGATATAATTAGTAATGCTGAAGAAAACACAAAATAGTATTTATGAAAGTCTGTAGGAAGGTATAAGTCTTGAATTTTGCCTGCAGATCCTTGGCCCTTCTTTAAAATCTGAAGTTCTTTGGTGTGTGAAATTCTGAGCTTGTAAGACTGAATTCTTAGGACCATAACATGCTTTTGCTGTAACAATTTCACAAACCACTTTATGGTGCTAAGACAATCCAGACATGGTTTACATGCCACAGGGCCAGTTTCTTTAAACTTCTTCAATAGTTCCTGCGCCAAATTATGTGCAACTGGGTTTCTGTCTGAATGATTTTTGTTGCATTCATTTGCTACTTGTCTGTAAATACTGCCATCATTCTTGGTAATTACACAGAACAATAAACTCAGTATTCTCTTCTAAACCTAAAGGCATTATTCAGTTATCTATTAACATTTAAAAAAAGGCCATATCATAGCTGAGGTTGTTAACTACAAGGTTATCTTCACCTTGGAGGCCCAAGTTTGATGACACACCAGTCAATTTAGGATTTGTTCTGGATGAAATGGCACTTATACAGGATCTTTCTTCTGCAAGTACTTCACCTGTCAATATTATCACTCCACCAGTCTTTTATGCACATTTATCTGCTGCTGGTACTGTAGGCCCTTTAGAGGCTGCAGTACGAAGGAACTCAGTCTTATCCCCACCCCAAGAAGTGTAATACTGATTCTAGACTTTGTTGTAGGATGCTGTGCCATTGATCTGACTCAAATGCTAACACATCACAGTCCAGTGCTGCGGGCTCGAACTTGCATTCTTTTACAACTTCTCAGCCGTTACAGCTGCCGAGCCTTACAGTTAAATTGGACCCAAAGATTACAAGAAGACTTGGAGAGCCTCATGCATGACTCCAATAAGACGGTGCAAGTGGTTAGTATCAGAATTGTTCATGTGTGGAACTCTGGTCTTTCTGTAACACTCTGCATTCCAGTTTTCATTTCCCTCATGGATTAGCATGGCAACTCTGAATTGCAGCCACCTGTGTGCCGTATTGGAATGGTATGTATACATGCAGACAATGTTACTCTCAGTCACTATTCAGTAAATTGGGTAAAGGGACATTCTGTGCATTTCCCTTTTGCGTCTGATTGCCTGGGTTCTTTCAGTCTAGTGGAATTACTGCACAGGGTTTGTAAGCTGTTCTGATTTATCATGATAAAGGACACACAAACACCTGTGCCTTAATTAACCCTCAGAAGCTGGAGTCCTTGTGTGAGTCGCTGTATGAATGATAACTATTCACCCCATCTTTTAGTTGAGCCTCTTCCTGTGTTCATGACCAAATTTTAGTTACAGCCATAGTTATTTATTGTTATGTACCTTCTGTCATGAGTGAATAGGTCTACCCATTTTTTAAAAGTCTTGGACTGAATTTCATATAACAGATGTTTAAAAAGTGAGTTTCCACCCCACAGTAAATACTTAAGTCTCCATTGCAAGGACCATGTGCTGCATAAAAAAATGACTGCAGTTTTCTATGAGAATTATACACAATATACTTGTACCATGCAGGCAAAGTGCAGTGTTTTAATATTATAGCAGGTGTGGCATACATACCTGTGATCCCAGTGTTCACTTGGGTTTAGAGAATGTGCATCTAAAATGCTGAGGTCACTGACTTAATACAGTCTTATTTCTCAAGTATAATTCTGCCAGTTATGTGTTCATATGTTGTCAAATTCCTTGTGTTTTTATACATTTCTAATTTACTAAGTACAGTAGAACTCCACATATCCAGACACTGGTCATCTGGAGCGCCAGTTAACTGTATCTGCTTGGCCCTTCAGGTAAACATTTCTTTCTGTAATTTTTCTACATCTTTTTATTACTTAAATTCCCCCCCCCCCAGTTATCAAATACGTATAAGGAATGATGTATTAATGTTTTATTTGTACCGAAATAAATATACAGCTTAAAACAGCTGTTCATAGAAATTTTTTTCCACTTCAAACTGCCAATGTAGCCTTTTTTCAAATAAAAATCCAATTGTCTGGATTTTCTGCATGTTTGGATGGCTTTCTGTTCCATGTAATCTGGATAAGTGGAGTTCCACTGTATCTGAATATATGCATGTCCAGGAAAATCAGGAGGGTTAGGAACAGCATGTTGCTCTATCAGATTTTTAATCTTTGCTGATGATGGTGTTATTTGTTGGGTGAAAATATAAATGTCATGAAGAAAAACACAGATGCTAGCAAGAGGTTAGGCTGGAAAGAAATGCAGAGAAGAGTAAGTATTTGTTCATATCTCATTGCCAGAATGCAGGGCAATATCATGTTGTGAAGGCAGGTAATACATCTTTGATATAGTGGCAGGGGTTTAACAGTTCAAATATTCTTTAATGACAAAAAGGAATAAAAATGCATGCACATTGAAAGTTAGAGTATATCATATTCAGGGAATGTGTCTTACTATTTAGTTCTTAATCTTTTCCCTTCCATCTTCTGTCTAGAAGAATGGTCAGATGTGATACACGGTCACTTACATTGTACAGGGAACATAAACTGAGGGTACGTAGTTCACTTACCAACAAATGTACTATATATTAACTTGGTTAAAAGTATTAAATTTACATTGAAATACACAATACTATTGCTCTTACATGTTTCGGTCCTTAATCACCATCATCAGGGAGCTTTATCTGTACCTAACTAAAGTTATATTTATGTCAAAACACTCAATAAAATTAGTTACATACAGATAAAGCTCTCTGATGATGACCATTAAGGACCAAAACATGTAGGAGCGATAGTATTGTGTATTTTAATGTAAATTTAATACTTTTAACCAAGTTAATAAATAGTGCATTTGTTGGTGAGTGAACTATATAGTTTTCAAAATGCACAGTGCAATGGTAAAAAAAAAATAAACTGAGGGTGTTTGAGAACAGAGTGCTGAGAAGAATACCAGTGTTCAAAATCAATCAGGAGAAAGTGGCCAACAAAAGTGCATTATACACATCATGAATTTTACTGGTCTCACCTCATATCATGATGATCAAATCAAAGAGGAAAAATTGACAACACCTGCACTACTCCTGGGAAGCTGATGAAAGCACACACCACTTTTATTGATAGAACTGAAGGAAAGAACTTACTTGGGAGACCTAGGTGTATGTTGCAGGGTACTACTTAAGCAAATATGAATGAAATAGGTTGTGAGGGGGTAGATTTGATGCATCTCACAAATGATAGGGTCCACTGGTTTGTTCGTACAAATATAAATTTATTGGCTAGCTGAACAACTGTGAGATGTGCTGTGACTTAGGTGGTTAGACACCAGCCCTTCACCTTGGAGGTCTAGGTTCGATCCCAGGCTAGCCCATGTGGGATTTATGTTGGACCCAGTGAAAATGCAACAGGTTTTTCTCCACGTACTTCAGTTTTCCCTGGTCAGAATCATTCCAACAGTGCTCCATATTCATTTGTTCGTTCATTCATGCATTCATTCATCCATCTATCACTGACACTATATAATCATAGTAATTGTCATTAAATAAAACAGACACTTCAATTCAACAAGTGTTGGCTTTTCCATAATCTTACTGAAGTAACTGAATATGAGTGTGAAACTGTTTGAAATGTGTTATGTGCTGAGATAAGTTTAAGGACCATGCATCATTAATACATTACTTGTTAATAGTTTACGAGTATGCAGTCAAGATTTTGTGGTCAGGGTCATGTATATAGGAACATTATTTTATGTTACAAATATTGCTGGTCACTTCCTGTTGGCTTGCTTAGCTTAACATGCCATGAATAACATAGTGACCCTTGTCTGCAAGCCAAAGGAATGCATTTCCAGTACCTTCTGTAAACATGGTACGTAAATTGCTAATATTAATGGCAGTACAATGAACTAAAACATGTGGACACCAACTCATGGCGAACTGGAATGGTGGCAAGTGCTTTGCTGCCTGCAGTCACACAAAATAGTCTGATCGAAGAGTTACACAGATTATCAGACAGTGTAATGTCCCTGTAGTGTAGTGTATTGACATTGTTTCTTTTCCTTTTTCACGTAGGCTGCAAAAGGAGCAATTAAGGAAATCAAAGAGCTGCAGTTTTACTGTCAGAAGAAATGATTCATTTAATGTCATGTATGTTGTGTCATTTTTGAATGTTACTTATTTATTGTATATGAACTTGCATTCATGAGAATCATACTTTATGCTCCTGGGTAACCAATGAGTCTGCTTTTTTGGTACAATAATGACTAAAGTGCAATCAACAAAATGAATGGCCTACCTGCAGATGGCATTTTCCTACTAAAGTCTGCAATTGCAATTCAGTTTTGTTATGACTGGTAGTGAGTGAGAACAACTCACAGCTAGAATATTTTTTAACCTGTTGTACTCACAGCATTCTTTTAGTGGCTGTGCCATTTCCAATCCATAATCTTGTTATAAAATGTTAAACTGTTAAATTTTTATACTGCCATATTGGAAATGTCCTACTGCTTTCCATTCTTAATTCACTGTTATTTTATCAGCTTATTAACCAGGATGTTGTTCAATGGTGCCATGTCTGTTCACCTGCATGTTTCAAGTCCAGTACTACTTGATGGATTTTGATGAAATTTTATATGAACATAAGCCAAAGTTGGTGCTTTTTAATTTATATAGAATTTGTGATAATAAAAACATGGCAGACACACAAACATGTGAAGTATGAGCAATACTGGCACTGCTTTCAAAATGCAGTAATCATAATGACCAAAGAAACATAGGAACAAAATTTGTACTTAACATTGTTAATATACAAAACAACTAGGAGCATTCTGAATGCCAAGTTGCGAAAAATGCGTGTGGAAACTGTGCGCTGTTTAAAGAGGGCATCTTTATATAGCAGGAACAGCTTCAGTCTGAAGACTTGTCTGAGAAATATTCTGTATGTTTGTTTTGCATGGTTAAAAGTGTATTTTTATAATGTACTAGCTTACTGATAACAGCAGTAATAAAGTTGCACAAAGTAATATTTCTCAGATTTGTATTTTAACCTTGTGCTCTCTCAAAATGAAATCCACGAATTTCTCCAGTGTTTCCTTCATACCTCGAAATCAGTATGAAGTGTAAAATTGGCATGGCAGTTAAGAAATTAAAATGTATTTAGTATATACTAATAATATATGGTTTACATGAAATACGTATGTCAGGCAGCAGTTTCTTGATGGTCATTCTCAGAAACTGAAGAACTGCGTTTTCCAGTACAAGTACTGCCACACACATTTTGACACCATTTTTTTATCATCTATCTTATTAAGACAGAACTGTTGTCTTTGCAGCAAGATGGTTCAACAGCTTACACAGCAATCCTGTGCACTGTATGTGATGTGTTTTTGGTGATGGAATAATAAGCAGAGGATTGTGGCTGCTAGACTGACCCCGTACTATATTTACTTGTGGGACATGATAAAGGATAAAGTATGTAACAATAATCCTTTGGCAAAAGACAATCAGAAACAATACATTTAGGATATAGTATTTTGAAGTTCATCAGCAGAACTTTTATATTCAGTGAACAACATTTTGTATGCATGTGTGTGTGATGCATGTCTGCAAGCTGAAGGAAACCATTTCCAGCACCTTATGTAAATATGGTGGGCCAGGTAGCGTAGTCGGTATAGCGACTGGCTATAGGCTGGACGGTCTGGGAATCAAATCCCGTTGGGGGGCGAGATTTTCTGCACCTCTCCAGACTGGCCCTGGGGCCCACCCAGCCTCCTGTAGAATGGGTAACAGGCCTTTCCCAGGGGTAAAGAGCAGCTGGGGCATGATGCTGACCCCTCACCCTATGGGCCGTACGGCCTGTACAGAGTCTCAGTGCCTGTACAAGGGTGCACTTTACCTTTACCTTTATGTAAATATGGTAAGACAAAGCAAATTGGAATGGCAATGGGTACTGTGCATAATGGTCATGACATGATCAATTAGTATGGGCCAGATAAAATAAGGGCCCCATATTACACACACACACACCCACAAACACAAGGATTTTTTAGCAAAATTCTTTAAGCCTGCTTTTTTATTACACTGATGAACACTGCTGCACACATTACAAGGTCTCAAAGTTTTGCACCATCATGTCTATAATTGTTACCTTACATTACTTCATTATGTGCAATCATCTTAGTGGCCTATCCCTGTACCATGTGATGGCATGTGGACTGTGGAATTATCCAATGGGAAAGGAGGGGCCTGTTTCTGAAGAAAGTTTTAAGGGAGAGATATGATATCAAAACTTTTTTGCTTTTGTAATCATTCCCATAGCTGTAGTTGAGTCCTGATGATTTGAGGATGGTAAGTGTGGATGGTTGCTAGGGCCTCATATTATCAGACACAGTGCTATGTTTTATGTCAGTGTTGTTTGGCTACACCCCTTACTATTGCTATGGAAGGCCACAGAAATAGTGAAACACCACCTCAACTTCAGCCATCACAGTAGATACAAACTGGGTGAAGTTCTCTGCAGGAAAAACAGACGCATACCCTGTAAAATGATGGCGATTGTAAAAAAAAAAATGAAGTACGCAGTAACCACAGTTAACATTTACAGTCAGTACAAAACGTACATTACGGCATTCTTTTTGGGGGGGAAGGGGGGAGGTAAATTACGGCCAGTGTCTCGAGTTGCCCTGATTTTATCACAGTGTTTACCATAATATGCATGTGCATACTGTAATGCCCTTACACAATGAAACGTCCGTGTTGGTTTTGAAGTGCGTACCAAAACTAATTTATTCACCCGATTAATTACAGGTAATAACGTTTGTCGGGTGACAGGATTTTGCAGGCTTATTAGCTTCTTTGGTTTGAGGCGGCCACAGAAGTGCTCACCTCGATTCTTATGTTCTGCCTGCCTGTCAACACCCAGACGTCATGGGACATAACGTTCTTTATCCTGTAAAGAAAGTAAACGACGGACGATCCAGCTGTGTTTCCTGTAAGAAACATAGCTGAAACATCCGTCATTTACGGACACAAGTCAAGTACTTTTCAGCTTGTGAGCTTTGCTGCCAACCTCCGTGCTTGGGGTTTCCCTCCGTCACCACCATTGCATCAGAACTCCCAGCCCATACTTAACTGAATATTACTCCAACCAGAAACGCAAGCGGGTGAATCGACAAAGTCTCTGAATTAGCTGTGAACAAAGCGGAGATATTCGAGATTTACGTGTTTTCATGCCGTTCTCTTTTATATATATTATAACTATTTCAACATTGTATTGTATTGTTTTAGACCCTTGTAAAGATCTATTGAATGTAAATAAGTAAATTACATGAAATTAAAAATACTCTTTCGTTCGTGGACTTGCAACTTTGCACAATTGGTTCGTCTGTTTGCTCTTCGGACAGCACAAAAATTGTAGAGGGAATTCACAACCCCAATGTAATTTACATCCCTGATCCATGATCTACGCACTGTACATTCAATGCTTTCGACATTGGCTATTGTCGTCTTTGTTGTAAGCTGTTTTGTCGTGGTTATGGTCTGTAGCCCACGGAGAGGTGGGCAGTGATTTGTATATCGGTTTCAAGTATATTTATCAGTTACTAGTTCGATAAGTATATTTACACATAATGTATGCAACGAAACGTACGCATGGAAAAAATAATACTGACGGCGTTTGCCGACTGTGTTCATCAAACAGTGGTATTATAGTTTTAAATATATTTGATGGTGAAGGAAAGAAGCGTCGTGTTTTGTCACTTATAAATGCCTGCTTGCCAGTGAAGGTATGTTAATTATTTTTCAATTATTATGTTCAGCGTGGTTACATATTGTGATAGGTGTGCATTTCCAAATCCCTATTTAATCACTAGCTGCTGTATTGCGTGTATAATGCTAGCCGGGTAAAATGTCACTCGTCTTCAACGTGAGCTGTTGAGTATATTTGCATTATCAACCATTCTGCTTTAGTTATGAATCATAAGTAGCCTTATGGTTACAGTTCCAATTTTTAGTGAATATATTTACTGCAATAGTGCTTCAGTTTTAGTGTGTGGTTGTTAACGTTATTGTCATTTGTGCTACTGTACACGTTTCCCGTGTAGTGGTTGTTACTGTGTTTCAACCTCATGAGTTTTTAACTGCCAGATATTTCTGCATCAGAAATGTTCGCTAGTTTCATGTCTTCAGGTTCAGAATGTTTCCTTTGTAGCGTTCAGAGTATCTCTATTAATTTGAACAGGAGTGTGTAACCACTGCAGTGTAGCATGCCTCAGTTGATAATATTGATCTTGGATATACTTCATCAAACCGTGATATATGCTGCTTCGGTTTCTGATAACTGACACTGACTTAAATCTTGATATGGTGTGTAGCTAATACAATTCCAACCCTTATTTATGTTTGCATTATCATGCAAGTTTTCCAAAAACAACAATATATTTGAGATTTAAATTTGATAGTGTTTACTACTTGCACATTGAGTTTCTTGAGATTGAATATCTGTGTACCAGAATTGTTGTCTCTCTTGCACTTAAAAACTCGCCCACACATGCATTCTTTCTTTTTTCTGTGAACTTTGCAACTGCCAGAAAGTGGTCAGTATGACAGACAGTGAGTGTGAAAAATCAGATGTCCAGTATATTGAATGCCATCTGCAGTCTTTCAAGACATGATCAATTTGTGTGTCTTGGCATCAAGAGAAATCCGAGTGTTTGTACAAATGTTGCACTTTAGGAACATTCTGCTGCTGACATTTAGATTTTTTGGGTGTGGCAGTCCTCTACCTTTCACTAGTACTAACCACTAAGAAATATGATAAACGACTATTTTGAGGACTTGAGTTATTTGCACATTTTTACTGGGGTTAGTTATGTACTTACATTACTAAGTGTGATGTAGTTTGAAAATAGAGGGTCTTTTAAAGTCATGTTATAGAAGTACAACCATAGGCACTTACATGAAGGTTAGAATTTTTTATGTCAGTGTTTCAGTACATCCACCATGGACTTTGGCATTATGTCAGAACATGCTTAATTTGTCCACTCTCCATCTCAGCATCATGGTTTATATGCTGAGAGAGATTTTCACTGTCCACCTCAAAACATGGTACCAGTAATTTTAGTATTATAGCACAGTACAGCCCTTGTCTCTTACAGTTCTTATGTTGCCATTAGTATGAAACCATTTGAAAGCCTATTACTTGTGACAGCAGTCTCATTCTGCCTGGATGTGCAGTGTAGTTGCTTAAAAAAATTATATAAATATGACATATTGGACTTGATTACATGAGTGACTCTGGTAGTCACAGTAAGTGTTTTTTTTGAGGGGGGGGAGGGTACAAATAATGTGGCATATATACATTTTAAAGCATGTAGTGTGTACTTTTAAATGCTACCATCAGATTGGGGGGGGGGGGGGGGGGAAGGGCTCACGCTGCTAAATGCTGATCGTTTGCCACCCCTCTTCTTTGACGCAGACTTTTTAGACTATATCATCACGGATGGAACA
>Ga0131853_10017130_pt1 | contig 13207 bp, 7 predicted proteins | sample TergutLab28metaG_FD_92764 | JGI IMG/M metagenome (GOLD analysis project Ga0131853, IMG submission 92764) | Labiotermes labralis P1 segment gut microbial communities from Petit-Saut dam, French Guiana - Lab288 P1 (version 2) (version 2) | ecosystem: Host-associated > Arthropoda: Insects >...
AAAAAAACTTTTTCTTGGTGTATTACCCTTCCCGGGGCCCCCCCCTTCCCCCGGGTTTGGGAATACCCAAGGGGGGGCGGCCCCCCCCCCCCCCCCCCAGTCGCCATGGTGATGGATGATGCCAGATCGGGAGCCCCGGGAAACAGAGCCGTGAGCACCAATCGGAGAGGAGTGCAGCGTATCGACCTCGGTGCAGCTCTGGAGAATCGCACAGCAACGAGCAGGCGGTACAAGTTGCACAAAAACACGTGACTGTAATAAGTTATTTTATTGTACAGTATTTACCAACTCGATTGGCTTTTAATTCTCCTCCTCCTTGGACATTACAAGATTAGCCAAATCTGCATACGATATCGCAAGACAACATTCAATATCGATGTAGTTTCGCTGTATCGCGTGATTAGCCGGTAGCAATAAATTGCTACAAAGTACCGCAAAACCGAAACTTCAGCCAATGAAAAATGGCATGTCAACGGTTGTATAGAAGATGGCACTCTGCAGTTTTGTGATGGAAATAAAGACGAAGGTTCTCATGGTTTCATTAAGCACAGGTAGATCATACGTTGCAGCTTCAAAATGTTCCCGGAATTCGCTGGTATAATTTACATGTTTTGACTATCAGGCATTGTACATCATGAGTCGATCCCTACAGGTAAAACTATGAATAAAGAAATGCACAATGCCGTCCTTCGTTGCCTTAGGAATGCGGTCAGATGGAAACTCCCCGAAAAGTGGAGAACCAACAGTCGGCTTCTCCTTCACGATAATGCTCCAGCACAACGGCCGGTTTTGGTCAAGGAATTTTTAGCAAAGAAAAATATGACAACAATGCAGCATCTCCCATACTCCCAGCTCCAGCTGATTTTTACCTGTTCCCTCGAATGCAATCAGCATTGAAGAGACGGCGTTTTTGTTATGCTGCTGACAATTATGAATGCGGCGGAAGAGCTGAAAAAGACTTCACAAAATGGCTTCCAAGAGTGTTTTCATCACCTTCACATTCGCTGAACAAAGTGTACACTCGCACAAGGGGACCAATTTCAAGGAAATGTAGCTTATATGATTCACTATTTTGTATTTCTCAGAAATAAAGTGACACCGGTATCATTTTAAAGCTACCACGTACATGTGTCAAAGCGAAAATGGCGTTGAACTAAAACTGCAACAGATTTGGCCTCTCGCACGAATGCCCCAATGTCATTAATGCAGCGAATACGAGCGGAAATCGAGAGGGTGGGGGAGGGGGTTCCTTTCGCTGTAAGGTACCAACATCGCTGCACAAATGAGAATTTCTGCCCTCAACCACGGCCAACCAACAAAAAAAAAAAAGTAAAAACGTTTCTTTCTCACGGGTGGTTTGGCTGATAATCGGACCCAATCAATGTCCGGCTACAGTCTTGCAGTCGATAATAATGCTATCTGTGATGTCCGGAACAACCTTATCTTTTCCCCAGCATGATTCCTCGATGCCTTGAACATGTTTATAAAAACCTCTTCAGTTGATCTCAGTTACAAGTGGCAGCGCACCCTCTGTCACACATTAATTTCTGCAGGTTCATATCCACTCTAACGATGTGTTCAAGCACGTTTCTAAGTTTTGCACATGCGAGCTATTACAGGATTTTGGTCACTCATGCTTGGAGGCAGTCGGACAACTTTTAGTTTCCATTGTGTGGTTAGATTTATACGCGTACATCTTCTCTTTGGGCTGAACTGGAAGAATTAATTTGATACAGGTCATTTCTGCCCATGCTCTCATTACAAACTCACCCTTCTTGCGGAGGCACAACGCCACAGCCGTTTGTACTGTGTGTCGGTGTTTTGTCCACATGAAGAGAGTAACAGGAAGCATTCAGTGGGTCAATTAGTGCTCTTGGCTGCTGGATTCTCAAAGTTTACTGATTCTTTTGTCCACAACAGTCTCCTGTTGCCAGTCTAGCCTTGTAAACATGTTGTGCAGCAGGAAGAACTCCACTGACTTCCGCTGTATAATAACTTGTCTGTTGCCTCGAGCTCACGTTCGCACGGGCGACTCTGACATCGCCGATGTGGCAAATTTTGCAGAATTTAACATCGTTGTGTGGCCACGTCCCACCAGCGTGCATGAAGCTCCACTGTCCCGAGAGGCCTACTCCTTTATTGGCTGCAGTAAACCATCAGGCACTGACACTTGCTCGAGCTACCCGAGTTTTTCTCTTGGCCTAGAAATTCCTCCACTTACAACTTGATCTCTTCACAACCCTCTGCAATGATTTCCTTCCCCAAGGAGGAAAAAATACTGTTCTTGTAATTACTGGTAAAAGTTTGGATTGTTTCTGCAAACACCCTTATTAAGTCACCCACAAACACAACGTTACAATTTCCCTGTGAATGCCTTCAGTTGTTCAGGATTTGTAACATGCCTGTCGTGGTTTTCCTTCGAATCCTTAACGTGGCACCAACAATGTTCACAGCGTTGCTGTCTCTTAGCAAGCCCGAATGATGTCTGCTATAATGTCCACGCTCTTAGAGTAGACACTAAATGCACACAACTACATCATTCGACACGTTAGAAGCTCTACGCACTATACAAACCCCTTTCAACAATTCTGGCGGTCAGTACCTCTAGTCACGTGCTGTATACTAAAGTACATTCTGGCCTCAGAAATACATCTCCTCCTCCTTGACCAGGTTCCCACCCGCAACTCTCAAGGTATCAGGAACCACCAGTAGTCAGTTTTAATGTAATATAGTAAAGCTTCCGTTATCCAATCTGCGGGATGGGACGCGGTGGTTGGGGAGTGAAAAAGCCGATAAATCGTGGCCGGGTTCGTAGCTTCCAGAAGCGAACATAGGACGCTGCAGAGACGACATCTTATACAATTTCGATACAGACTACCACAATAAGCCGAAAATACGTGTCAGCCGGTACAGACACAACAAAGTCCGACCTGTATCGCGAAGGTCTAACTAGGACCAAGTGATGTTTTGTACATGTGGCTCTATAAGCCACATTATTGCCCCCCCCCCCCCAAAACCACCATCCTGTTACCCAATGCTAAATTCACTTTCCTACACACATGAAATTCAAAAAATCCCCCCCTTTTTCCCGAAAGTCTAACTAGGACCAAGTGATTTTTTTTACAATTGGCCCTTAAAACCCCATTTTTTCCCCCCCCCCCCCCAAATACAGCATGCTGTTACCCAATGCTAAATTCAAGTTTCTACACACATGTAATTCAAAACATCTCTCTTTCTGTGCGCCAGACGACCGGATCGGTCATGTGGGACCCGACTGACCGACAGTGGAATGGATGACCAGGGGCTGAAGGTACTGCTGAAGAAGCAAAAGGCAAAGGAGCGAACACTAGCCATGTTTTGGTACGGCTTACGGTCCAGTTGTTGTGTAGGTCCTATCTGCATTCCAGCTCCAGCAGACGTTGCGGGCGTACCGGTAGCGGCGGCGGCAAGATGTCGGGCAATGTGAAGTCAGGACAACGAGGCGAACAAGTGACAGGGCGGCCTCTGTTAATGGATATCTTGGGAACTTTCGATTCAGGAACTCTCGAACTGAACGGCGCTCCGTCCGTCTTGATGGAATAGCATGTTATTAGGACCCACTTTTTCTAAAATTGGCATCAGGAAGTTCTCCAGCGTGTCCACCCACCTACACTAACACCAGTCACGATGTGTTCGGAAATAAAAGAAAGAAAGAAAGAAAAGAAAGAAAGAAAGAAACAAACAAACAAAGGCCTGAAGACTATTCGTTTGGATACAACAATAAAGACAATTAACTTGGGACTGTCCTTTGTACCTTTAATCAGAGATCAGGGTACCAACATAGCTGCAGAGCAGGATCATTAATTACAAAGTGGCCACACTGTTACGACAGACCCCAATGCGACATGCAAACGTACAAGCCTGTCCATCTGTATCAGATACAGTTTAATACAATCTCAATTTTGTAATAACCAGCAGGGGATTTCGACGTGACATAACCTGGCACCGGGGAAAGTAGGTTGGGAACCTTAACAAAACAAAGGTGGAAGGTGGTCGGTATAAGCTGGATTCAAATGGCTTAAGTTATGGTAGAATTCGGGATTCCATAAAAGCCTAAGTTCTGTGGTCGGTAAATAAAAATAAAAATAATAATAATAATAATTGCTCAGCGACGCCATTAATTAGCTAGTTAATAAGAAGCACGAAAGGGCGACGAATGGCTACGCACTGGCTGCAGGGGCCTATTGAATTCCGGCTGGAACTCCGCACACAAAGCGACAGCTTGGTAGACACAGGCATAGATAGCGGAATTATACTAAATAGATCCTGTCTGTCGTAAAGTCCTGAACGAGAGTGATTAAACTAACGACTTATTCCAACATTGGGTCGCTGTGAGCAGGGCGATGAAGTTACAGCTTTTGTAGTGTGACGTCGTGACGTTTGATATTTACTTACTTCAGAGGATTTCGCTGCCTCACCCTTCAGCCGATACTAATCCGCTCTTCATACACGCAGTTCTCCCAAGCAACTACGTCTTCTGGGGCTGCCCTGAAGGCGGAGACAAGCCACCCACCGAGACACGAGGTAACTACCAAAAATCAAGGACCACAGGACAGCAATCCTATCAGGAACACTGTGCATTTCCTAAATTGTGAGCTTTGATATATTTGTGTCGTAAACCGGGCATAAAATCGAGCAGTTAAGCAGTAACCATCAGCGGCATTTGACGGTGTCACTAGACATTCACCGTTAAAGCTGTATCGTGATGAAACAACCCGCAGACTAACCTTTTGTGACAAGCCTCTACACACTAAGCGTCCAGTTCATACAGAGCTTGCGATGTGTACCGTGACGTCTGTCAGTTCAAAACAGAACAGAATGGACACAAAAAATGACTTGTGATCGGTTACCAATACCAAATGAAATGTAATTCTAAACACTTCAAGTGGGGCCCAGGATCGCACGGAGATGACCCCCGTCCAGGGGACGTTACTTCCCTGCAAATGGACAGGAAAGTGAAGGACCGGCGTCTGAAGGTGACCATTAAGTGTAAGAACCACGCGTTTCCGCCACCCTCCATCATCGTCTGGGCGTCTCCAAGGTTCGTTCTTGCTATTCCGCTGCAGCAGGAGCATACCAGCGCCCATTTGCGCGACGAGACATTTGTAAAGTAATTGGGCAACCATAAAAACTCTCTTAAAACGTGTTACGGGTGATGGAACACGGACCCATCACCCAGATTCTGACACACAAAGAGACAATTCGGTGGAAACCTTGTGGTTTACATAGGCCTACTATCCCAACAGTAGAAATACCAAAGACTACAGCGGCATTTGTTCGTGGGCTGCGCGCCACACAAAGCACCAAACTGTGCCTCGACAATGAAGCAAACACGATGCCAGAAGATGACAGGAGGTGCCACGCATCTTCACGACAATATCGCAGTAACCAACTGACGGCCACAACAGTGACGTGAGTCTGTGGGTCACCGTCCTGCAGTGTCGTCCTGAATTCCATGTACCGAAACGCACAGAGGCGCTCGGGTGGACGTTGGTTTTCGAGTTGCGCTGAACTTAAATGCTAGGTTTGAAAGTACTTAAAGAACTTACTGACTCACTCACTCCAAGGAGCAAAGTCCTTCTTCAGAAGCTAACCGGTATTCAGTTAGTAAAAAAAAATCCCATTTTATGGAACCCGAAGCTTCATTACCGCATTCATTCAAAAGTGCCCGCCAGATGTCCCTAACCTGAGCCAGCTCGCTCGAGTCCATACCCCACAACCCAATTCTTGAAAGAACCATCTTAATATCATCCTCCCATCTAAGCCTGCGTCTCCCAAGTTGTCTCTTACACTCAAGTTTCCCCACAAAAACCCTGTATACGTTCCTCCTCTCCCCCATACGGCTTAAAGAACGAAGAAAATAAAAAAAAACTGTCATTTTCAGGGTTTATTCTGCTACCGCGAAAGGGAGAAGTGATATACTGAGTAACTTTGAAAAAAAAAACTGTTTTGCCTAATGTCCAGGTGTGTGTGTGTGTGTGTGGTGTGTGTGTGTGTGTGTGTGTGTGTGTGTGTCCGTTGTCAGGTACAGCTAGAATTCCGAGCCTGTGCGTGCACGCGTTCGATTTCCACTAACTACTCACGGCAGCCCCCGGTAGGCCTGTTGATACGACAAATATGACGGTAAGCAAAACTGCACTCACTGCGGCTGGCGAGGAAGATCTCAATGGCGACATTCTGCAGCAGGTACCGACGTGAGAAGATGGCTCGCACCTCTGAGAAATACCACTTGCCATGCAGATGGTCGCAATACTTCAGCACCTGAAACAAGAAACAGATAACTGGAATATTCATGTGCCGACTGATTACAAATCTGGGAACCTCAACTTCCTGAAACCCTCAGGGCCTGTCCAGGGCAAAGGGATGGCTATACCTTACGTAATGTAACAACAGACAACTATACAATTTTTTTTTCTGTGGCGCAGCAGACCAACGTGGCCCTTGGCCGCCTCAGTGTTGAGGTTTCTAGATGACGCACAATTAGACACACACGCACGCACGCACGCACGCGCGCACCCGGTAAGACTCCTCTGAAAGAATGATCAGCCCGTCGCACAGGCCGCTACCTACACAACACAATAAACACGTGCATGCCCTCAGCGGGATTCGAACACGCGATCCCAGCAATTAAGCGGCCGCACACCTACGCCTTAAGAACGCACAGCCACCGGGATCAGCATTGTACAAATTAGTTCGTAAACGTGAAACTCGGTGGCACGAATGAATATAACGGGCCTCTAAGGAGATACGGACGTGCTGGAAAATAAGAGCGGCATCAGCTACATCGGTCATTGTGCGAACAGGGTCTTACCCTGCTTGCGACCCGCACTGCCCACTGTACGATGACACGCTTGACACAAGTATCAGGAGTTCGCTTTTCCCACCTTCTTCATATGACTGGCTGGCACTTATTAAGTTTACTGCTTCAATTTCAAGATCACTGGTCACGCCACTGCACGAATAAGGTGCAATGCACAGTAAGTCAACCTCAGGGAATACAATTTTTACAAATGTATCATAAATATAAGCGTAGATTATTCAAACCGATGTTTATAACAACTAGCTGTATCAGACAGCAATGTCAGTAGCTGCCGCAACAAGCAGTAATACCAGCAGTAGCTGTACCAGTCAGCAACGTTAGTAGCTGCCGCACAAAGCAATATTAGAAGTAGCTGTACCAGTCAGCAATGTCAGTAGCTGTCACACAAAGCAGTATTAGCAGTAGCTGTACCAGTCAGCAATGTCAGTAGCTGCCGCACGAAGCAGTAACATCAGCAGTAGCTGTACCAGTCAGCAATGTCAGTAGCTGCCAAACAAAGCAGAATTAGCAGTAGATGTACCAGTCAGCAATGTCAGTAGCAGCCGCACAAAGCAGTAATATCAGCAGTAACTGCACCAGTCAGCAATGTCAGTAGCTGCCGCACAAAGTGGTAATATCAGCAGTAGCTGTACCAGTCAGCAATGTCGGTAGCTGCCGCACAAAGCAGTAATATCAGCAGTAGCTCTACCGGTCCCATACAGCTATTCTAAATGCATAATATCATTTTGCGGTTCTTTTCTTCCGCCAGCAGCGCTCTAGCATCCATCTCAAACGTTTCCACAACCAGACGCCGTTTTCTAACTCTGTATTTATTTACTTCAGTCGGTCCCGTTAGCCGCGCGATCTAAGGCGTGGGTCTGCGGCCGCTAGTCTGCTGGGATTGTGAGTTCGAATCCCGCCAGGGGCAGGAATATTTGTCTCTTGTGGGTGTTGTGTTGTCAGGTAGAGGTCTCTGGGACGGGCTGATCACTCATCCAGAGAAGTCTCAGTGTGATCTCGAAACCTCAACAATGAGGAGGCCCTGGCCTACTTGGGCTATCTAGCCATGAAAAAAATTGTACACACACACACACACACACACACATATATATATATATATATATATATATTACCGACTTGAAAGATTTCGTTTATCACTGCACAGTCGGTTTAATTGTGATGGATCGCTGCACCAATTAAAATGTTCATTATGCCTTCGTGCAGCGCGATGAATCAAGAGATTTACTGCTTCATACAAGAGAAACATTTCTTTCGGGCCTGAAAAAAGCGCCATAAAAGTTCCTTCCCTAAAGTGCCAAGCGCACCATTAAGTCCGGAACGACACCGAAATATACGACAAAAACTCCTAAACTAGACCAGGCTAAATGCAAGCTACAGGATGATCCTTGAACAGCGGACAACTACCCAGCCAGCGAACATAACCTGCACGTACCGAACACGATACGTAGCGGGGCCGTTCGGAATGCTACACGATGGACATTAAGTGTAACCCTCTGGAACCGAGTTCGTCTCCCTGTTCACAAAAGCCAGTTACTAGACTCTCAGTAAGCTAAAATTCACTCCAACAACTATTTCTGTACACAATCTGATTTAGTACTATCCTTCTATCCATTCCATCTCCCAAGCAATTTATCTTCCTCCATTTCAGTACACTAAACTATGTACTTCTAACTTCAATAACTCGTCCAGGTCAGTCTTCTAATTCGCCGAAGCTCACAACACAAACGAACCACCGCCTGCCTCTCTGGGCACCGCAAAGAACCAGGAACTCCAGCATTACGTCACATCTGTTTGGACTTTGTAATTACGGGCTCGGGCCAAGATCAGCCACCGTCACAGTCTATGGCTGCAGGTTTCTGAAGTCAAGCACATTCATATGGACAAGGCAAAGTAGCTCTGCTACAGAGCTACAAAATGAGAGGCAGCAGAGGGCGTAAGACGAGGTACATTAATGGAATCAATGCAAGTCGAATACCTTCAATGTAAGAAATTGTCGATTTCAGAAATGTTCTAATAACGTACTAACCAATACGGTGTCACAAAACTGTCAACATTTTGTCTTACAGACGCACTTCGGACGCATGTATTTGCGTCGTCAACACTTACAAGCGTTAAAACGCGTCCACCTGTGAAGCACAAATATTTGCAAGTGTGCGAAACGCTGCTAATTAGTTATAACGTTATTGCAATTTCTAAGCCACACCGTACAAGCCGAATACAATTGCAATGTGATATCTTCCGGACTTGTGTACTGATGACACAGAAGGACGTCATTTTACCTGACACGTCCAGTTTGTCACTCCCGGTAGGCTCGCTTATGGTACAAAACGTAGCAAACTCGGCTGTCCACCCACACGCATGTTATTAGAGCGAATTTCTGAGTCTGTAGGCATAAGACAAATGTGGTTTACGAGCTGTATTAAGCACGACGCAGATCTTAAAACAAAACGGAATTTTGTGAACTGGCAGCTTCAGGTGCTGCGGGGAGGAAAGACTCCACCCCCGGGTGTTCCGCGTTCAAGCGTGGTTTAATCTCAACGGATGGTTGAACTCTTAGAGCGACAGGAAATGGCAAGCAGAAAATCTCATGTTAACCCACGAAATACCCTAATATAAAGGTTGGCGTGTGTTGTGCTATGGGTGCGACTTGGATCGTGAGCCCCCCCCCCCCGAGACCATAAATTCACACCGAAATGTTACACTCTTCTGAAACTTTTTTTGGACGCCTGTTCGATTATAACAAAACCTATGCCCTTTGTCACACCATAAACAGTTCTACACGTTAATCAATCATATACACCAATCATATACACCAACATCTGCACACAACAACTCTAAGTTATACATACATACACACACACATACATACATACATACAGTGACTCTCCTACTTGTGTCGAAAACAAACTGCAATCCAATATATCATTCTTAGCTGTACCACGTTAAATATACACAAAATACATAAAATATCAGCGATAAATAAAATAATATGGATACTGTAGCTAGTACGAAGTTACGAGGTGTGATCAAAAAATACGGTGAATGTTTTAAACTAAAAAAAAATATTACAGTAAAAGACACTTGCCATTAACCCCCCTCAAAATACCCCCACCCCCCACCCCCCGGCTTCGAATACACTTATCTCACCGTCCTTGCCACTTTCTGAAGCAGTTCTGGAAGTCCTCTTTCGTGAGTGTCTTTAGTTGCGCTGTCGTGGCTGCCTCGATGTCCTGAATCGATTCAAAACATTTACCTTTCATGGTCATAATGACTTTGGGGAAGAACCAGAAGTCACACGGTGCCAGATCCGGTGAATAAGGTAGACGAGGACACACCGTAATATTTTATTTGACAGAAATTGCCGTACCAGAAACGATGTGCGACACGGAGCGTTGTCATGATGGAGGATGAAATCGTTTGCCCATTTCCCAGTTCGTTTTCTACGCACATCGTTTCTTAAACGCTCTAATAAGCCCGTATAATATTCAGAGTTCACCCTAGTGTTCCTGAGTACAAATTCAGTTCGCACAATTCCATCAAGGTCAAAAAAACAATCATCATCACCTTGATGTTGGATCTTGATTGACGCGCTTTTTTCGCACGAGGAAATCTGGGTGATTTCCACTGAGAACTCTGAACCCTGGTCTCAGGATCATAACCACAGACCCAAGTTTCATCTCCCGTGATGGCATTTCCTAAAAAGCTGGAATCTGAAGCGGCACGATCGCGCAACACCAATGAAACTGACAAACGCTGTTGCTTTTGTTCGACCGCCAAAACATGTGGAACAAATTTCGCACTCACTCGCCTCATGTTCAAATCTGTTGTTAAAATGTTTTGAACGGAACCATAAGAGATGTCCAGATCCTCAGAAATTTCCCTAATAGTCAATTGCCTGTTTGATCGAATCATTTCGCTTACTCTTTCAACGTTCTCTCGGGTTTTTTATGTTGAAGGACGTCGCGATCTCTCCTCGTCTTCAAACGATACACAACCGTTACGAAATCGCTCGAACCGCTTGTAAACCGCCTTCATGGTCACTGCAGCATCACCATAAACTAATTTTAACATTTCGTGTGTTTCTTTAGCACTATTTTGCAGTTTGAAACCAAATTTCATGTTAATACGTTGTTCGTGATCCATGATTTACGGCACATTTAAAACACACCTTCTCTCAACCGTAGCTCACAACCGACTGACTGCACCGAACAAGTTGAAACTTGTCACACACACTGTTACTAAGGTTCGACGCACCTCTTCCTGTATTGAAGATCCCTGCCTTCCCGATGGATAGCACTCGGCAGCGGCATTCACCGTACTTACTGATCACAGTGGTACAAAGTCTTGAGTAACATTTACATGCCATTGCTTATGACATTATTATACACACACGACACATCAATACACACCAGATTTATTCTTCTGCATCGAAAAGTTTGATATTACATGTTTATACGCATATAACTATATTATAAACAAAGGCATGTACACTGCAACCAAGAATATGTTAATAACATACCAGCCGTATTATAAACATTATTGTAACATAGAGCTAATCATTTGTATATTTCATATATTTTTAGCACTGTAGTTCATGTATTACTGTTATACATTCCTTTTGTACTGATGCCTCCCTGAGGACGGCAATTTATCGCTGAAACACGTAAGACGTTTCATGTTTACGTACGACGTATCATTTCATGTGAGCATGTGTTGGTGCGTGTGACTGCAAGCACAACACACTGAAGGAATAATATTAAATTGTACTCGTTGTTCAGAGGTACCGTCTAACAGGGCAATAACCAGAGGCACAACTGTAGCCTTGCCCGTTATGAATGCGCGCAAGTGTCACTTCACAGTGAACGTTACGCGGATAAAACGCATAGGGATGATCCTCGCACTGAAGAGGATCTGGAAGGATGGGGGGGAGGGGGGGATTAAAAATAAATCAGGATATTATGTGTTCACTGTCACCACCAGAACTTCACCGAGTAATGAATAAAGTGTTGTTATATTTGACGCCTGTAGGTGAGCCGAAAGACAATTTCCAGCATCTCCTTCGAACACGGTGGGTAAAGACATAACATTAACTGCAGCACAATGATTTAAAACAGGTGGACCCCGGCTCACGTCAAAATGGAATCGGGACGGCAAATGACACAAGATATTGGTCAGACAAAATAATAGCCCTATGTAACAACGCAATGGTATGGAGGGTAATGCTACAAAATACGACAATTTTGTAATTGACTACCACACTGTCGGAAAACAAGTTAACTACAGTCGAACCCGGTTACAACGACATCGGTTTATACGTCACCTCGTTTATAGCGTCAGCTATTCTGTGGTACTAATTAATTCCTCTCTGTTAACCATAACATTATACTACTCACTTAGAACGACACCCGTTTATAACGACACAAAATATTCAGTCCCTTTCATGACGTTGTAACGGGGTTATACTGAATTTTATAAAGCAACGCATCCCAGTCATCACGACTCAATACTCAATAATGGTGCAGTAGCAGGCCAGACTGTGTACAGGATCCGCCGTCTTTACGATACTATGATGGGTAGACACAGTGAACAACTGCTAACACATGCTCTGTAGATGGCAATGCAGGTTAACTCCCGAAACGTCTTGTACATCATACATATCTGACAGAATGAACAATGTCCATATAAAATAAAACAGCAATAACATTATTTCTGTGTTCAGTGACAGATAGTACACACACACACACAGACACAACGTTGCGCCACTCCAGTGCGGGGTTTGTCTGTTGGCAAAACAGGCGTTCTGTTTCATTACAGCAAGAAACATGTTGGTTATAGTAACAAGAAAAGTTCGTAGCTAATAAACGTTTTAATTTGGCCCATAAAGCCATCTGTCAGTGCTGCAATGCCACTCGGCTCCCTCTGTCTCATTTAATGGTTATATGACGCGCCTAATAAAACCGAAACTAACCTTCCAGGTGTCATGATGTCCGCAGCTATTTGTACTGCTCGACGGCTTGGGTAAACTACAGCGCCTATGCAGAAAACGAGCGCTTGGCTTAGAAGTCACCCAGGGAAAGAACCACCTTTGAATCCTCAGCAAATATAAAAACAGCCCTTCTACAACCAACGATGCAATAAAATGCTACACACGGTTTGCAGCGAATGGAATGTCACTAGGTTGAGAGATGGATCAAGTCAACACAACGGTCCTGGTAGACAGCTCAGTCTTAAAAGTTATCTGTGACAAACAGGAAGCTGTGTGTTGCAGGAGAGAGGTCACAGAATAGTATGTCATATTTTTCAGTTCTCGAGTTTTTTATGGGGCTCCATGTACATAAGTTTTTCTAC
>Ga0131853_10017131_pt1 | contig 13206 bp, 7 predicted proteins | sample TergutLab28metaG_FD_92764 | JGI IMG/M metagenome (GOLD analysis project Ga0131853, IMG submission 92764) | Labiotermes labralis P1 segment gut microbial communities from Petit-Saut dam, French Guiana - Lab288 P1 (version 2) (version 2) | ecosystem: Host-associated > Arthropoda: Insects >...
ATACTTATTTCTAAAACTTTAGCCGGTACATATGAAGGAGGGTACACGTATATATTTGAGATGTGTTGTTACAGAACGTTGGATATTGTTATATATTGTTGATAATTACAAAATATGTATATATATATAGAACGTTGGATATTGTTTTATATATATTGCTAATTAAAAAATATATATAAATATGTATATATATATATATATATAGAACGTTGGATATTGTTTTATATATATTGTTGCTAATTACAAAATATTTATATAAATATGTATATATATATAGAACGTTGGATATTGTTATATATTGTTGCTAATTACAAAATATGTATATAAACATATATATACATATTTTGTAATTAGCAACAATATATAACAATATCTAAAGTTCTGTAACAACACATCTCAAATACATACGTGTAACCTCCGTCATATGTACCGGTTAAAGTTTTAGAAATAAGTATCCTGATTGTACTATAAGAAGAAAACGACACATGTATTTTATACATAGTTATATCAAGAATGTAAGCGTATGGGATCCCACAGCTCATTTTATACATTGCTAAGTAAGGATCTATATCTTAGAAGGGCCTGAAGATGATTCTATAAGAAGTCGAAACATGTTGCCCTAATACAATAACAAAGTTTTGTTGTGTTTTACTGATCATTTTATATTTATTTATGTGAAAGCTACCCAATATGCGACCTGGTGACTGTTTATGAAGTTAATCGTTCGTTCTAGTACTAGGAGATGAATCTTAACGTTAGTAGGTGGAAGAGATTTGTGAGGCTTTCTGTCAGGGAGCTATGTACTTGGCAAGTCAGTCTAGTTATGTGTTGCACTGCTGTGTCGATATGCAGTGGTCGTTAAATATTCAACAGTAGCTTGCAATAAAGAAGTCTGTGTATATAATGAACCAACTTCTAGGGTTTTATAAGAGTACCTATACCGTATTACTTCGAATTTAAGTTAGACCTTTTTTACATTTTTTAAAACTGAAAATTAGGTTCAGTCTTAAACTCGAGTAATTCCTTTTCACTCTTCGAAAAGTGTCGAAGACACTATGTTCCTCGCAGAACAAGTGGCGCCGCTGAAACATATTTGCTCCATTATAATTAGCTTCCAATTTTTTTTTCGTGAAAATCGATTTTTAAAAGTGGGGCACTTTTTTAAATCATTGGGCGTCTTAATCTCGAAGTAATACGGTAATTTCAACCTTTCGTTCAGCGACCAGCCCGCACAAACATTTGCTTGTTGCTGCCTGTGCACACTCTGTCGTGGTTCCTGCAAGCAAACCTCCATAGTCGAGGAGGAAGCACTTCTGCTTCACATTCGGGAGGTCCTGGGTTTAGATTTCTTGCCGGAAACTCGCCTTCCTTGCAAAAGTCCTCAAGGCAGTTGCCGGAGTAGTACCTCCAATAGGTGATACGTCCAATAGATAGTACCTCCAATCGGTAGTACTTCCAGTAAGTAGTACCTCCTTTAGGTAGTACCTCCAAAAGGTAGTACTTACGGTAGGTGGTACCTCCATTAGGTAGTACTTCCAATAGACAGTACCTCCAATAGGTAGTACTTCCAGTAGGTTGTATCTCCAATAGACAGTACCTCCAATACGTAGTACTTCCAGTAGATAGTACTTCCAATAGGTAGTGCTTCCAGTAGGTAGTACCTCCAATAGGTAATACCGCCAATAGGTAGTAGCTCCAGTAGATAGTACCTCCAATAGGTAATACCGCCAATACGTAGTACCTCCAGTAGGTAGTACCTGTAGTAGGTAGTACGTCCATTATGTAGTACTTCCGGTAGATAGTACCTCCATTAGGTAGTACCTCCAATAGGTAGTACTTCCAGTAGGTAGTACCTCCATTATGTAGGACTTCCGGTAGTTAGTACTTCCATTAGGTAGTGTTTTCATTAGGTAGTACCTCCAATAGGTAGTACTTCCAGTAGGTAGTTCCTCCAATAGACCACAGCCGCTCTGTTTCGCTTCATTTCCATTATCCCACTTATCCCACATTCGGCTGTATGTAAGCTATTCTTAGCTACTGAAAGCATCGCTAACTGAACCATAAGTAAATAAACCAATGCCCCATTACCACTCCCCCTTTGAGGACGAACAAGACAGTCCTTTGTGTTTTGCCTGCCTCGCGTCTGCAGTTTCTGCGTTCGGAGCGAGAGTATTGAGAGTTAACGTAGGCTGATTGTGAAATGTAAATTGTCTTCTGGTGGCGGGCTTTCGTAACTTGGCAGCTCTGTTGACGAAAATTACTCAGCTTTTCACGAAGACAAGCCTCTGTTAATCCGAAACATACGAAATACGAAGAGAGTTTTCCAATTTCGTGTTAATTGTCCCTGTCAAAAAGGCCAGTAACTGCGTCAACCCAGACACGAATCTGAAACTTTCCCAACTTTTTATTATCTCAAAAGCACTGTTAATTCATTCGTCAGTTTTCTCTTCCTTAGGTTTCCAGTGCTGTATCTAGTTTTGGCTTGCGGGATTCCACCGTCTCGCGCCCCCCCCCCTCCCCCCTCTCGGGACTACTGCAAGACATGTTTCTTAAGTGGCTTACTTGGATTGAATACTGGGTCACACACCCTTACCGTTCCTTACATTGCAATGGTTATATATATGTATACACAAACACACGAAAGTAACATCCTCCTTCCACCCGATTCGCCCTGAAGATGCTGGAAAACCTTCACGTGACACTGCTCACCCCCGACGGCCGAAGTCACACATTAACTCATCAGCGGTATGTAGAATATAACATTTCGCCGGTTAATTGTTTTACAGTAAATAAGGTCGGAGCGCGGAGCTTCGGTATTGCGTACGTCGTTACTGCGACCACCGTCTTGTTTAATTTCTTTGGCAGTTGCTGGACTTTACTTTTCTTGCTTTTGCAGTGTGTAAAGGCGCTCTGCTAACTTCGTACGTTGTGGAGGGTAGAACGAGAAATTGCCAGATTGTTTGGAAAGATCTGGTAGTTAATTGTTGGGAGATGCTGAGTAAAACTGTGAAGCAGTTTGCATGATTTCAGGTTTCCGCCGCGGTGTAAATTAAATCTCCACTCTTCTGGGATGTTACCCAGCGTAGCTTGGTAGTTTTTCTCCACCGACGTTTCGAGACAACCTTCTTCAAGAGTCTAGCAGTATTTATTGTGCTCCGAAATATATTCAACTATAGTCAATCCGTTGAACGTCGTGTGTTCAAGTGACTTTTGCGCCATCCCCTAATCTCCCCTTCCAGCGATCAGGTTAGAAATAAAAATTTGCATTTGTATATACGGGGTAAGGGTAAAGGTGAAACAATCACCCTACTGGTCTACCCAAGCCCCAGAGGGTTCTATATTTCGAGACAGTAGGCACATGAAGTTGGTAAGGATGTCAGCGCCACACACTGGCCAACTTTACCACCCCAGGAACTATTCCTGGTACTCATTTTTCTTAGAAGCTGAGTCTATCTCATTGCCATAGTGCGGCCGGAAGGATTATGTCAGTGAAAAATCCCAATGACATAATCGGGAACCTAACCCGTGTGCTTCCGGCTTCTAGAGCAGTGCCTCAGTCAACTGCGCCACCGCGTGCCACATATACCGGGTTTGAATCTTGCCGCCTATAAAATGACTGAAATTTCAGCGGATTTGCTCAGTGTGTTCAAGGTTATTCCGGTTTAGTACACCGAAATAGCGAGCACTTTCTAAATTGCCATCCACTCATCGTGCAGGCTCATCTTCCCAACCCCATTGTACCCCCAGAATCATGCGTAGTTTTGTCAGTGGCGCTATAGCCTAACCCTGGCCCAGGTCGCCTCAGTGTTGATGTTTCTAGATCACACGCGATTAGACACACGCAGAGCCGGCAGGACTCGACTGAACGACAATCATCCACATAGTGCATCGTGTAACATGGCGATCTCTGTGTTTGGAGTATTCGTGACGTCACTGCATCTTGCTATGCATGTCGATGACGACACTGCTTCTAAATTTTTCAACTTTTAAGGCCTGAAAAGTGCCGAAGAAGCAGAATTTGTGGTGAGTGACGCTGTACCAATCTACACGGCGCGACATCCCAGTAAACTTGAATCTTCGTACGTTCCGTTCTGTCACGTAATAGTTTTGCTGAACGGGCTCCTCGTTTTTCCATCTTTACTGCCAGTCACGTTTCAGCGTTTCAGACTCATATATTTTCCTAATAGCACTCCAGACTCCGACCACACCAGACACATGGCTCGTAAATAACCCAGTTATTCACATTTTGCATATCTAATAAGGGTGCCAGCGACTGCATGGCCACATGCAGCGTAGATAGTGAGTTAAATATTGGCAGCGGTGGAGTCCTGCCTCTACAAATGCCTTCAGTTCTGGAACAACTACAGTGAAAGTTTGCCCTATAGTGAGCAATACGTGAACCATCTCCCACCCCTACCTTTCCAAATATATATTAAAATATGTTCCACTCCGAGGAAACGTAATTAACCTACGTGACGTGTTTCAGTAATTTACGGCAACAGAGAAACACCGGGAGTTGTGCAGAATTGAATAACGATCGATGTAGAGTGCTGTAGGAACTTCTGTTCACTTGTATTAGGCACGTTCGCGTTACTTACTGGTAGTAACGGTGTGAGTTTATTTGAAGTGTTAGAGCTTTGTTGAGCGTGATTAGCCAATTTTACATACTCTTTCATGTTTGGTATGTTCTTGGTAAGGAAGTAATAACTGGAACTGCCTATTTCATCCTTAATTGCATTATTTTAATAATATCAGGCAAAGATGGAAAGCATCAGGGTACTCGTTATGCGGGTTGCTTGCTCCAGCTTAAGTCCGTATAGTCTCAGCACCATGTTCTCGAATACTGTCAGTCTATGTTCTTCCCCTAATTCGAGAGACCAAGCTTCACATCCTGTAAAAACAACGCTTAAAATATACAGGGTGTTCACGAAATGGGTTGTTATTCTAATTTTTTTGTACGACCATTTTCTCTGCCGTGTTTACTCTTAATTAAGGTAATCTAGTGCTGGGACATTAGTTTGACAGCATTAACGGTGAATATGGAGCACAACATTGGAGAAAAGTGGAAACATTTCTGTAAGATTTGGTTCAAAGCGTCTTGAAAGTGCAAAGAAATTTCCGGCAACTTTGTAGTCTTTGTGATGCTCTTTCAAGAAGGGCGTAAGTATGGAAATTTGAAGGAACTTTCTGACTGATAATCTGGAAGATGTTGCTGGACCTATGAGAATAGTAACAAATCTCTTATGAAACAGCAGTTTGTCTTAACTCACAAAGTTCCTCCAAATGATATTCCCGCAGTACTGGGCAGTTGGGTTACAGATACATCTCCTAAATTTTATATTTGTGGTTCCGTGCATCGTAATTCTAGGTTGAAGAAATCCAACAAGATGCAACAGTATGCAGATATTTATTTACTGCTAAATTACTGTGCATGTTTCGGGCGTCCATCGCGCCCATCATAAGGAGTACATAAAACTGTAATTGCAGCCTTCTGGTACAGATCATACTATCTGGGGAGCAAGCTTCCTCAAACGCAGTATGATCTGTACCAGAGACTGCAACTACAGTTTTATATATTCCTGATGATGGGCGCGATGGACGCCCGAAACATGTAGAGTAATTTAGCAGTAAATAAATATCTGCATATTGTTGCATCTCTTTGGATTTCTTTAACCTAGATGCATTCTGCATACTGTTGCATCTCGTTGGATTTCTTCAACTTAGATACATTCTTCATAGTGTTGCATCTCGATGGATTTCTTAAACCTAGATACATTCTGCATACTGTTGCATCTCTTTGGATTTCTTCAACCTGGATACATTCTGCGTACTGTTGCATCTCGTTGGATTTCTTCAACCTAGATACATTCTGCATACTGTTGAATCTCATTGGATTTCTTAAACCTAGATACATTCTGCATACTGTTGAATCTCGTTGGATTTCCTCAATCTAGATACATTCTGCATACTGTTGAATCTCGTTGGATTTCTTCAACCTAGATACATTCTGCATACTGTTGAATCTCGTTGGATTTCTTGAACCTAGATACACCGTGCATACTGTTACATCTCTTTTGGATTTCTTCAGCCTAGATACATTCTGCGTACTGTTGCATCCCGTTGGATTTCTTCAACCTAGATACATTCTGCATACTGTTGAATCTCGTTGGATTTCTTCAACCTAGATACATTTTGCATACTGTTGAATCTCGTTGGATTTCTTCAACCTAGATACACTCTGCATACTGTTGCATCTCGTTGGATTTCTTCAACCTAGATATATCTCCTGTCAAAATGTTGTGTCCGCAAAAAAAGAGAAAAACTTGTCCCTTTATTTTCGTGAGAAAAAAAACATGCTTGAATGTTGGTCTGTTGATGTTCGGTCATGCTTCTGTCATAAGCATGGCTATGTTTCGGTGGGTTGTGACAAGTTGCTGTTTCGCGAGCGAAATGTTTTTGCGTTTCGACGTATGTCGGAAACAGTTAAGACAAGTCTGACGAAGTTAGTTGACCATCTGTCTTCACCTTTTGACTGGTATTTGAACGACGCATATTCTGGGACTGGATTTAAAGGTTTTTTTCATTATAATATTCAGACATTTGAAACAGTGGATGGCCATGACTACGCTGACTGGGCAGTCTATTGTCGTCCATTTTGCTGATTTCGTTGATTGCAATCCTAATACCGGGGTGCTGGTAAGTCCTTAGCCCGACCAGGTTGGAAACAAGCTCGGAAGCATGTCAGGGACGCACACGATTTCAACAACATCGAGACGCGAACTGTCATAATTTGTTTTTCCTGCAAGGCAAGCAGCCGAAGGAAATTCACTCCATTCTGACAGAAACATTAGCTTGCTTTCCTTCCTGGTGGGGCTAAGGACTTATCAGTACCGCTGTATTAACAATATTGTTGAAACAGCTGCCGTAGATACAGTACCCATCCTCGTCTGATTGGTTATTTGGACTCTGAACGTCGTGGGAAATTTGTGGTAGTAGATCTTTATTTCCTTTTTGAAGGAATTGGTTTTGATCCTCATGAAATGTTTTTTTCAGCAAGGTGGAACACAACCACACACTGCCAATACTGATTCAGAAATTGTAAACACTTATTTCCGAGATGGAATAACATCGAACCGCTCAATACCTTGGTCAGTCTGGAGTAGGGCGCGTTCTTGGCCGTGTCTCTTGACATTAAGCTTTGTTTTTATCTTTTTTGAGGGGCGAGATCGGCGTCAGACTACGGCAGATTTGACAGGTGAAATATTAAGTAATCAGAAATACTGGCAGAGATATTTTGAGACGAAAAATATAAGATCTCCTTCTGAGCATGAGCAGTTTGTGGAAGTAGGCGGTGAACATAATGTACGCCTATACGTCGACTCCTGATCTACAATAACTGAGTGTGAATTGGCGTTTGTAGTTATTTTAGGAATTAAAGGTGAAGTAAAATGTGAAACAGACGGTACTGTCGTATGGAGCGGAAGCATGGACGTTGACGAAGAAATAAGAACAAGCTCTGCTAATTTTTGAAGGGAAAATATTTAGAAGACTATATGGTCCTAAATATGAAAACTGGGAATGGAAAAGTCGGAGGAATCGAGAACTAGAAGAGATGAGGAAAGGAGAAAATATAGTAAAAATGGATAAAAGGGCATAGGATAAGCTGGTAGGTCACCTGGAGAGAATGGAGGAGTGTAGGATGCCCAAAAAGATCTTCACTCAAGAACTGGAAGGGACGAGAAGAAGAGGAATACCCAGGAAAAGATGGAAAGAGGAAGTAGAAAGAGATCTTAAAGTGCTGGGAGTGAGAAGATGGAGAGAGTTGGTGGCAGATAGGAAAAAATGGAAGGACATTGTTCGACAGGCCAAAGCCCTCAGTGGGCTGTAGTGCCAATGGAAGAAGAAGAAGAAAGTGTGAAACCTTTCTAGCTTGTATCCATGTAGGTTTGCAGATATAATTAATTTCCTTCTCATTTAAACGAGGGAATATGGAAGATGAAAGACTGTAGATTCAAAAAAAGGAAATACTAAAATATAGTCAGTTGTAATGGAATTGGTAGAGTCCATTTGAAGTGTGATGGCACACGGTGACGCACGGGAGGGCCAAGTGAAGGGGAAACTGGCGAATCGGATGGGTAGCCAGTACCCTTCACACCACCTCAGAACATGGTGTATCCAGCATTATTACCGCACACCTCGGCTGCCAGCAGTCGACTGGACTGACGCCCCCCGCAGATTTAAATGGACTCGTCCGTTCCGCCGAAAGACGAAATCTGGTTTCTGCGCGTGTGCCATCACATTTCAAACGCAGTCTATAGCCTTCACTGTCATACAGCTATGAAATTTTATGTATTATAGTAATTTAATGTGTTTACATGCAGCCAAACTTCATTTCCGTATTGCGTCTGGTAGTAATGTTTATTCTGTTGATGTTTATATTTTTTGTGCCTTGTGCATATATATATATATATATATATATATATATATATATATATATATTTGTGTGTGTGTGTGTGGGTGTTGTGTGTGTCTGTAGCTTTTAGGGTATAGGCATTTTAATCTGTATGTTGCAGTGGAACTGTAACAGTAGCCAGTGAAGCAAAGCGAATTTTTTCCCCCCATATTCATAGGAAATCCTATTTAATTAAACATGGGAGAAAAGAACCGAGACTGATGGAAAGACGCGGTATTGAGTTGCAACTTCTGTGCCGCTGTTATTCGCTTATGACTGTTCGTGGAAAAATAAAGCTGATTTTCTATAGACGTAAAAAAGAAAAAGTTGTATAGAGAATTGGAGCCGAAGCTTCAAGTCGAGTCGAGACTGAAGTTGTGTACACTTGGTAGCGTTCGGTATTCGTATCGCTTATTGCTGTCAGAAGCACTGAACTCGCTGGTGTTAAATGTAATATTTTTGTTGGCAAAATATTCTTAACTGTTCCTGATTTCAAACTTTCGCCGTGTTCTGAATGTCGTGTGCTTTCTTCTGGATAATTCCCCGTCGTCTGAATTTTATATGCCGACGTTTTGGAACAGACAGGTTGTTCCGAAACGTTGGCATATAAAATTCAGACCCCGGGGCATAACCCAGAAGAAAGCATATCAATATTCTTAACTTATTACTTTATGGAAAAGGAAGTGGTAAACAGATCTTGGAGCACCCTGCTGGCGTGATCTGTGTGCTGATATTTTGAATGTGCGCATTAAAAAGACGAGAGATTAAAGCAGGGCTGTCAGTATGCTGTGTCCTGCGAAATCTGCGGTGCTGATGAAGATTCGAACGTTGTGTCATAATCCGTGTGAACTGGCTGGTACTTTGGTAATATTTCCAAGGACCGGAGTGCTTTGATCTTCCGCGTCATGCCTTGGACTGATCGTGCTTGCCTCTGAAGATGTAGGCACTACTTTATTTCGAAAAGTCGGTTATTATTTACCAGTCCACACGGCTTAAATTCAATCTTAGCTGTGTCTTGTTTCATTTTCGTAAACTAGAGGGGTCATGATTGGTGGGTTACGATCAGGCAGACAGTCCGTGTTTCAGATTCGTTTCTCGACGTACCTTATCGTCTGTCAAGTACAGGGTTCAGGTTCCTCGACGTTGTTGGTTGCACTCCTACTTCTAACCGACTGGGTTGGTTTATCCGTGGCATGTCTGACGTACTCACAGACTTTTCTTGCTCCCTTCCAGTCTCAGATATGAATACGAGGGATAGGACGATTATTTGGGAACAGGCCACGAACTTTTTAGGCGCTTTCGCAAAATTGCGAAAAGCCATTATTAGCTGCGTCATGTCCGTCCGTCCGTCCGTATAGAACATCTGGGCTCCCACTGGACATATTTTCGTGAAACTTGGTATTTGAGTAATTTCAGAAAACCTGTCGGGAAAATTCAAGATATGTTATAATCTGACAAGAATATCGGGTGCCTTAGATGGAGACCAACATACTGTAGCCGATCATTTTTAGTATATTTGTTCCTTAGGGTTGCTGGCGTCAGTTACGGACGCTTCATGGCCATGCGTTGTAAGTTAATCTGTCAACGTATATTCAGGACCGTTGGTAATAGGTAGGAGGGGAGAGATTTAAATGAGAAAACGTTAGCAGCGGACAACGGACGCAAGCAGTGCAGTGCGAATTCAGTCGCGTATGAGTGTGGTGTAAGTAGGAGTACAGAGAAGTGACTGTGTCAGTTTCCTAGAAATGATCTAGTTGTTTTACTGGATATAGCGCTCCATTATTTTATATCAAGAATAAACTGAGTAAATAAAACATAAGTGAACGGATAATAACTAAAAACTAAATGTGATTCGGTGAACCACACCCGTTTCCCGAAAGAGGATCACCTACCGGACTGAGCGCGTCGGAACAACGAAGTTACAAAGGCTGATCGTGTAGAACAAAGTTCTGATCATTTCTCGCGCAGTTTTTGTTTGAATGAGAAACGTTTCAGGCAGAGGTTGTAGAGAAAATAAAAAACACACATTTTAGGTTCAGTAACTTTTTTTTTTTTCGAAAATCGTATCGTTTGTGAGATGATGTGGAAAAATGTTGTAGAGCGGGGCAGGCCACAGATAGCAATGCGGCGCATCAGCATTGTATGCTGGATAACTATGGCTACAGACACACAGGACTATAAATACCTACTGCTTTTTCACGGCAACATTAGTAACGCGAACGCGCCTTTATCTTTCGTTCATACGTACATTACCTGCCTTGTTTTTGTGTCACTTTCAGCTGACATAGACATCCCTATCTTCGGCCCGATACGCAGTAATATTTAGGTCTTTGCATTGCCCTGACGGTGAGTCTTCGGCTTCTCGCCACGGAGGCCCAATTTCGATTCCAGAGCAGTCGGTATGAGACTTGTGATTGACAGAGTGTCACCTTGACAGTTGTTTCAACGAGTACAACTTTTTGTCCACCGACAGTATCACACCACCAATGCTGCAGATTGGTATTTATCTAACGTCGACGCAGCGTAGTCTGGATACTGTTAAAGTAATTAATTTTACCACAGAAAATGAATGACGCTTGCGGTTAAGATATTCTGAAATGCTTGGTGATATAAACTAACCAGGCGTGACGATGGTTTTGGTGCTTGAAGGCAGAAGTTAATCTCCAAACTTTAGTTCGTGTCTCACAGAAACACGCTGGGTCTCCCTTAGAAAGTCCAAGTGGTTCTTCAGAGAAGTTAACGCTGGGCATTATGGGAGTCGTACTGCAGACCTAAAGGCACCGTGTGGGCTGTTGGAAGGTATGTTTAACTCTCAAGGAGGTAACAGACCTACAGATATTTAGCACTGCTGTTTGGACAGATGGGAGAGGAGAGGCGTATACAGGGTTCTGATGGGGAAACAGGAAGGAAAGAGACCACTTGGGAGACCCAGGCTTAGATGGGAGGATAATATTAAGATGAGATCTTCAGGAAGTGGGATGTGGGGGTATGGACTGGAGCGAGCTGGCTCAGGATAGGGAGAGGTGCCGGGGACTTGTGAGTGTGGTAATGAACCTTCGAGTTCCATAAAATGCGGGGAATTTATTGATTAGCTGAGGAACTGTTATCTTCTCAAGAAGGATAACTGAAGAGTGGAAACCAACTAGATGCCACTTGTTATTTTATTGTACTTTTTATAAGCTCAACATGTTTCGGACACTACTATGCCCATCATCAGGAGCTCGCGACTATGATGTTGATTACCACATTGGTCTAACGTTCTTGGTTTGCTGCATGTCGTGCTTGAGCCTGCAGCCCAGACACTACTCCAGCCTAACTGCACCTAACCTCCAACATACAACAAACCAAGAACGAAACGATCAATGTGGTAATCAACATCATAGTCGCGAGCTCCTGATGATGGGCATAGTTAATGCCCGAAACATGTTGAGCCTATAAGAAGTACAATAAAATAACAAGTGGCATCTAGTTGGTTTTTATTCTTCAATTATCACAATGATGCACGGTCCAATAAACATCAGATTCTCAAGAAGGACTCTGCTGCATGGAGTAAGTAAGTAATTAAGTAAGTATTTAGAGAGTTAACTTACTTTTCACGAATAGCAGCTTAATAAACACATCTGTAACATTGATTTCTTTTCCAGTTATGCCTCATGAATTCGCGTCAAACTGAAACATGCGAAGTCCTTCGCTTGTGCACCATTTCTCATCAGCACGCCCACTCCATAATACATCATTCGCCATTATACTTCTGTCTTTGTTGCGTGACTGTACTGACTGTATTATCCATTTTTGTGATCTTTGTCTCAAAACGTGTTTCCCCTCCACATTATATGTTCCTCCGTAGTATCGTTTCTCCGTGATGTATGCCGGTTGAACCAGTCAACTGCTACACCAGTTAAAATGTTGGAAATTGCATTTAGTTACCGAAGTTTCACGTACATAACTTCTTTCAAAGGGCGTTCTGAATTCGTAAATTAAGGAGTTCATTGCGTGATTGCTGTGGGTCAGTGTCATGCTTAACGGAGAGATGCGACAGTGCAGTGTGTCCGAGAAACGGCACATAGCGTAGGCCTGGCCGTCACAAGGACAGGTCACTACGTGGCTGATATCTTCTTTTTAAGTCAGTTGAATCATCCGTTAGGAATGATGTCCACATGTACAGTAGTCGACCATAATGCTTTGTGAATCTGACGGTAGCGCATGTGACGAGAAACGCCAAATATCTGGCCAGACAAGTAAAAGGTAAACGTGAAGGTAAATTCACCCTATAAGAGGGCACGAAGTCCCACAGGTGGAGTAGAGGTATAGCTCTACTCTTTCTTTAACCTCGGCACTAGATGACGGTGGGTGGTCAACGCCACGCTCCGGCCGCTTTACCCATTGTGTAGGGGGCTGCGTGGGACCCAGGACCGGCCTGGACGCGTGCGAATTATTCGCCCGCGCCGGGATTCGATCTCCGGACCGTCCAGCCCGTAGCGAGTCGCTGTACCGACTGAGCTATCCCGGCCCACCGGCCAGACAAGTGGCGTTCTTGTAATGACAGTGCGTGCTAATGTAGCGTCTCGTGGAAGTGGCTGCCACGCAAGAATAAACATATTCTGGATTTTTTTTTTTTCATTTTAGTACCGTGCTCCCTGAGGATGATCTCATAGAGGGATTGAAACATGTAGGAGATATTTTAAATCCATTTTAATCCAATAATGTGGTTTTAAATGGTTTGACAAGTATGTGCAATTAGTTGGTTTTAATAA
>Ga0131853_10017134_pt1 | contig 13205 bp, 9 predicted proteins | sample TergutLab28metaG_FD_92764 | JGI IMG/M metagenome (GOLD analysis project Ga0131853, IMG submission 92764) | Labiotermes labralis P1 segment gut microbial communities from Petit-Saut dam, French Guiana - Lab288 P1 (version 2) (version 2) | ecosystem: Host-associated > Arthropoda: Insects >...
AATGTGCAATTAGCAGAGACAAGCCATTACACTTCAACTTAGAGGCTTCATTTCTGATCCAGTGCCTGGGCGGTTCAGGAATGAGGAACTGATTTATGTTTTAGGATTTGGGAACAGTGTGGCATTTGTTATATGATGACAGAGTCTTGTTTAGAAACACAGATTGTGGCCTTACCATGTGATATGTGAATACAGGTGCTGTATTACAATGTGGAGTATCTGGCAGAAGAGCTGCAGGACATTGTGTCAGCAATGCAACCTCACTTCAGCTCACAGCCTGGGACATACTACAGCGATGCTCTGTTCTTCCTGTCTCTTGGTCTCCACAGGATTGCATTAGGTCAGCAGCGTGCTGTAATGTTTGATGCTGATATCAAACTTCAAGCAAATATTGAAGAGCTCTTTCAGGAGTTTGACAGGTAATTGTTTGCACAGTACCCCAGTGGATGTAAATGCAAGTTGTGATGTTGGTGTCCATGAGCTAGGATAACTGGTCTACATTCATCTGCCTCACAGCAGGGACAAGTGGCAGACTGTTGTAAACATGGTAATGAACTTTACGTGTTCCATGTCAGTGCTTTAAAGAATGTTGTATGCTTATACGATAAACCGACAAAAGCCCATTTATATGTTCAATCACATATTATTATTCTTCACCAACCTGTTTTGGTCACTCTTTGACCATCATCACCCTGATCCATCACCTGGGTGATGAAGTACAAGTCATGTAAGTATACAACATTCTCCATGCATGGACATGGAACACTCAAAGTTCATTAACACCAAGAAGGATAAATTAGTTTATGTATACAAGAATTCAAAAGAAAAGTTGGTAATAACACCATGATGATGGTCACAGTAGTGACTGAAGCATGTTGGTGATGAGAAATAAAATGTGATTGAACAAAGTTATAAATGTGCATTTGTTGGTTTATTGTATAAGCAGAAAACAGTAATGAACTTGCAGGTTCCATAAAATGTGGGGAATTTTTTGAGTGGCTGAAGAACTCTTAGCTTCATAGAAAAGTCTCAACTTTGTGGATTTGTTTAAGATAACTGGTCTAACCTAACAAAATCAAACAAAACCATATGGGACCCAGTGAAATAAAGAACTGTCCTGATACTGAGTTAGTGGGAAACCCAAATACAATGAAACCTCCATTTAGAATGGGGATTACTTGAAATTAATGTATAATGTTAAGTCAAGGAAGGTGTAAGATGAGAGGAATAAAAAATATGTAAAGAGAAAAGTGGGTTGTTTTATACCACACCTTTTGCAAGCCACTTAAAATGTTTACAATGAAGCAGTTTTGAGAAACTGGACTAATTGGGTTCATTAAGCAGGAACACATAATAGACATTTTTATTGTGTATTGTTTAAATTCATTACCTCTCCCATCTCAACACACTGAGTAGATTGAACAAGTGTTTAGTTGTCTCTTGTTAGTTTTCGTCTCATCGTGCTTGTGACATGTTTTCAGATTAGCAAAAAGTGTTCATCAGCAATACACACAGCATGAAAAAGCATCTTACATTAGCAGTGCCATGTAAAAGAATATACACAAGAATGGAGAAATTTTTAAATATGGGTTTTGTGGTGGACAAAAATATTGTACAAAAATGCCATGTTTTAACTGCAGGGAACACAGCTTTCCCATATAAGGAAATCTTGTGATATTGGAGAACCTGAAACATTCATATTTCTGTGTCATTATTTTAGGTTTGGGCCAAGTACCTTATTTGGTTTAGCGCCTGAACTCACACCTGTGTATCGTCATGTTCTGTACCTGTACCGATCACACCATAAGGACACAAGGTGGGTTACTAAAAGGGAAGTAAGGAAGGTCCTCAAAATGGACACCACATTTCTTTTCAGTGGACATAAAACCATTTTGTCTGGTGATGGCATGATATTTGAATCATTCACTGTTTTTTTTTTTTAAACTAAAGTTTAGCAATGTACAGTGTGGTCAGTAATCAGACCAGTCAGATAATGCTGCTAAAATAATTGTTGTTTATTGTGAGAGTCATACGCAATACATGAAATACTCTCTATGCTTTAGCAGGAGGGGCTTATAATAACTGGTGTGCCTGAATGAGTGAAATAATTTATTTTAAGGGAGTTCCAGTTGCAGTTTGTGGTAGACAGGCCATTGTAAATGAATGAATATTTATCTAATTTCATTATTTAATGTATATGAAACTTTGTGTTTTTATGCCTTAGATCTGTCATACAGATTTTCTAATTTTAGGTTTGGTGAACCACAGTCATCGCATGATGATCAGGGTTTCCCAGGTCTGAATAGTGGTGTTATCCTGTTTCGTTTGGATCGTATGCGCAAGAATTCATTGTACAATCGTTTACTGGAAGCGAATGCTGTTACCTCTCTTACAAACAAATACAGTTTTAAGGTATTATTTACATTGTACTTGAATTATCTGAATCCTCATGTTTATGTAAATAATATTCTGAAATTTATTCTTTTTATTACAAAAAAGCATAACAATTCTCTTACAAAGATAGGCCAGTTAATGCTGTACAGGGAAATCACACACATAAATACATTATGTAGGCAAAATGCAACATATTTTTTACTTTGGGTTTTAAGGCTTAACACCCAATTTCCATCATCAGCATTGAGGTCAATGGCTTTCACAATTTATACATATCTTATCTAACTTCTCAGTTTTTATTTCTAGTGGGAGAATATAATATAAAATATTGCATCAATTTATTGATAAGAAATGAAACATTTTCTTCTCTCTGCTAGGGCCATCTGGGTGATCAGGACTTCTACACCTTATTAGCCATGGAGCATCCCCATCTCGTTCATCTCCTACCTTGTGTATGGAATCGTCAGTTGTGTACTTGGTGGAGGGACCATGGTTATCGAGATGTGTTTGATGCATTTGCTAACTGTAATGGAGCTGTGAAACTCTATCATGGTAACTGCAACACACCTATTCCTGACAGATGATGCATAGGAAAATGTGCAAAGGTTTCCAGCATCAGCAGTACAAACTTGATATTTTTATGAAATACTTCACCATGTACAATAATATGTACAGTTCTTTCATGAGATTGCCAAATTCTGTGAGTTACAAGGCACATTTCTGTAGCTGAAAATATTTTAATATATGGGCAATTGTAACTGTAACAGAACTTTGTTAGTACAATATTCAGTGGCCAAAAGACATTAAAGGATATGTGAGAATATACTGGGCATAGTTAACCCTTCTGAATGGTTCCCTGCCACACTGTGCAGCCAGCGTTAAATGGTGGTTAAAGTTCCAAATGTTGCCTTGTCATCTTATCTTTAGATCTTTTTTGGGTGTGTACCAGTCAGATATAGCACACTCATAGCGAGCTGACACTGCCATTCTGTTGATGACAAGACAGAATGCTGATGCAGTCAAGCTTTGTATCTTGAAGACTTGATGGGGTTGTGTAGACAAAACCACTGACTGTGTCATAGAGACATTGTTAATAATTATGCAGTGACATTCATCACAACTAAGTGTGTATGTAATTAGTGGAACATGTCTTGACCTAACAGTATGCCATCATCAGGCACTAAAAATTGTATAAAATATAAAAGGGAATACATAAAATTTCTGTATCACCAACTGTACAATGTTTATATAATGTAGCCTTACAGGTATGGTTTTTATAAAAACAGCATTTAAAATAGTTAAAATCCGTAATATAGATATGATGTTGATGATAGTAAAGTGGGCGATTAAATATGTTATTCCCTGATTGTGTGGGGATTTCAAAGAGGTCATTCCTGGCAGAAGGAGATGTTTCTGTACTCATGTTGGGTCCAGAACATTTACTAACAGGGAATCCTCCAACTTTATTATCATTGACACCATGTCTATATTACTTATTTTAAATATTTTAACTACTGTTCTTATAAACACCACACCCATAATGCATCATGATAAAAACATCATCTCAGTTCTGGTAAGGCAATTTATGTATTCCCTTTTATAATTTATAGAGTTTGTAGTGTCTAGACTGACCCTGGGGCTCATCCAGCCTCCTATACAATGGGTACTGGGTCTTTCCCAGGCATAAAGCAGCCAGGGTGTGGCATTGACCACCCACCCCCATCCAGAGCTGAGGTTAAAGAAAGAGTAGAGGTATATATCTACTCCCCCTATGGGCCTTCCTGGCCTGTTCTAGGGTGAACTTTTACAGTTTGTTGTGCCTGATGATGACCTACTTTTGGGGTGAAACATGTTGCACTAATAAAATACATACATACATAGTAGTGTTGACAGTCATTGCATAATTTTTGGTTGAAGCACAACAGGATGTTCAACTTTTAAAGGGACAGTGTTAGTTAATACTGTTTGGATCTTAATAAATAATTCATAATTAAACAACACCCCAGGGATAGCGTTATCAGTCTACTGACTAGACTGTGAGCCGGATTATTGAGGGTTGCAGTCTGGGCAGGGTAAGAGAATTTTCCCGTTCTTCAAAATGTCACAACTGGCTCTGAACCCTTCTGTTCGGTGGGTACTGGGAGTAAAAAAGCCAGGGCATGTGACTGACCACTGACTTCCATCTGAGTGCCGTGTTTAAGAACAGGTCGATCTATACTCCTACTACCCTTGCATGCCTTCATGACATGTAAGAGGACAACTTTAGGCACGTTTGCAAAATTTCAGAAAGCGACTGCTAGCTCTATTATTCTCTCTTCATCTGTCTGTCCATCTGCATGCAACAACTTGGCTCCCACTGAACAGATTTTCATGAAATTTGATATTTTATAATTTTTTAGTATTTGACAAGAAAATTCAATTTTCACTAAAATCCAACAAGAGTAACGGGTACTTTACATGAAGACTGACATACTCTTTTGATCATATCTCACTCAGTTCTTATAGTGTGTTAAATGTTTCACACAAAAGTTGTAGAGAAAATTGAAACACATGTTTTGTGGTCTGTAACTTTTTTTTTTTAATTGTGCCATTTATGAAATGTGGGAAAATATTGGTGAGCCAAACAGGCTACAGATGATGCACATGTGCATTGTGTGCTGGATAACTAAGGCTGCAGACACACTCTTAGAATATTGAATAATTAATCGGTTTTCCACAGCAACAACTGTTGTACGAACACATCGTAATGTACATTCGTACATACATCGCCTTATTATGTGACATTCCATGAACAGTTTATGTTTCTACAGGTGTTCACAAACTTTCCTGTAGTTATGTAACAAGGTGTCACTGCCATCACAAAGTTTCACCACTGGACCCTGTTTCCAGAAGTGTGGCTCCTGTACACATTTGCACATTCTGTTTCCCTGAGTCTTGTTGTAATATTATCCTCTCATTTACATCTTGCTTACCACATGGTTTGTTGCCATGAGGTTTTCCAACTATATTTATGTCTCAATTTAGATTGCCATATGAACCTACATTACAGTTGTTTTTGTCATGTGCCATGTATGAAACCTAGCAAGTATTGATGTATTTTTCTTTATTACAGAAGTGCTGATTACTAAATATAAATCTCAGACACAAAAGTATAAGCTTTGAATTAAATGGCTATGTGTTATTCAACTATCACTGCACCTGCGTAATTCTGTGGCATCTTTCCCAAGGTGTTGTTACTATATGGGACTGACATCTTTACATGTCTACAAAGACCAGTCAGCTGCTTTCCTCAGTTCCTTAACTGAAGTGTGTTTTATCATTTCCCAGAGCAGGGCAGCTGTTATGGGCTGTGCCAGCATATGCAGGCCATCTATGTATCAAGTTACTCTACCTGGGGAAATCATAACAGAAACCCTCTATGTGTATATATACATTTTTTTTTTTTTTTTTGTAAACATGCCATTGCATTGGTTTCAGTTGGCAGTCAATTTTGTAAATTCTGTCTGCCATTTCGGTAATCTGTAGAAATTGCTTTATGAACAGACTACAACCAGTTTATGTTTTTTGCCTGAACAAATCGTACAGTGTGAAAGTATAAGGCTGACTTAAATTATACACATGTGCGGCAGAAAGTCATTTGACAGCATGAAAACAATGCTGCAGCATGCTGGCAAGATACGACAGCATATCCTTCAAACGATTTCCTCCTTAAAAGTACATGATTCAACAATTTTTTAGCGTTATAATGTGTTTCTTATATGACAATCTTACAAATTTTTCCTGAATTTATGCTTCATTCAGTTTGTTCACAACATGAGGTGACAAAATTATGCTGTCACTTGGTAACACATACTTGAGGTTTGTTACCAGTGCATATTAGAGGTAGCTAAGGAAAGTTAATCCATGGAAGCTTGGGGTGGGGAGTGATGTCACATTCCTACTGTGTTGTCATTTGCTCCAGTGTGGGTTTTGTGGTGTGTGTGTGTGTGTAATCTGATCCATGGTACCCCCTAATCCATCAGAGTTTAATTTTTGAGGTGTTGACGATGATTTTGGGTTTTATTTTTCCATTTATTGTAGATCATTATGATGTTACATACATATCTTTTATAGTGAATACCGTATCCTCTTCTATGACATATTTGATTTTTTTTTCATTTCTTTTAGAAAAGTTACATGGCAGAGTTGTTTTTTGTACCAATCACTCATTTTTTGTTCATATATCTGCACTTATATATATATATATCAAAATTTCACATGCACACCTTTGATAGGAGTGTAAAATAGAATACAGCACAGATAGAAACATTTAAGAGAGCAAATGTGCTCAAATGTTACACACTTACTTTCCTCTGAGCTTGATATGCAAGATCTTTTTGTTTACTATCGGCACACAAATACACTGTGGCCCACAACTAACATCTAACGGTATCTTAACAGTGGATACTAAACAGAATTCAAAGCTGGCTTCTTTTTTATATAGATTTACAGTTCTATTGAGCTGTTGTTCTTATCATCATCATCATTATTGTCATAATCACCACCACTGCCACCACCTGATAAGTTTGCATGACTGCCATGTTGATATTTATAACATATAATATTACATTCCCAAAAGTGGCGTATTTTTCCAAGGTACATTTACCATAGCTCAAATCAGGAGCTAAAAGTAAGTGTTGACCTTGCCTCATAAGCTTTGTGTTTTTATTACCAATTGTAGAGATTAAGAACTATGGCACTGAGTTGAGTTGTCCTATACCACCATAACGTTCATACCAAGTTTCACGAATGTTGCTCCACTGGTTGAACAGTTGACATAGAACAAATAAACATCATGGCTGTCTGAAAAGTATACTTATTTCCTCTCTGGGGAAGAATATTAGGCTAAAACACTGCAATGAACAGTGTGGCAGTCTAGTATAAATCATTCTAGTGGACAACAAAATATATCAGAAATTTAATGCACCAAAACTTTGTAAGTCAGAGCAAGTACACTTTATCTGCTGTTCCCTATAACATGAATTTGTGTACTTTTGCTGGAATGAAATGTTGCACAGCTGTTGATCGTGCGTGTGATTCATTGACTGGGTTGGTATTTAGATTTTAGCTTATGGTTTAGGAAAAACATACCATTTGAAGACAAAAAGATAAGATTATGAAATATATGAAATTTTGTGAAAAATATAACATTGAATATGCAGCATGTCTTAAAAATAAATTTCCTTATTGGCTGAATGTATAAAATGAATCTGTACATGTCATGAAATTCTAGGGGTGTTTTCAACATGCGTTCAGGTCATTTAAAGGTTAATGTGAAGTGAAATATCATGGTTTACTATACAGTAATTATATATGAGTAAGTACGATGTGAGCTAGCAATCATTTCTTACATTTGGAAATGACTAATGCACAGTGCAAACGAAATACTCAAACCAGTTCCTCTATACTGTCTGCAATACTTGGGTTACACGTTGTGTCTGGTGATGTGTAGAAACTAGGGTTGTTCATCAGGGTCAATGTATTCAGTATTCACCTCTGTTGTGTCCTCCAGACTTCTTCCACCAAGAGACATGTGGATATAACTGCAACATGTTCAGAGTGATGTGCATCTGTCAAATCAAACATGCCTGTGAAGTTGACCACAATACTGTGGCTGCTCTTGAGGGTGCAGAAACTGGTTTTGTGTTAAAAATTGTCATTGTCATAGAAGACCAAAACTGTCCTTCAAGGGCTGCCAGTTCACTTGAAGGTCAGAGTATGTGTTTCTGTTATAGTTATGTATTAAATCAAACACGGGAAGTATGTATGTACACTTGTGTTTAATTATCTCAAAATCCGTAAGACGTGACAGAGTTTACTGGACATAAGTGCGTGCTTTGTCTTGTGCACACTTTTTTTCACGCTGATAAACATTTAGTGGCTTACAGTCAAGATCATAAACATGTATATATGCATGTATAGTAAAGGTAACGTTCACCCTGTAACATGACATGAAGACAGAGGGGGAGTAGAGGTATAGCTCTACCGTTACTTTAACCTCTGTGTCAGTTGGGGGTGGGTGGTCAATGCCATGCCCCAGCCAGTTTATGCCCAGGAATGACCTGGCATCCATTGTATAGGAGGCTGTATGGCACCCTGGGCTGGTTTGGTCAGATGCGGATTATCTTGCTGCCACCGGGATTTGGTTCATGTATAGTGGTCTTTAAAATTACTCCATTTAAATAAGAATGGACATGAATGACATGTTTCATGTTACTTTCCGTTGTCAAATGTAATCATAATTGACTAATATGTTCTTGAGTTATTCCATGCATACGGACAGAGCTGTTTCAATAGGTGTGCTGCTGGAATGTGAATGTGCCTAACAGTGTTGTAGTCAGAGTTACAGAATGAATAAATTCAACAATTTACATTTTTTGAACATTTGTATTCTGAGAGCAGCATGTGTGAAGAAGTTTGATAATATTCACATTCACACACCATATATGGATGAATATTTTTATTATTATTTTAGTCAAGTAGGTAATGTGGTCTCTCTACATTGTATGTCATATAAGTTGAGTGGAGGTAGAGCTCCAGTCATTCTGAACCTCAGCACTAGATGGAGGTGAGTGGTCAGCCTCAGACCCTGACCACTTTACCTCTGTGGAAGGAGCTTCCATCAGGCTGGGTGGGCCCCAGAACCTGTCTGAACGTTCTGGAGAAGAGATAAACCTCTTGCCTCTGCTGGAATTCGAACCCTGTACCATCCATCCCGTAGCTTAGTTGCTATATCAACTAGTTAGTGCAGCTCCCCTTATTTTAGTAGGAGTGTTATGTTGTTATGTACTCACAAGATGAGAATAAAGACACAGATCTGGCTGGCGAATGTAACCCAGAAGATGGTAGAAGGAGCAGAGGTGATGGTGGCATTATACACCTGAGTGTAAAGGACACCCGAGACTAGAGGAACTGCGTTGTCTGCTGCAGCAAGGATCGCAAATACTTTCCCTGTGTGGACAAACATATCACAGTGAAATCATAATTGATTATGTACCTGCATATACACAGGCACAGTGCACTATATATATTTTTTTTGTTCCTGAAACAGGGATTGTGAATACCATCTGTTTATAGTTACATAAAACACAAGAAAACACTGATTTTAAAACTCTGTAAGAAAATGTGAGACCATAAATATCCCCAATAATTTACACCTGAAAGTTCATAATTGAAAATGGGTAAATTATTAGGGAATAAAATACCTCGTTCTGACAGTGGAACAGTCTTGGATGTCATTGATCGGAGTACCGGTGCAACAATGGGACCCACAGCCACAATGGTGCCACCTGGAACAATGGTCACTATAGCAGCAACAATCCACTATAGGTGTGCAAGAGGCAGTTGTGTGGTAAATGTGCTATACGTGCGCACAATGACACCGCATAGTAACTGCCATTTGTTAAAGGTGTGCCAACAGTTACTTTATTCATGTATGATATTGTTAAAATAACAAGGAGCCAGGACAGCATAGTCAGAGTAGCACCTAGGCTGGACAGTTAAGAGTATGAATCGCAGCAGGGAAAACGGTTAGGCTCTTTCTCTTCTCAAAAATGTCCAGACTAGTATTGGGGCCCACCCAGCCTCCTCTTCAATGGGCACCGAGGTTTCTTCTTGGGGGTAATTCGGCTGGGGTGTAATGTTGACCACTCACATTTTTCTAGTACCAAGGTGAAGAGTGAATGGAACTATACCTCTGCTTCCCATATTTGTCTTCATGGTGTGTACAGGGATTACAACTTTACTTTGTTAAAATATTGGTTGAAAGTTTGTAGAGGCCCTCATTATCAGCATTCATTTACTCAGAAAAAAAGCTTGATTTTTTTAAATTGAGTATTAACAGCACAAAGAAGAAATTAATTTTGGTTTTTGTTGAACAGAGATGACATGTTTTCAGGCCTCTTGGTGAAACTTCAATTTGGAAAAAGTTCAGCATACATCACGATAAATTTAATTGTCATTTACAAATATCCTCATGTGCCATATTTACCCACATATAAAATGATACCCACTTCAAAATTGTAAATTTTCAGGAAAGTACCTATAAAGAATGTGCCTGCCTTTGTGTGTGTTTATTATGTGCCCCCCTTTCTGATGATGAATTAGGTAAAAATTCTTGTCATGTGGGTACATGTGTGTTAAATTAACATTTCATTTGCATATTAATTAATATCTTATTTCTTAGAAACAAAACCTTGCATGCCCAGCATTTTTTTACATGTCAGTGGTTTATTGTCACATGTTAGATAAGAATTCAGCACATTGACGAGCAATAGTCACAACTGTGACAAAGGCACAGTTACTGTGGTGTCTAACAGCTGCATGCAAAGAATCACTCCATTATTTCTATAGTATAACCAACAAGATGCACCAATGTATCATATTGGTTTTACTGTAGAAATAATATTACGATACACTGCTCATGAATGTAAAATCACCCCATTCTTTTAAAACAAGTACCAAAAAATGTGATGTAGCAATTAAGTTGCACTCTGATATCCTTATAGGCAGGGTACAAGTGGGAGTGTATGTAATTTTATGCTACACTGCATAACAAAATCCATTACATTAACATGCAACTACACTAATAGTGAATTGAAAATCATATTACTTGCTGACCTGAAAATGAATGTCACTTACCGACATAAAATAACCATGAAACTTCTGCAAGTGCAAAGACCACCCTGGCCATTGCATGTGCTGTTGCTCCAACCATTATCATTGTCGTATCTCCCATTCCCAGTAATTTTCCCATTATATGGATACCTAGTAGTGTGCCTGAAATGCAAATGGAATGTTCTGTCTTACAGGGATTGTATGTTTAATCATTTGTACAGCTGGAAAGTGTAATACCATTCCATGCCCTAGGTTTTCAGTACCTTTGTATAATGTATAATTTTGAGAGTGTATTCCAATGGATCTTGCATGATGTGTATTTTTTGGTTAATTCAATGACATGTTGCCACCTACTTATGTAATATAGTGCTAAATAAGAGACAGGACATTACAGAATGGGTGAAATGTTTGTGGCCAGTTTTAATGTAATAACACAGAATATTTGTGGAAAGATTTGGGGGTCGGGGGGAATCATAGGATGGTGCATCTAGTTAAGATGTACAGTGAGGACCTCTTGAATATGGTGCTGGAGTGGTAATTATTACACTGCACCTATACACTTCATACAAAAACTGATTTTAAACCTGTATTCACAGCCTGTCACCCTTGATCTTGCCTCCGTCTATTGAAGAAATATTGGCACATATTTCTGGTTGAGTGGGCTTTTGTGCATAATTGAGTTCAAAATTTATGCCATTGTAGCTCCTGGTAGGGTCAGCCTTGCCAGACAGGTTTCAAATGAGTTGCTAGACAAAGGGAGGTACACTGAGCTTCTGGGATTGAGTTTGGGTTGTGGGGCTCACAACATCATCCCAGTAAATAGACTCACATTGGGATTTCTCAAAGTATGTTAACCACACAAAACCAACCTAGGTGATCTAACAAACACAAGGATATATTCAGCTATAACATTGCGGCCTGCGGTTGTGTTACAAGACGCGAACTACATATAGCGGTGGACAAATCCTGGGGTTCCAGGGCTGGAAGAACAATGTACTAGATGTGAAACAATGAAGGAGCATAGTGGATTTGGGCAAGGGATGAGATTGGTTGTAGTACCAGAGGGGGAGAAGGAGGAGGAAGAAAGATGAATCCCTTGACAGTTTGTTGGTTGTATTGTTCATTCCCCTTACCGTGCGGGCAGAAACTAATTGTGTGCACATACCAACAACATATGATGCATTTTGGAAAGTCCTGTAGTCACTGTATTCTTCAGCTGTCCACTGGAACTGTAGCTGTGTATACAGGTATGACATTGGCTTCTCATCTGTATAATCAAGTAAGACAAAGCAAACTAAGCTTTTCAAAGACATATGTTCATGTATATAATACTTAGAAACTGAGTTCATATCTCATAGCAAACACTGTGTCTCCATTACAAGGCAGCTGATTGATGCTGTGTAGGGAAGTTGTCCTTGCTTATTCTGAGAATGATTTGAAACTCATACATACAAGTGAGAATTTAGGTTCTAGTGGTGTTGAGTATTCAGGAATGTAATGCTGTTTAGTTTGGTGAATATGTACCATTGTTTTGGAGGAACCTGCTCTAACAATTCCACAACATCAAATCCCAGACGACAGTACTCTTGAAATAAATACACACTGCGAGGAGTGTGCTTAATTTTTTAATGGTAAAGCCTGTGGTACAACTGCAGAGTAAAAGGTATGTGGAGAAGCAATCATATAATGTTCTGATTTGAAGAGAACTATTTCCTAACATTTCCAATGGATTTTTTGCAATTTCCTTTTAACTTTCTGTAATTACTGATACTTTAATATTATTTTCGTTTAAAATTTTGTCTAATTCTTCTTTCTCTCCTAGCCCTCTAATATTCCAGGTTGCATATTTAAATCATAAATTCCACATCTATGTTGTCATTTAAAGAAATTCTGTCCGACTTCTTTCCGTGAGACTTGCCAGTGGTTAAAATTTCCCCTGGATGGTTTTTTTACTATTATTTATGCATCAAAATAGATTACCCAGGGTAATGAAACACCCTCTCCAACTGGCAGAAGGTATCATGGAAGACCTTTGAAGAGACTTTTCGATACGTGAGACTAGAACGGGTCAACAAGTGGCCCAACTCCATGAGAGATATATGATGATGCATTTTTTTTATAATGGCATGCATTTTTATATATCAGGTTTCAAATGT
>Ga0131853_10017135_pt1 | contig 13204 bp, 11 predicted proteins | sample TergutLab28metaG_FD_92764 | JGI IMG/M metagenome (GOLD analysis project Ga0131853, IMG submission 92764) | Labiotermes labralis P1 segment gut microbial communities from Petit-Saut dam, French Guiana - Lab288 P1 (version 2) (version 2) | ecosystem: Host-associated > Arthropoda: Insects >...
CCGCATCGCCGCAGACGGCACACGGATACCGGCGGTCGGCGCGGCCGCCGTCGTGTCGGTGATTCTCACGCTCGCGGTTCCCGTCGTCGCGGCAGTGCTCACCGCGCGGCGGTCCGCGGCAGGCGCCGCGACCCTCGCCGGAGCGGGCCTCGTCTCCGTCGGGCTGTGCGTGATGGACGTGCAGCTGTGGACCGATCCCATCGACGCCAACCGCCTCGAACTGTTTCGTCCGCTGACCGCGGCCGGGATCGTGGCCGGGCCCGGTGCCGCGCTCGTCTTCGCGGGACACGCGTGCGTCGTCGTGGCCGGCATCGTCGGGTGGTTCGTCGTCCAGCGTGCCTCGCACGCAGACGGTTACGGCTCGTCGCCCGATCCCGACGCGGCCGGCCGCCCGGTGGGAGCGCGCGCCGGAGCCGGACTCGTCACGGTCGTGCTCCTCGCGGCAGGTGCCCTCGCGGTGTCCCTCGTGGCGCACCCGTTCACATCGAGCGACCCGGTTCTGGTCGTGCGCGCTGCGATCGCCTCGGACGCCCCCACCGCGATCGGCTCCGGCGCCGTCGCGGTCGCGGTGCTGATCGCGGTGGCGTCGGCGCTGGCCGCCGTGGACGTGGCGGTGGCCGCCGGCATCGTCGGGGGAGCGGCGCTGGCCGCGCTCGGTCCGATCGGCGGTCGACTCGCCGCGGGCCTGGCGGACGATCGCCTCGCGCCCGGTGCGGGCACCGTCTGGGGTGTTCTCGGGGCCGTGCTCCTGGCGGCGAGTGCGGCGGCGATTCCCGTCGTCGCCGGCCGGCGTGAACGACGCGCAGCGGCGCCCGCCGACGCGCGGCAGCGGCCCCGCCGCGGCGCGTGGGGCAGTACCGCCGCGGCCCACGACCGGATGCAGCGGTGGCACGCCGCGGCGGGCATCACGGGTATCGCCGCCGGAGCAATCGCATGCCTCGGCGCGCTGCTGCCGGTCCTTTCTGTACCAGGGGGTCTGCCGGAGCCGAGCGTGCCTGCCACCCGCATGGTGCTCGTCGCCGGAGTGTTGCTGGCCGTTGTGAGCGTGTGGCTGCTGATGTCGGAGTTCTCCGTGTTGTTCCGACCGGCCCTCTCGATCGTGTGGGTCGGGGTGGTCGCGGCGGCCGCGTCGGTCGCGCAGACCGTTCTGACCGCGGTGCAGATCCCCGGTGTGAAACTCGGTGCGGGCAGCATCCTCATCGCGTGCGCGGTCGTCGCGGCGGTCGGGGCCGGCGCGCTGGCCTGAATCGCCGGTGCCGCCGAACGCGACGACATCGACACATCGGAGTCGAGCGAGCCGCCGCAACAGGTGCTGATCGTCGGGGCGGCCGCCGCGGTCGCGACGGTGCTCGGCTATGCGCTGCCGCTGTACCGCGGCAGCGACGGCACCGCCGCCGCGCTCGGTCGGCTGCCGTGGGGCTGGGACGCGTGGGGGCAGGTGCTGTCCGTGGCCGCGATCGTCGTCGCGGTGCTGGTCGCGATGGGTGCGCGGGCGTCACGCGGGGCCGTGCTCCTACTGGGTGCGGCGGCCGTCGCGGCCCTCCATGTGCTCTCGTGGCCGCTGTCGGCGGGGCGTCTGACCGATCCGGTCGTCGCCGCCGGTGCGGCACCTGCAATCCTTGCTGTAGTGCTCCTCGCGGTGAGCGCGACGCTCGTCGGGCGGCGCGACCGCTGACGAGGCGTGCATCGACGGCTGTCGCCGCGTGACATTTCCCACATAGCATGTGGGCGGGCGATAGTCGACTGATTGAACTAGTTAAAGTCCGACACGGACCCGCTCCTACCCCTGAGCGGGCGTCAACGCAGACGAGACGGTGAGCAGATGGATCTCTTCGAATACCAGGCGAAGGAACTCTTCGCCAAGCATGACGTGCCGACGTCGGCCGGCCGTGTTACCGACACTGTCGCCGGTGCCCGCGAGATCGCGGAGGAAATCGGCAAGCCGGTCATGGTCAAGGCGCAGGTCAAGGTCGGTGGCCGCGGCAAGGCCGGTGGCGTGAAGTACTCGCCCGACGCGGACGCCGCGCAGGCGAACGCCGAGGCGATCCTGGGCCTGGACATCAAGGGTCACGTCGTCAAGAAGCTGCTGGTCGCAGAGGCGAGCGACATCGCTGAGGAGTACTACATCTCCTTCCTGCTCGACCGCACCAACCGCACCTACCTGGCCATGTGCTCGGTCGAGGGTGGCGTCGAGATCGAGGTCACCGCCGAGGAGAACCCCGACGCTCTCGCGAAGATCCCCGTTGACGCCGTCAAGGGTGTCGATCTCGCGTTCGCGCGTCAGATCGCCGAGGCCGGCAAGCTGCCCGCCGAGGTGCTCGACGCCGCGGCCAACACGATCCAGAAGCTGTGGGAGGTCTTCATCAAGGAAGACGCTCTCCTGGTCGAGGTCAACCCGCTCGTCCGTACGCCCGACGACCAGATCCTGGCCCTCGACGGCAAGGTCACCCTGGACGCCAACGCCGACTTCCGTCAGCCCGGCCACGCCGAGTTCGAGGACAAGGACGCGACGGATCCGCTCGAGCTCAAGGCCAAGGAGAACGACCTCAACTACGTCAAGCTCGACGGCGAGGTCGGAATCATCGGTAACGGCGCCGGCCTGGTCATGTCGACCCTGGACGTCGTCGCCTACGCGGGCGAGAAGCACGGCAACGTGAAGCCCGCCAACTTCCTCGACATCGGTGGCGGCGCCTCGGCTGCCGTCATGGCTGCCGGCCTGGACGTCATCCTGAACGACGCGCAGGTCAAGAGCGTCTTCGTCAACGTCTTCGGTGGCATCACCGCGTGTGACGCGGTCGCCAACGGCATCGTCGGCGCGCTGCAGACCCTGGGCGACGAGGCCAACAAGCCGCTCGTCGTGCGCCTGGACGGCAACAACGTCGAAGAGGGTCGTCGCATCCTCGCCGAGGCCAACCACCCGCTGGTGACGGTCGTCGCAACCATGGACGAGGCTGCCGACAAGGCTGCCGAGCTCGCCTTCGCAGCGAAGTAAGGGACACACACAACAATGGCTATCTTCCTGACCAAGGACTCCAAGGTCATCGTCCAGGGCATCACCGGCGGCGAGGGCACCAAGCACACCGCTCTGATGCTCAAGGCCGGCACCCAGGTCGTCGGTGGCGTCAACGCCCGCAAGGCCGGCACCACGGTCTCGCACACCGACAAGGACGGCAACCCGGTCGAGCTGCCGGTCTTCGCGACCGTCGCCGAGGCCATGAAGGAGACCGGCGCGGACGTCTCGATCGCGTTCGTTCCCCCGGCCTTCTCGAAGGACGCCATCGTCGAGGCCATCGACGCGGAGATCCCGCTGCTCGTGGTCATCACCGAGGGCATCCCGGTGCAGGACTCCGCTTACGCGTGGGCCTACAACGTGGAGAAGGGCAACAAGACCCGCATCATCGGCCCCAACTGCCCGGGCATCATCACCCCGGAGGAGGCCCTCGTCGGCATCACCCCGGCGAACATCGCGGGCAAGGGCCCGGTCGGCCTGGTCTCGAAGTCCGGCACCCTGACCTACCAGATGATGTTCGAGCTGCGTGAGTACGGCTTCTCGACCGCCATCGGCATCGGCGGCGACCCGGTCATCGGCACCACCCACATCGACGCCATCGAGGCGTTCGAGAAGGATCCCGAGACCAAGCTGATCGTGATGATCGGTGAGATCGGTGGCGACGCCGAGGAGCGTGCCGCCGACTACATCAAGGCCAACGTCACCAAGCCGGTCGTCGGCTACGTGGCGGGCTTCACCGCTCCCGAGGGCAAGACCATGGGCCACGCCGGCGCCATCGTCTCCGGTTCCTCGGGCACCGCGCAGGCCAAGAAGGACGCCCTCGAGGCGGCCGGCGTCAAGGTCGGCAAGACGCCGTCCGAGACCGCGGCCCTCGCCCGGGAGATCCTGAAGAACCTCTGATCCACTGTGTGGCGAGCGCGTACTGCGCCCGCTCCGGGATCAACGCGAACGGCGCTCGCAGCCAGGACAATTCGTCCGGCTGCGGGCGCCGTTTCGCATACACTCCTCGAGGCGCCGACGGCGCTCGCGACGTCGCCGGGAACGAACCGGGGGGAAGACGTCGCGTATGCCTCTCGAAGAGAAACGGACAACGATGAGCTACACGACCGGATCGGGGAGTAACGGTGCGTCACAGCAGTTCCCGGCGCCACCGCAGCAGCCCCATCCGACGCAGTATGTGCCGGGATACCAGCCTCAGGCCTACTCCGCGCCCGCCTACGCCCCGCGTCCTGCACGTGCCGGTGGCGGGCTCCCGTTCTTCCTCGCCCTCTCGGTGATCGGACTCGGGATCGTCAACTTCCTGCTCGGGTTCGCGCCGTTCGCGAAGGAGGATTCGGACGCCGCCACCGAGGGAATCTTCGGCAACGACAGCATGTCGTTCTTCGACAATGCGTCACTCGGCGTCGGGATCATCGGTATTGCGTTGCTGCTCCTGGCCGCGATGATCACCGCGGTCGGGCTGCTCCCGCGCCAGTCCTCCAACGCCGGCCTGGCAGCGGCCACCTCGGTCACCGGATTCGTGACCGTGCTGTTCACCCTGATCGGACTCACACCGGGGCTCGAGGCGGGTGTCGGTCTGATCCTCGTCGCGATCTTCGGATTCGTGCAGGCCGCGGTCGCGGTCGCCGTCGTGCTGCTCGGGTCGGTCGACGCCGCGCGGCCGCCGGTGCCGGCCGGACCCGCATTCGGGACATTCCCGGCCGCGTACGGCGTTCCGGGACCGATGCCGGGCATGCCCGGTGGTATCCCCGAGGCGCCGCAGACGCCGAACACATCGACCTTCGTGCCGCCGGTGCCCGGCGGTGGCTACGGCGATCCGGGCCGGACGTCCACCCACTGGACACCGGCGGGGGAGAGCTGACCGGCGCCGGCGGTGAGTTCGGCGACGACGGCGGTCAGCTGCTCGGGATCCTTCGTCGCGAGCGTGAAGGTCACCTCGGCGCCGTACTCGGTGTCGACGACGGTGATCCCGCGTCCGCGCAGTTCGGCCTCGACTCGGCCCGCGGTGCCGTGCCCGACGTCGAGTGACAGCAGTTCGAGGCGTTCGCGGCTGAGGAACCTCGACGCGGCCGCAGCAGTGTCCAGGACAGCGGCCACCGCACCCGAATAGGCGCGCACCAGCCCACCGGCACCGAGTTTGATGCCGCCGAAGTAGCGGGTGACGACCGCCGCGACGTCGACCAGTTCGCGCGCCCGCAGCACCTGGAGCATCGGCACCCCGGCCGTCCCGCCGGGCTCGCCGTCGTCGCTGGATCGCTCGGCCCGCTCGGATGGTTCGTTCCCGGTGACGAACGCCCAGCAGTGGTGCCGAGCGTCCGGGTACAGGCGGCGCTGCTCGTCGACGAAGCTGTGCGCATCGTCCGGGGAGTCGACGCGCCGCAGCGCCGTGATGAACCGGGAGTGCTTGACCTCGGTCTCGACGACGACATCGGAACCGGCAGGCAGCGTGAAGGGCATAGTTCATCTTCTCCTGTTCCGGTGCCACGGCTGCCCGGGAGGGAGACAATGGGGCGATCCCGACCGAACCGAGGTGAGTCGTCATGACCGATGTCGTCGAGTTCTCGAGTCGAGTGGACCGCGCGCGCCGCGGCGTCGAGGCCCGTCGTCGTGTGCCGTTCGAGGCGCTCGCCGACATCGGTCCGGGAGTGGATCGTGACCCGATGGGTCTACTCGAGGAACAGGCCGGCACGCGGGTGCCCGATCTCGTGGCGGTCCGGTACAGCCGAATGGCTGTGGCGCCGTTCGTGTTTCTGCGCGGGGCGGCCGTCGTCATGGCGGACGACCTCTCGCGCACTCCCGACACGGGCCTCCGGGTCCAGTTGTGCGGGGACGCCCATCTCGCCAATTTCGGTATCTTCGCCACACCGGAACGACGGCTTGCGTTCGACCTCAACGACTTCGACGAGACCTACCCGGGGCCCTTCGAATGGGATGTCAAACGGTTGGTCGCGAGCCTCGAGGTTGCCGCCCGACAGCTCGAGTTCGGCGAGAAGCGTCGTATGCGCATCACCCGCGCGTGCGCCGCCGAGTACCGGGAGACCATGGTCCGGCAGGCCGGACTCGGCAACCTGGCGGTCTGGTACGCGCACGTCGAACCGACGAGCGAATTGGCGCAGCTCCGTGACGAACTCAAATCCGAGACCCGCAAGACCAGCCGGAAACTGGTCGCGAAGTCGTGGCACTACGACAGCGTTCAAGCGCTGTCGAAACTGACGACGGTGGTGGACGGGGAGCGTCGGATCGTCAGCCGTCCGCCGTTGATCGTGCCGATCGAGGAGGTGTTCGCCGACGCGGATGCCGACGGGCTGTACCGCGAGCTGCGAGCCCGGCTCCACGAGTACAGCGACACGCTGCAGAGCGAGTGCCGGATCCCGTTGGAACAGTACGAGTTCGTCCAGGCCGCGCGGAAGGTCGTGGGAGTGGGCAGCGTCGGGACCCGGGCCTGGATCCTGCTGCTGCGGGGACTCGACGACGACGATCCGTTGTTCCTGCAGGCGAAGGAGGCGCAGCAGTCGGTGCTGGCGCGTTACCTCGACGGTCCGTCGTATCGGAGCGAGGGGCAGCGGGTGGTCGAGGGGCAGCGAGTGATGCAGGCGGCGAGCGACATCTTCCTGGGTTGGCAGCAGGGGGTGGGGTACGACGGCGTGCGCCGCGACTATTACTTGCGTCAACTGCGGGACGCCAAGGCGTCGGTGTCGATCGAGGGGGCGAACCCGAATGGTGCGGAGATCTACGGTCGGTTGTGCGGGCGGGTACTCGCGCACGCGCACGCTCGTTCGGGTGATCGGGTCGCGATCGCCGCGTATCTGGGCACGGGCACCGGGTTCGACGAGGCGGTCACCGCGTTCGCCCGCGCCTACGCGGATCGAAACGCACGCGACCATGCCCAGCTCGTCGACGCGCTGGGTTCCGAGCGGGATGCCGGGGCATGATCACCCGGGCGCTGCAACGATCACGGCCGACCCCGGATTGCGGGTAGCGTTCATGGGGTTGCGTTTCACCGACGAGGAGCAGACATGACTTACACCGACGGAGGGTCCTACGGGCAGCCTTCGCAGGCGTCGACCGGGACGGGGACGAAGAATCTCTCGTACTATTTCACACTCGCCGTGGCAGCCCTCGGCATCGTGAACTTCCTGCTCGGGTTCGCGCCGTACGTCGAGAACTCGACGACCGTCGGATTCGGATTCTCGTTCACGCAGGACGCGTTCGAGAGCGGCGGTGCGCTCCCGCTCGCGTTCCTGCTCACCGGTGGTCTGCTCGCCGGGTTGTCCCTGCTGCCCAAGCAGGAGCACACCGCCCCGGCGGCGGTCACGTCGCTGGTGGGCTTCCTCGTCTCGTTCGTCTACATGCTGAGCCTGCCCGGTGGCGGCAGCCTCGCCGGCGGCGGCATCACGATCCTGGTCCTCGCGTTCATCCAGGCGGTGCTCGCGATCGCCGTCTTCCTGTTCGGTGCGGGCATCGTCAAGATGCCGCAGCAGCGGCCGTCACGCAGCCACGTCCACCCGGCCGCGTACGGCCATCCGCAGGGATACAACCCGCAGGCCCCCCAGGGCTACGGTGCGCCCCCCACCTACGGTGCCCCGCAGGGCTACCCGCAGCAGATGCCGGGCTACGGACAGCCCGGGCAGGCAGCCCCGGGCTACCCGCAGCAGCAGCCGACCGCGGGCTACGGGCAGTTCCAGGCGTACCAGGCGCAGCAGCCGACGCAGCACATTCCGCAGCAGGCTCAGCCGCAGTCGTCGCAGCCCCCGCAGCCGCAGTCGCCGGCGCAGCAGCCGGAGTCCCCGCAGCCGGGCGCGTCGGGCACGGGCGACGCGGGGACGGCTCCCACGCAGGCGTTCGACGCACAGGCGTCCAAGGACGACGACGAGCAGAAGTGACGCAGTGGACCGTGCCACGCCTCGGCGCGCCTGAGCGGCGTCCCTCGGCGCGGGTGCGACCCTCGATCCGATGACTTCACTGCTTGCCCGCGGCACCCGCCGTGACTCGTCCCGCCGTCCCGACCCGAGTTCCGATCAGGTGCGCGCACTGGTCGGGGTGGCGCTGCGCCCGACGGGTGTCGCGCTGGTACTGATCAGCGCGGTCGTACTCGTCACGCTGGTGGCGTCGAACAGTGCTCTGACGGGGGCAGTCGGTGCCATCGCGGCAGGGTGGATGGCCCTGCACCAGGTGGCGTTGACCATCACGGATGCCCCGCTGGGGATCCTGCCGCTGTTGCCGACAGCGCTGCTGATCTGGGCTGTCGCGCGCGGCTGCGCCCGGGCGGTGACCCCGGAGTCGACCCTCCGGGACGCGGCCTACGTCGTCGCAGCCGCCGTCGCCGGTCCGGTGGCGGCAACACTGATCGCGCTCGCGGTGATCACCGATGCCTCGGTCGTGATCCCTCTCGACTCGCCGAGCGCACTCGAGGCGCTCGCGTGTGTGGTGGGAATCCACCTCGTCGCGGCGTGTGCGGGTGTCGCGGCCGTGATCGGTCGCGACGAGTGCGCCCGGGCGGGTGCCCCGGAGTGGTTGCCCGCGGCCGTCCGCCCCGCCGCGCGCGCGGCGGGATTGCTCTGCGCGGCCGGCGCCGCCGTCACCGTCGCGTCGCTGGTGTGGTCGTGGTCCGAGGTCGGCGGCCTGCTGGACGACGGATCCGGATTCGTCGGCGTCCTCGGGTTGACCGTGCTGTCGGTGCTGTACCTGCCCAACGTCGCCGTCGGCGCCGTCGCGGTACTCGTCGGCGGCACCGCCCACGCCGGTGGGACGACGCTGAGCCTGTTCGAGATCGTCGGGGGCCCGGTGCCGCCGGTTCCGGTCCTCGGCGGTGTCCCCACCGTACTGACCGGCAATGCTTGGCCGGTCCTGCTCGTCGTGCCCATCGCGGTCGGCGCGCTGCTCGGTCGTGACTGCGCGCGGCTGCGCCTGTCCGTGCAGGAGACCGTCTACGCGGTCGTGTGCGCGGCGGCCGGTGTCGGCGTGCTCGCCGCCCTGGCGGGTCTGCTGGCCGGCGGCGACATCGGGTCGTACGGGTTCGTCGGTGTCGAACCGATCGCGCTCGGGCTGGTCACGTTCGGTTGGCTCGCCGTGGCGGGCGCCGTCGTCGGGGCGCTGGTCGCACGTCGGCACGGCGCCGAACCCGGTGGTGACGGGGCGACGACGGCGGACACCGACACCCCGGTCAAGACGTCGCCGGGCGCGCCCGACTTCGAGGTCAAGCGGCTCGAGCGGCCGACGATGAGGTACCGCTCGGCCCCCGTGCCGGAGCTGGAACAGCCGGCGACCGAGCAGGCCACCGCAGACCAGTCCGTCCCTCGAGCGAGCACGGAACCCGCGACCGCGGAGACGATCGTCGAGGCCGAGATCGTGTCGGAGCCCGCGGGCCCGTCTACCGGCGCGGATACGGCGAACCCGGTCGAGGAGATCGAGGTCGACGTCGAAGAGGTCGACGAGGCCGAAGAGCCCGCAGTGGTGGTCGAGGAACCGGAGAAGGACGCACCGAAGGGGTCCGCGCCGGCCGAAGGCGACCTGCCGGACGGTCCGGTGACCCCCAGAGACTAGGCTTGAGGCGGCCCGTGACGCGGCCGGATCGTCTCGAAAACCAGGAGTAGTGCGCTGACTGCCACGCGTGACCAGCTGCGGCCCACGGTGCCCGCTCGGATTGTCGTACTCGCGTCGGGGACGGGCAGCCTGCTGCAGGCGCTTCTCGAGGCCACACGCGCCGACGGCTACCCCGCGGCGATCGTCGCGGTCGGGGTCGACCGGGACTGCGCCGCCACCGATCATGCCGCGAATGCCGGTGTGGCGCACTTCAAGGTCGCGCTCGGCGAGCATGCCGACCGCACCGCGTGGGACGTCGCCCTCACCGAGGCCGTCGCGGCGCACGAGCCCGACCTCGTGGTCAGTGCCGGTTTCATGAAGATCCTCGGCCCGGCGTTCATGGAACGTTTCGGTGGCCGCATCATCAACACGCATCCCGCGTTGCTGCCGTCGTTCCCCGGCGCGCACGCGGTGCGTGACGCGCTCGCGTACGGCGTCAGGGTGACCGGTTCGACGGTGCATCTGGTCGATTCCGGTGTCGACACCGGCCCGATCCTGGCGCAGGAGCCGGTCGAGGTCCGCGTCGACGACGACGAGGCCGCGCTGCACGAGCGAATCAAGATTGTCGAACGGCGGCTGCTGGCCGAGGTCGTGGCCGCCGTCGCCCTCCGAGGTGTTGTTTCCGACGGACGAAAGGCCGTGATCCCCAGTGAGTGAACGCAAGGCTGTGCGCCGCGCACTTGTCAGCGTCTACGACAAGACCGGACTGGTCGAACTGGCCACCGGCCTGCACCAGGCCGGTGTCGAGCTGGTGTCCACCGGCTCCACCGCAGCCAAGATCGCCGAGGCCGGCATCCCGGTCACCAAGGTCGAGGACCTGACCGGCTTCCCCGAGTGCCTCGAGGGCCGCGTCAAGACGCTGCACCCGCGCGTGCATGCCGGTGTCCTCGCCGACACTCGCAAGCCCGAGCACCTCGCGCAGCTCGAGGAGCTGGGCATCGAGGCGTTCCAGCTGGTGATCGTGAACCTGTACCCGTTCACGCAGACCGTCGCGTCGGGTGCCACCCCGGACGAGTGCGTCGAGCAGATCGACATCGGCGGCCCGTCGATGGTTCGCGCCGCCGCCAAGAACCACCCGTCCGTCGCGGTGGTCGTCGACCCCGCGAAGTACGAAGGCGTTCTCGCCGCGGTCGAGGCCGGTGGCTTCAACCTCTTCGAGCGCACCGCACTGGCCGCGCAGGCGTTCCAGCACACCGCGTCCTACGACGTCGCGGTCGCCACGTGGATGACCGAGAGCCTGATCGAGTCCGACGACAAGTTCCCGCGCTGGGTCGGTGCCACCTGGGATCGCTCCGCGGTGCTGCGTTACGGCGAGAACCCGCACCAGGCTGCGGCACTGTACGACAGCCCGGCCGGCCCGGCGGGCCTCGCGCAGGCGAAGCAGTTCCACGGCAAGGAAATGTCGTACAACAACTACACCGACGGTGACGCCGCGTGGCGTGCCGCGTACGACCACTCCGAGCCCGCGGTCGCGATCATCAAGCACGCCAACCCGTGCGGCATCGCGGTCGGCGCCGACATCGCCGAGGCGCACCGCAAGGCGCACGCCTGCGATCCGGTTTCCGCCTTCGGTGGCGTCATCGCCGCCAACCGTGAGGTGACCGTGGAGATGGCCGAGCAGGTCGCCGACATCTTCACCGAGGTCATCATCGCCCCGTCGTACGCGCCGGGCGCGGTCGAGGTGCTGGCCCGCAAGAAGAACGTCCGCGTTCTCGAGGCGGCCGCCCCCACCGAGACCGGCATCGAACTGCGTCCGATCTCCGGCGGCGCGCTGCTGCAGGACCGCGACGTCCTCGACGCCGAGGGTGACAACTCCGCCAACTGGACGCTGGTCGTCGGCGAGGCTGCGGACGAGAAGACCCTCGCGGATCTCGAGTTCGCGTGGCGCGCCTGCCGCGCCGTCAAGTCCAACGCGATCCTGCTGGCGCACGACGGCGCTTCGGTGGGCGTGGGCATGGGCCAGGTCAACCGCGTGGACTCCGCGCACCTCGCGGTGCAGCGTGCCGGTGACCGCGCCAAGGGTTCGGTGGCCGCGTCCGACGCGTTCTTCCCGTTCCCCGACGGCCTGCAGGTCCTGCTCGACGCCGGCGTCCGCGCCGTCGTCCAGCCGGGCGGATCGGTCCGCGACAACGAGGTCATCGAGGCCGCCCGCGAGGCCGGTGTCACCCTCTACCTGACCGGCGCGCGCCACTTCGCGCACTGATCGAAACCTCCTGCAGCGCTCCCTCGTCGGGCGTTCGCGAGCCTCAGGCCGCGAGCCCCGACGGGGGAGCGTCGTGCTGTGCGGAGGCGAGCAGCGCGCGGGCGTTGGCGTCGTCGGTGCCCGAGATGACCAGGCGCGCAGCGCCGCGGGCGAGCAGCTCGCTGAGCAGTGCCGCCGCGCCGTCGTGACCGGGGTCGACGTGACGCAGATCGATCGTGACGACCTGACCGGTGAGGTCGCCGGGCAGGTCCTGGGTGGTGGTGCCGGTAGCACCGAGCCGAAGCTTCATGTGGTTGGTTCTCCTGACTGGAAGCGGATAAAAGAAAAGGCACCCGAGGCGGTGTGCCTTCGGGTGCCCGAGAGAGGTTCCGGTTAGGGGGAACTCGTCTCTCGGGGCCACCTGAAGAAGGCTGCGTGGCTGTGCCGCGCGGGTACGGCGAAAAACGCGTGCTTCGAAACGTGCTTGGCATATACGTGCTTCATGGCAATTGCCGAGCCTTTCGACTGCATCGCGACCGTACCTTTCTCGTGTGTGCCCGTCGGTTAACGGAGAACCATACAGCAGTGACCGCCCGGCGACATCTCGGTTTTTCGCCGAGAGTGTCGCCGGGTCACTGGAAGTGACGTCAGAGGCTGCGGAGCCAGCCCTCGAATCCGCTGGTGAACTCGGTCGACCACGGCAGTGGCTCGATGTAGTCGAGGCCGGTGGAGGCGGCGTCGCCGATCTCCTTGAGCACGTGGTTCGACGTGGTCATGCGCACCGACGTGAGCGCGGTGTGCGCCAGGGCGGCGTCGAGGGCGTCGACGTCGGCGCAGTCGAGCTGGATGTCCTTGGCGGAGCAGCTCGTCACGACCGGCAACCCGGCGGGCAGACGGCCCGCCAGCTCGCGCGGATCCAGCGCGTCCTCCTCCGCGAGCGCCCGCGCGTTCGCGGGTACCAGACCGGCCGCGCGCAGCGGATCGGGCAGATCGTCGCTCAGCGTGGCGTCGGTCCGCAGCGACTCGACGGCGCCGGCCAGCGCCAGCCGCAGTTCGTCGGCCAGTTCAACGGGCAGCTGCCCCGCGCCGACGACGGCGGTGAGCTGGCCGTCGATCTGTGTGGTCAGCAGATCCAGCAGGCGCACGCTCAGCGGCTCGAGCAGGCCGAGCCCCGCGACGTTCGCGCCGCTGTCGGCGAGCGCGAGCGCGATGAGTGCGCCCTCGCTGTGCCCGACCACGAAGACGCGGTCAGGGTCGACGGCAGAGCGGCCGGACAGGAACTTCAGGCCCGCCGCGGCGCCGTCGACGAACACGTTGAAGCCGAGGTCGCCGATGTCCTCGAGGTCGTACGGGCCCAGCCCGGTGGCGCCGCTGCCGAGCTTGTCGTAGCGCAGGCTCGCGAACCCGTGCTGCTCGAGCAGGTCGGCGAG
>Ga0131853_10017137_pt1 | contig 13203 bp, 8 predicted proteins | sample TergutLab28metaG_FD_92764 | JGI IMG/M metagenome (GOLD analysis project Ga0131853, IMG submission 92764) | Labiotermes labralis P1 segment gut microbial communities from Petit-Saut dam, French Guiana - Lab288 P1 (version 2) (version 2) | ecosystem: Host-associated > Arthropoda: Insects >...
ACACACACACACACACACACACACATTATTAAATTTTCTTTCATCTAAGATACATGGGTACTTAAACTGCATGGTTTTAGGAAATTTGTCACATGCTACTATACTTGGTCATTGAGTGAATTATTGCAAAAATAAAACAAACACACATGTTCATAAACATTCTTTCACCCAATCATTCTTTTGTTTCATTCTTTGACTATGTCACATTGTTTAGAAAACATTTCAATAAAATAAAATAACTTATACACAGCTGATGTATCAAACTCCTTCATTTACATATTAACAGTTTAGTTAGAGCAGTCACTGAAATTTTACAGGGAATCATTTCTTTACCATCTTCATTCCTCAATTTTACCTTCCATTCCTTTATCCCTTACACAGCTTTATCCCTTAGAAGTTACATCTCTGTCCATCAGATGCCACAGTTTTGAATATTGAGCTGCTACTACTACTGGACAAAATGACATTAATACACACCCATGTAATACCCTGTTTCAACATGCCAACTGCAGGAAGGCTGAACAGAAACTAACCATTTTATGAATCCCATTTCCTGTCTTTTAAGTCCTCAAGAGTAAACAATATCCCACATTTGTATGCTTTATTTTATTTGCTACTCTACAACCTCTCAAATGGCATACAGCTGGACCTACTTTGCTTGACTTTAATTTTAGCTCAAGACTCCAAAGGACAGACAACCCACAGACTGATTCTGATAATACTTCGCACAACACATTCCATAATCATCCTAAAACTGCTGCCAACATTTCAAGCTCTTATCTTTGTATTCCAATGTGTTCTGGCTCTCACAGACAGACATATGGAAGGATGAACAGACAGACAGACACATATATCTTCCTTCAGTATGTAGATTTAGAAGATTTCGTAAAAGGTATGTAAAACTGTTACAAATTTTGTACTAACACAATGAAGACTGTGATTTGATAAATAAGGTACAATGGATTTATAAAAATAGGGAGAAACCCAAATTCCTACAATAGGTGCAATATTCGCTTATTGCAGATATAAATCAATAGGTTTGAGATTCATGAACCAAAAATACAAATCTACCACTGAATCAGCACTCACACTACAAACACTGCACCACACAGGGTCAAAAATTATTTATTTTTGTACTTCAGTAAATATTAACTATAATTAATTTTATGATTAATATTAATTTTTCTTACCATCAGTCTGTCCTCAGAAACTTTTTAATTTGAACTTCACATAAAGTACAAGTTATAATCGACCAATATGAATAAGAAACAACTTGACCCAACATCTTTTCTTGTAGGTGTCCAATACTGTACTTCAATGATATCTGTTCAACACTCTTGAGGAAACAACTTAAAGACAGCCAAATGTAACCTCCCCCCATGCATTCATTCACACACTTTTATGCAAGCAGTGTACAAAAACATAAAACATGTGACATCCATCCATACCAATCATTTCCTCGTGCGTCTTGATTCCAACAGCCAAGTTGTTGAAAAACCTGAGGTTTGTAGATCTGAACATATGATAATAGCCAGAAACAGAAGCCACCTTATAGTTCAGTCTGATGCAGTGATGCTCCATCTTTGAGGTCTGCTTAAACAACGATACTGTGCCACCGTGCTCCGGCACCCCACATTCAATCAGTGTCAAGTCATCTAGCAGGATACGCTGGTATTTTGTGATCCTATCCAACTGGTCATCATACCTACAAATACAAAAGGTTCCGGCTTTCATGGCAGGAGGATTCAGACTGAAGTCTTCAGGGTTGTGACACTGTGCTCTGTAGTAATATAAGTGGATATCACTTTAGCAAAACATGCCGCCTCTATATTCATGGTCAAAGTGACGAGGTGGAATGTGGTCAGGTTATATAAACATGCTGTAAGGAAGGTGAGGACACAGGTACATGTGATGGAGAGAGAGAGAGAATTTATAGCCCAGTCCAGGTCGTCAGAAATGGTGAACAAGAGATGTGAGAAGAAATGGCCCTTACAAGGGACCTGCTCACCATTCCTGTTGGATCAGTCAGTGCACACAATCCATGAACTTCCTGCCACATAAATACTCTGGTCCCTAACATGGGCAGTCTTCTGTATTGACATTTCTTCTTCCTTTGAAGACTTGAAATGATCTCAATTAATTTTTAAAATTTAGTCCGTGCTTCACACACAATACAGTGCATCTTCATTAGGAACACTAACAGCCACCTTAGTTATAAAAAGGCCTACATCATCACAACCACTGACTTTCAGAGAAATGTTTACCAGAAATATTCAGCTCTGAGCTATGGACATTTTTTTGTTGAGCATCTAGCATATCTTCTAGAAACGTCAGCTAGTGCTGTACCTGCAGCACTAACAGTAACTTACTCTGCAACATAATATGAATCCCTTGTCAGTATCAAGATCGTGTCCATTTCTGTCTCAGTTGGATCTCCAGACCTGAAAAACAAAACATATATTACTTTACACCACTGTCACAAACATAATACAGATTCTCCAACATATGACTGCTACATCTTATGAAGTAAAACACTATCTATTAAAAATTTTAGCTGCAGAAGTGGATTGAGACACAGTCCCTTGGCACTACTCAGAGAATCCTCCTGTACAGTCGCTGATGATTAATTGTACAGCAGGGTCCCTTACAAGCTAATAGTAACAACTGAGTTATAATCTGCTTACCTATATGTCCTGAATTAAGTACCTAGACACCTTCAACCTCAATGCTGACACCAACGTTCATTTTAAATTTTCTAAGTCAACTGTTCACCATTTTATCACTCAGTAGTCCTATATGAAGGACTGCAATAGAGATGGCAGACTAACATTAATGTTAAATACAAGGAAGCAAATCTCTGTTAAAGTGGACTGGACTCCACCAGTAACGGGTCAGGTGTAGCATTATTGAACCCTCCAGCTTGTAATACAATAAATGTGGTGGACATATACATGGCCTGCATCAAATAACGAAGTTGGTAGAGGACTCTGTTTTTCAGGAATATATTACACATCACTTAGTATTCAGTTCTGACACTTCAAAGGAACACAGGAAACTCATCTTCACGGATCTAGAGCTCCAAGACCTCTAGACCCCTGAAGATGTAAGTTACTGGGTTGCTTTGGAATGCAGAACTCATTACTCAGTGATACAGCGTCATATACCAGACAGAAAGAGTCCTGAAACATGGTGCCATGAAAATGTCACAACTTGGTACAGTTACACAGGATCTGCAAAAAGTAAGAGAGATTTCAGAGTCCTCTGCTCTGCAACATGATGCCGCATCACTGGGTAACCAATTCCTGATTTTTTTAAGGCATTATGTTCCTTTGCATTGTTAGGAACCGATTACCCAGTGATCTGGTGTCATATCCCAGAAGAACAGAGTCCTCAACCATACCATGATGAAAACTCAAGACTTACACTGGATCTGCATTGATAAGTCCCCATGCTCCCAGAATTATGTCTGTGTCACTAATCAACATCTTTTTGCAGTCCTCTATGAGCAATTTAACATGTTCTGCAGTAGATGCACTATCCACTTCATCATCAGTCTTCTCCTGGCTGAATACATCCTCTGACACAGGATTACCTGAGACAGAAACATTGGCATTCATGGATTAAAGATGATGCTATAGACAGTGTCTATTAATTAGAAGGTATAAAAATCAGGTCAGTATTAAACACACATTACACTGCTCTATACAAAACTGCATGTTAAGCCCTTTCCTAACAGCATAAATACATTACACACCTAAAGCAACTGGACCACAACTCAGATAACAAATATTTCTGAGATTTTGTCTACAAAAACCAAACAGAAGTGCCACCAAGCATGAAGATGACCTTAAGTGCAATGTCAGAAGCAATTCTGGCTTCCAAATAGTGCAGTAAAGTTTTTTTCTTTTTAGTTGTAACCGTTACTCTACAAAATAATGCCAGTAGCACCATCACTGGTTTAACCAAGGGATGAAAAATTTGTGGGAGCCCCCAGCCACAAAGACCAACAATAATGTGGCCTCGTAATCAGCCCACAGTAACAGTTGTGACCCTTTGTCAAAAAAAGTTTGTACACCCCTGGTCACCCTGTATGTTACATACCACTAAAATGCAAGTGATACCTTTCAACTCCCACGCACAAGTAGAAGCCAGGCCTCCATCACACATCAGACACAGTCAGCCATTAAGATCAGAATGTATCTCTGTTAGCAGTGTGCTGATAAGTGCACCAGATAACTCAGTCCCTGTTCAATTACCTAATTTGATGACACCTGTCAAAACACCCATCTGCAGTGTGTCAAAGGCATTACAAAACAAGGTGCATAGCCAGGGCACGTAATGGGGATGGCACAAGAGGATTAGGAAAAACTTGCCAAAACATTTTTACACTGCAGACACAACTAACACCCAGAGGCTTGGAGGAGCATATCTGGGACAGAGCGATAGAAATTTAAAAATGCAGCCCACTCACCAAACATTACATCATTTAACAATAAAAATTTGATCCTTGTGTTCATATATCTGATGCCTGTCACATTAACTCTGAAACAAACATCATTTGGAGCACCCCACACAGAAATTTTGTGAAAGATCTTCAGTTTCCTTCCCCTATAAATTAAATTTAAAAAAAACTCTTTTTTTTTAAACTTTGCCCATCACCTTGTGTGTATGAAACTCTGGAGGTTGAGTAAGCATTGCTAATACAGATATAAGATCAAGGTCTGCAAGAGACAAACTATTTATGTATCATGTATGATTGCATACAGTTGTAATCATAAAACAATGTTTACTGGTCCAAATTTAAAAAAAAAAATGTAAGTAACAAATATAGGAACACTCACCCAACATCATATCAATTGTGGCCTGTCTGTATGTGTCCTTGAAGCGACTTAGGTAGTACCTGGATAATAACAACACAAGGTATGTTAGTTTAAGAGAATAACAGAATGATACTCTCTGCGCTGGTTTTATTTAACTAAACCTTGTGGATTCAGTTCTTCTCAGATAAAACGTTTCTTCATTCAGCAAGCAGTTCCCATGTTTCAAAGAAAAATGCGACCTTCAAGTTCAAGGGAAATGAGGACATCTTTACACTTGAAGATGAAAGCACATGCACACACACAAGGTACAGCCCTACTTATCTGACACAAACAGAACTGAAGAACAACTCTATAATAGGAAATGTCACACAATATGGAAGAATAATGAGAAAGACAAGGGTAAATATAAATTCAATGTATAAAGTCAATTTATTATTAAATCAGAAGTATGGCTCTGGTGGTCCCCACTGTCTGGCAATGGTAACACAAAAATAAATTCAGACTTGAAATAAATTAAAATTAGAATTGGGTTATCAGATGTTGTACATACAAGTGCAGAATACAGCTCTTGACATTTACAAAACATCTTGAACTGTTACTCTTTTCTTAACAGTTAACCCACTGTCAACTAACACTCTCTCCAAGACACTGTTAGCCACTGTCCAAACAGCAACATATGTTACTACAGTATTTTTTTTGTCATAAAAGAGTCATAACCTTAACATTATGTGTTTGTTTCTTAGCCCAAAGAATATCCATAAATAAAGTAACAATGCAGCAGTAACAGCAACTTCATGCCATTTAAGTGAAGTTGCAAGAACAAACAAGGTGCCATTTAAAGAAACCTTCCTGGCATTAACTATGGGTGTCAGTGAAGGCTTATATGACATTAGGTGAAGAATGGTGTCAACTTATCTCCTGGATGTAATGATACAAGCTGCAGTGATGTTCCTTATGTAACAACTTTTAGCACAAAATGTAGAAAATTCATACATGTAGGGCCTGAACTTATCTAAACTGTCTTGCCAGTATTATAAGAAATAAAATTTAAAAAAGTAATACAATGGATTGCAGTGGTAAGCTTCTTGATTTGAAATGTCATAATATTTGTACTTTGTACAGAAATATCTGCTGCAATTTCTAAAAATATTTGGTTTGTTTATAGAAGCTACAGAATTGACTGTCTACACCCTGCACAGTAATTGAGACTGCAGGAGCAGATCAACACAAGGTACTTCAGAATTTTATCTATAAATATTTAAGACCAAGTCATCCCACAGATCAGGCAATTATATAACACCTTCTCTCTCTGAAGGATCGGGTTCAAAAGCATAGCACTCCAAAAGTGAGTTGCAATTAACAAAGCACCAAGAAGGCAGGTTTCTCTCCATGTACTTTGGTCTTCCCTGCCATATCATCCTCAGTCCTCAACTACAGCTTAAAACTTTGACCCCATATACAGGTCACAATTTTATCTTAACCACTCACACTCCCAATAACTATGATCACTAATGTCACTGGCTGAAGGAAACTCACCTCTGCCAAAATGAGGGATAGCGTATGGGATAAATAAGGTATGCAGAGACTACAGACAGAATTCCAACTGATCGATTCTCCCCACACCTCCCACAAGCTGTAGGGCTTTCCCCTCCAGCATACTTCCCTGTAGACCCTACAGTCATCTAATCATTCTCTTCACAGGAATATTAATACTGATAACCATGTTCTAACCCTTGCTGGTAACAAGTACTTTGGACTGCATCCTACTGGCAGGGGTTGGGTAAAGTGGAACAAAACAGTGGACATACGGCTGTATCATCATGCCATGCTGTGTCACAGATTGAGAACATTCTTAACCCTTGGTGGTCCAAATTGTTGTTGTAAATTCCAACAGTCTGGTCCAAATTAATATTTCAGAAGATCTATAATCTTCAGGGTTCAAAAGCAACTGGTAGATAAAAGAAACTAAGGGAAAACCAACAGAGAAAACTGCAAAGAGCACATTAATCTGAACCTGACACTGGAGCTATTACAGCGAAAAGCATGGTTGAAATTAAATCAACATTGGACCGATAAGGGTCAACAGCCTTTTCCCATTCCCCCAACCCCTTACCTATATCTGTTACAACCTCCAAGTTGACACTCTTGTTCTGGGTAGTGACCAATACAGTCTTAAAACCAGTTTGGATCTTTTATATGGAAATTCCCTCTTGGCCAGCCACCCCAGGTAAGTGTCTCTGACCTGGCATCATGGGGTTGTGGATGGTCTACGTAACTTAGGTTCATCCCCAAAAAGTCTACTAGGTATTTTGGTTTACCTGATTATGTAATATGGGCATGAATTTGTTGTTTGGCTTGGAGACTGTAAATATGGCCATGTTTGAGTTCATTGTTCCCTCATGTCTATGTATATTTTATTAATGATTTTATGCAACACCCTCGTGACTTCCACAATATACAGTCCAGAAGGAGGGGGGTGTAACACCACCCATCAACGTGACTGCTTTCCTCAGACTTAATATAATACAAATTACATGACCACATTGGTTTGTAAAATTGCCTTACAACAATTTATCTTACCTGTACACAGAAGCATTTTGTTCATTTACTTTCAGATGCCCACACTAGTTTAACCTAATGTCTCTAGATACCTAACACTAATCTCAAGAACAGCATATACATGTAAAACTGTGACTTAGATATGAAAAAAACCCCATTAGCATATTGTGTACAAAGTAACATATATTTCATAAGAAACAAATAAGCAACCAAAAATATTAATCAAGCTCAAATGACAAAGTTTGAAGACATGTTACATGAAAACTCATACTGACACAAGGAGAACCCAAGTAGCTTATGTAATATTGTTATATGCATAACACTATTTGCAATTCTGAGTCCAAAAACATTTAGAAAATCTCAGTACAAACACTACAAACTTAAAAATTTTGAATACAAGCTCTATAAGCTGAACAAGCACACAGAATAAATCTAAGAACAAATTCAGTACTTCTCACAACATCCGCATTCACCAGTTCAGCCAGACTTCACTGATAATGAAGTATCATAATGGTAAAGTAAACTTGTCCCTGTGCTTAATCAAACACCATGCCATTAACACATATGGGAGATGAGAAAGCACAACTCCATGCATTCTGAACCTCAACACTAGACAGAGATATGTGGTCAGTTTCATGCATCAGTGTAGGGTACAGTAAGTGTTGCAAAATGAATAATGTCTAATATTAAATGGGTAAGAGGAATAATTTACTGACTCTACAGGATAATGGAGGTGGATGGTAGCAAATTGCAGGAGAACAGAACTTGAATACTATGAAGGATCAGAGGTTCTCACAACAACACTGTTGACAATTGGTATTTTCTGGGATCCGATGTTGAGCGGGCCAGTAAATACCTATCTGCCACTCAACTTGGTGTAACATCCAAGAAGACTTGAAACTTAAACTTCATACCAATTAAGATATAGGGGAAGCAACAACCAGCCCTCAGTACTCAGTATTTTAAAAGTATCTGTTACATACAAGTGATTAAAAAATAAAAAGGAATTAAAATATTTAAACAAGGTAAATTGTGTCTCTGTTCAAATAACTGAATTAATTCAGTTATTAAACTCTTCCCATTTCATACTAACGGACTACTCTAGTTTTGATAGATAAATCAGTAAGATATATGCTGACAATTCAACAGAACATTTTGACAATTCCCTTCTCTAATGCCAGTTTCTACGGATAACCCCCTCTCACAAGTTCACTGAATATTCACATTGTGTACCTTTTTCTGGCAAAGAATGGGACACAGCAACTGACTTAAGTATTAGTACCTCCCACTGGCAATTATTTCCTCCATCACCTGGTCTCCTTTTTAACTATCAGTGACACATATCCTTACGTCACACACACACACACAAAGGTAAAAGAAGTGTTTCCTATGCTGAAGTACCCACCCTACCACAAAAACATGTGGGGGAATAAAGACATACCTCCGCACATGGGTACAAAAATCCTGGGCACCAGGCTGTCCAGGCGATAGAATTATGAACAGTGAGACCTCAACATGAAACTTACTTCATGTCACTCTTATAGCACCTAAAATTTTGAAATGGCTCCAACATTTTTGGAAAATTTGTGAACCCCTGCCCCTATACATTGTTAACCTTAGCACCACATGTTACAGTCAAGAAGTTGCCATTCCTGCTACATATTTTGGAGACCCTGGGCTCAAATCTCAGCCCAAATATTGATTACCTTGACCCAAACATTCATAGTTTCCTTCAGTCCCTTCTGACAAATTTGAGATAGTACTTCAAATTATGTGGTGACCCTTTCCTTTCATACCCTTTCCAATTCGCAGTTCACTACTCATCCTTCCATTCCAACTATACAGTCTGAACTATTAAGAGCTTCATTAACATACATAAATTAACATCTGTTAGCTTCACAACCTTAGCTGCTTTATCCCTAGGGAAAGATCCACTGGTACCTATGGCACATGAAGCTACGTGGGCCCCAGAGTTACAATGAATGCTGTGTAGAAGAGAAAAATTTCTGCCCTTACCAGGATCCAATCACCAGTTCTTTGGTTGTCCTGCTTGTAGTCTTGCTACAGTACCAACTGAGCTAACCCAGCTCTAGCACATGTACACAGTCAAGTGAACACCACATCTTAGATTCATAGTGCTGGAATGATAGATCTCAAAAAAGTAGTATATTAAAAAGCACTAAAGTGTGAAACATAACAAGTCCTGATAGCTAAAAGAGACAAAATGCTGTACACAAACAAGGCAGCAGGGAGTGAGAAAGGTGGACACACACCTTGTCATGTGATACAATGCACTGATGAAGTTCATCTCAGGACCAAGCGCTATGTTTGACATGTACATAGGTGCAGATAATGGAACCAGAGCCTGTGCTATAGAAACTGCAGTTTGCAGCTCACTGGAGCAGTTCTCAACATCCTCATCATTGATGGTTTGACCCTGCATTATGTCGATACCAGCTTGGCGATAAGAGTCAACGAAATGACCCAAATAATATCTGTCACATAAATAATATCTCCGACTAGTGAAACTTCCAAATTAAGGGCCTTTTTATAGAAGCATAAATATTTTAAGACTTTTATATGTACATTACGCTTACAAAAGTTACACAAGATTCAGCATGACAGATGTCACAGCACCTGACAACTTGTAAAAGCCTACCGCCATGTAAATCAATAAATTAAAAACATAAAATTTTAGAAATGACAGTTATCCTTGTGTGAGGGCATAGCGGTAGAGATCCACACATTTTTTCACCTTAGCACCAGCAGGAACTGAGTGACCAATTTCACATTCCAGCCATTTTACTCCCAGCAAAGAAAGCCCATTACCCACTGGAGTGGAGGCTATATGTACCACAGAGCCAGTCTGGATGCAGTGGCAGGGAGAAAAATCCAACCTCTGCCGTAAATAAAACCCTGACCATCTATCCTGCAGCTTGCCACCTCACTGACTGCACTATTCCAGTTCTAGTAATATATAAATTACAGTACAGAACTCACGAGCATCCTTAAAACATCTGAAACAAAGTTGCAAATACATAACAATGACCAAATTGCGTTTCAGAAACAGATCAGAACTGGTAACCATACACAAATGAAGTAGCATTAATCTGGTCAATGGCTGGTATATAATTTCAGCTTAACTACAAACATTTTGGTTTCTATCATTCATTTTCAAAACAACAAGGACTGATGTCTATGAAGTCCAACAACAAACAGAGCAAAAAAGCATAACACAATACTATAATAATATAAGGTTCTTCTTCTTCCTTTCATTCTGCAGCCTGGTTCTGGTCCAAGGTTACAAGTATCAAATTACTTAGTTTGTCATTCAAACATTAAGGAACATGCAAGACACAGTAAAAGACATTGCAGACAGTAAAATAAGTACAAATACTTGGAAGCAATCATTCATACAAAATTCTGAAACTTTCAGAACATGACTCTTCTGTCTGACACAAATAATCCTGCATCTTCAACATAACCAATTCACTCAAGTGAATATCTGGTACTTTACAAAACATAAGAATCTATATGGACTAAGCCACAAGTTCTTTGCATTTTGAAAGTTTTCTGAACCTATTTACACACTTGGAAATTCCATGAATCTTGTAACACATCCTTCATGCATCCTACTGTATGAATGATGACTCACATACGATGTGTTTACAAGGTTCAGAAGACTTTCAGACAGAATAAGTGCAAGTTACAACACTTCTACCAAAAAACATTAGGCAATGGTTAACATAAAGTGACAGCCTGAAGGGACATCACACTGTGTACCACAGTAAGTTTTAGGTGGATGCTTCATCATACACCTGAATTTAATTCAGTCACCCCAAAGATGGAAGCAGCATGTTCCTCCAAAATGCCAGAACATACTTGTCCTACATGGTTAAATAACCAAGAAAACTAACACTGAGCAGCAACCACTGTAAAAGCCTAAAAACTCATAACAATGATAACACATTCTGGTGGGCTGGTTCACTGTTGTTCTGAAGAACTCAGCTACATCAGTTTTAAAGTTACCAGACTGCTGTTCAGTGTCTTCACCATGCATCAGCCATGCCATGGCTCAAGCAGTTAGTCAACAGCCACTCACCACAGAGGCCTGGTGTCAATCCCAGGCAGTCCAAGTTGGTATGTGCTGAACAAAATGGCACTAGAACAGATCTTTCTCCAAGCACTTTGGCCTTCAAATGTCAGTAACATTCCACCAGCTATCCGAACTCCTACTGTGTTCATCTAGTATAAACACTATATAATCTTCACAACTGACAGCACCATTAAATGAAACCCTCTCTATGCCAGGTTCTTCAAAACATCAGCTTAGAATATAATATCATCACCCAAGACTGTAAGTTGGATGAAACACCCAATCAAGAAAATTACAAGACTTTTTCAAATACACAGTTTTTACAACTTCACTTTAGGAATCTTTTCATACAGTAACTAAAATCCTATTATAAAGCATGATTCTAAAGCCACGTACTTGTATTTACGCAAGAAGATTTAACTACTGACAACTGCACTTACCTGGAAAGTTCATGATGAAAACAGCTGCCAGAAATGTTTAACACAATCAAAGGAAACTTAAATTTAGAACAACATAATTTCTACACCAATCACTCAACAGTATTTCCACCTTACACAAGCATTTTAATCAACTGCACCATAGATCCATGACCAAAGGCTAAAAAATGCCATTATGAAAGCAGTGACTATAACAGCAATGTGACATATTAAGAAAAATGTGAATATACATAAATTACCTATTGGCAGAGTTCATTCCATCTTTCATCATTCCAGTAAATTTTCTCTCTCCAGTCCGTGTGTAATCACCCTGAAATTAAACAACCCCCATTACAAATTGAGAAAAAATGTCTACCAGCCCACTATTAATTCCAGATGGACTTAACGTGTATTACAAAACAGATGTTTGTACCTTCCTAACTTCTTCCCGCACATCCTCCTCCTCTGGGGTGGAATCCATAATATTTTTGAGGATTTATGATGATGTCAGTTTTCTCAACACAAGACAAATTATGTCTGCTATGATACAGAGAAGAAAACTGTTGTGTTTGATTACATTTAGATTATTAAAATATAGTGTAATGCAGCATAATTTCATAAATCTTCAAACAGCAAAGGCAGAAGAAAATGAATGCAGTCACCCAGTTTTTATAACCCTTTCCAAAAGAACTATCACCTTATAACAGAAAATTCTAAATTATAAAACAACACAACCCAAAAAATTTATGTAAGTTGTAACTACCAAATGCAACATCACCATGAAGTTAAATCCACACATCTGGAAACCCAGGTTTTATGGTACTTAATTTTTAAATGTTAAATATTAATTGTAAAAATAGTTGTAATATTATTCTTTAGAACAAGGTTTTGCAGACTAAAGATGTCTGCATTACATACCTTGAGGGCATTGGTCCCTGCATACTGCTTACTGATGATATCACCATTGTTTGCCCAAAGCAGCTGAAATGAGTTACGAATGTTGGGGGGAATGCTTCCTTCTGGCGGAATCAGACCAAGTTTTGAGAACTGGATTTCCATCACAGCCTTTGCTAATGCAGTCTGAAATATGATTGTAGGAAGTAAACAAGTAAACACTCAGATCAGTTTTATTTTAAAAAAGTAAATTTCGTCCTCCCTTTTCACAATTCATGTAAATCAGCAAAAACAGGGGAAAAAACCGCGCGCGCGCGCACGCACACGCACACACACACACGCACACACGCGCGCACGCGCGCACGCGCGCGCGCGCACGCGCGCGCGCACACACGCGCGCGCGCACACACGCGCGCGC
>Ga0131853_10017138_pt1 | contig 13203 bp, 8 predicted proteins | sample TergutLab28metaG_FD_92764 | JGI IMG/M metagenome (GOLD analysis project Ga0131853, IMG submission 92764) | Labiotermes labralis P1 segment gut microbial communities from Petit-Saut dam, French Guiana - Lab288 P1 (version 2) (version 2) | ecosystem: Host-associated > Arthropoda: Insects >...
GAGTCAAATGAAAACCTTAAATATGTTTTATCTCGTAACTTACTAACACAAAAGGTACAAAACTACTTCATTTTTCTAAGTAGTATCGTACTGCCACATGTCGAACACTCTTCAAACCATGAGCATCACTGTTGAAACTTTACAAGACAATCGAGCTGTGTTTCGAATTTTTGTTGCACTTTTAAGGTTTTCAGTTGACTCTCCCTCGCATAAATGTAGAATTCACACAAACGTCAAGATACACATTTCATACACAGCGATTTACTATTTATCGTAAATTTGTAGGTAGATTTACACCCATATGGCTTGCTCTTATTGTCACATCTTACAATAAGACTGTGTTCAGCCCAAACCATCGCACAACAGATTATATGGAGGAGGCAATATACAGCAGGACGTATTTTCAGTCTCCACAGAAACAACGAAAGCTGTATTACGAGATTTCACTATTCGGATCCGTTACGTCATCTCGAAGGGAGGCCGCACTGAACATTTCACTTCAAAACTTACTTCGTGTGCACAAAATAAGTTTAAATGCAAAGATAATGATACGGTTTGGAAGGACTTTTTTTTAATTTTACGACTAAATTAAGTGGTTTCGTAAATAAATAATTACTTTGTACAAACATCAATATAAAACGCAAGATTAGAACCCGCGACCTTTCGTGCCCAATTCGCATGAAACACGTTTTAACGGTAGCGGCCGGTGACGTCGTGTGTACAGTGCAAACATTCAACCACTGATCCGTTTACTCAAAACCTATACAAACGCATGCCAAGAAGAAAGTGTTTGTAAAATAAATTAACCACCCGTCAAAAATAATTTAATGTTTCAGTTAAACAGAGCACGCCATCAGAAAATGTTCGTTCACAGCGTAGTCGGTAGAGCGGCTTAACATAAAAATAAAAATAAAAAAAAACTCGACTACGCTAAGGGCCGAGCAGTCCGGGGTTCGAATCACGGTACGGACAATAAAGTGTTCTGTTCTCCAATCCACATTGGCAATGACACCCACACAGCTTCCAATTCAATAGGAACCGCGATTCTTTCCCGGGGAAACAGCGGCCGGAGCGTGAAGTTAACCACTCACCTCCCTTAATGCCAAGGTTAAGAGCAAGTAGAGCCTTACCTCGACTCCCCCTATGTCTTTATGGCGTGGATAGGGAAAACTTTACCATATACTTCATACTGTTTCCTGTATTCTACGCACAACGTATTACACGAGAAGGGGGAGGGAGAGAGAGAGAGAGAGAAGGAAAGGCATGCAACGGAAATGAAACCGACACACATTCCTACACCTACACAGTTTCCGCCGTTGACGATCCGTATATTAGGAAGCAGAAGTAGATGTGGCATGCTTAAAGGTTTTACTGTAACGAGACTTCTCTGGACATCTCAGGAAAACACTGAAAATTTTACACGGCCTAACTGGCACCCTAGACTACCCCGAATTCGCAGGTCGCGTGCTAAGTTTTTAGACGGCGACGTTTGGTGGTGCATACTGCGCAATACAATTTGAACCAATCACGTGCCAAGCAGACGTGACATCAAGTTCCGTCATGCAGACTTATTATAATGCATACATTTATGTACCACATGTACGTCCTACTTGATTAAATCCAGTACGATTCGAAACGTATTTCTGTTAGAGCGTGAAAGACAATACACTTTGACTTAGTACGCAGATATGTTTTCCTGTCGCCCGCTATTCAAAGGGTCGTATATAGTGCCCTTCGAAGACCCTAAATCATGTAAATACACCTCTATCTGATGCATTTCAAATTCAGAGTGGTCCGAAACAATGCAGTAGATGTGTATATATATATAACGTTACTGTATCTCAACTTTGCTTCAAATACGCAGTTAGGAAGGCCCAACAAAATGAAGGATGCCAGCAACGAACAGAATACTTCACCTTCAGGCCTATAACGATGATAATCTGTTATGCGGAAACAAATAACGTAAACAAAGACTTGAAAACTCTATCAGATGCTAGCAAGGAGATTTGTCTAACTTAAATGGCATGAATTTTAAGTACGTAAATTTATATCCATGTCCTGCCATCAGGATGTAGGACATGATATTGACAGCCAACAAATCTTCGTAAAATCTGCAAAGTGCAAGTATTTGCGAATGGCAATATAAAATCAAAATTCAGATCTAGTTTCTGGGATGTTAAGCTATGTCTGTCAATTACTAACCGACGTTTCGGAGGTACGTAGTTCCTCTGTCGTCAGTGACAAGTCTTCTTGGGCTGTCTGACTCTGCCGACGGAGAAAATACGCACCTCCGAAACGTCGGTCACTAATTGACAGACACCGCCTAACACCCCAGAAGACTCTTATCTTCATCAACACCGCTTTGAGAACCTCACATCTCGCAAATCAAAATTACATTCAGAAATAAGCAGAATATACTGCAGGCCTACCTCTAACATACTCGGTGATCTGCTCCATATTTTGAAAACATAAAATGCCCCAGTTTACTATGTCTTCTGTCTTTAGCGATACGCAGTATACACAGCAAGTGCCACAAAATACTTATTTTCAAAGTGCCGGATACACGGCCGGTATTGGTGCCTCTCATGCAAAGTGTATACACCAACAAGAATAGCTCAGCACCAGAACAGCAGCGGATATGACGCAAGTACCCACTGTACCCATAATGTAACTGTCGAGTGACAACAGCGACTGACGCGTTTCCGGAATATGGGATGCGTAATTAAGCAGGAAATCTTTTAGGTAAGTGTCATGAAATGTTACACTCTACAATTCCACGCACTAGTTAATGGCATACATGTGCTTAAATTCTAAGCTACAGATCGTCGAATTATAAATGATTGGGGAAATAATGCATCAGGGCGAAGAAAAAAGCGGCCGTGGCCTAGCGACACAGCGAGTTCTGCTGAAAACTGAACGCAGGCGAACGGCGAACTTAAGGCCTTGCAGTTCCACGTGCGAATGTCGTAAAAATATACCAAAAATTTCAAACCCCATTCACATTGTTAAGCTCGAATCTGACATTCATAGGACCGTGCATCGTGATATATTATTACAATAAAAGTCAACGAAAATAAATTTGAAAAATAGTGCATCTCATTGGCTTTTATTATAAGAATTGTTAAGCTCCTATACTATCACTGGTTGGTTTTGTGAGAGTTCTTGTGCCCAACATTAGAGGATGTTGTTAGTTTTTATACTTCTGCCTATTTCATTTTTGTTTCCCTTACTGTTCTTATTTGTTCTGTGAATGCAGACTTACAGACCTACTTTTCAAGTGTCTGTGCTTCATTATTGTGGTTCCAATGCTTTTTAGGTCTGTTACTGTTATTTTATATCTTAGGTACATATTTCCTGTTATTCACATGTGATTCATAACGACTTGTTGATTTCAGGCTAGCCAATTATCGTTTGGATTATTGTTTTCACCTGAAGACGAAAGCCGTCCGCTTTCGAAACGTTGAGTGTTAGTGTTCAATGATACTAGAAAATGTCCATGTATATATCAGTAACTTTCGCATGTTCAACCATTGTCAAAAAGATTATACGGTAGCGGAGAACCATATTCTTAACTACCTAGACAATTTTCATAAAAATTTCTTCCTTACGCAGGTTTACACATTGAATATCCTGTGTAAACTGAACTAAATATTCATGAACAGAACAAATTTACAGTCCACTGTGCTTCACACGTCTGTTACACAGAGCAGATTAAACTGAACTGTGAGACTTAACACGTCAGATGATTCAATGTAAACGTACACGCGAAGACAGTGCTGGAGGTGTCAGTCATGCAGTGGCCATTTGATCAGAAGCGCAGAATAGGCAATTTCTAGACATGAACTTCAAACAGGATTTAACAATCAATCTGATTACCAGGTGCCCAACATATCTGAGAGATGAGGGAGGTCTTTTCAATCACCTGCCCTAACATGGGGTAAAAATGCGTATTACATAAAAATGCTTGCCGTGCGTCGGGGTTTGGCTTACAATTGATAAAGTCGGAATTTGACGAGGGACCGAGCAAAAACACTAAAGCGCCAGTCAGGATAGCTGGTTTCTGCGTATAGATTTGAGACCCGGTCCTGCCAAATACGAAATAGTCATTCGATGTTCGGCCACTTCTTAGAGTACGAACACGTACGCAGCATGCGTGCTGCTTGGAGATTGGATGGGGGGTAGGTGTAAGATAAGGATGCAATTTTAAGCAATAACAAGAAACTTGTTCAGGCAGCAGCACTGACCACCCCCCCCCCTCCCAAACACACATACACTAAGCGGCCACCTGAATAAGTTTCTTTTGTTGGTTAAAATCGTATTCCCTCCAAGCACCTACTAACCCGCCAACCTCCAAGAAACAGGTCTGCAGTTGGCCGTGCGCTTACTGTAACACGTGAAGCTTATTAAACAAAAGGCCTGAAGATAATCATCAGACAGCATGATAAGCAGTTTAGCGTCGTGATGGCCGTGGATCTGGAGCCTTGAACAGGATCCCAAACAGAAAAATGACTAGCTACAGATTGGAAGATAGAGGGCTGGATTCCAAGTAGAAGAATGGATGTACGTAGAGAGTTCAGAGTTACAGCTGTCCAAAACACACGCTATCAAGTAAAAACCAGACAAACCGGAAACATAAATGAACTGGTAACTTACGAACGTTATGGCGCTACAACACGGAGCGGACTAGCGTTTACTTATTATACTCGTACGATGACAAAAGGGTTTCTTAGTACACGGGTTTGACAGCACTACAACAGGGAAACCTTATTCAAATAATAAAGTGCACAATAAAATATGAAGGATATAAGACCCTGACAGTGATTTAACTTAACAACATGCAAAATGTTTCAATCTAAGGCTCTGATATATCTGCATGTGATACGACATAATAGCACAATAACTACGTACATGCAGTTCTATAAGAACGTCTGCTCACTTTTAATGTTATAATCCGTAACAGACTACGTTGACTAATACCGTGTCCCTGAGAATGGTTCTGTGGAGACTAACGTGTTGGACCACAAAGAAACATGACTTCATAAACCACCAGAACACCCACATACACACAAATACACACGCTCTCCGAACGGATCGCTGTTACTTTACGACCAATAACAAAGTCACTCCGTACTCGTAGATCTATCACAGTGTTCGCTGTCGGTTAACATCTGCAGTCAGGCTACAAATGCTAAAGTCCTAAATAAACAGCTTACAATGCACGCACAGATTTAACCTAAAACTAACATTCAGGCCCATCAGGATCCATGAACTATTCCAACACACAAGTGTACAACGACCCACAAATAAATTCAGAATTACACGCTTCGGTTCTCTTACGGCAAGCACTTAGGCTACCAACCACTGTACTGAAGACAGATCACTAGACTTTTTTTTTGGGGGGGGGGGTCTGTAACAGACGCTTTACCATTTCCTACCACACCTCTCCGGGAAACAAATGAACAACCAAGCTACTAACTATCAAACAAAGGTGTCAAATGCACATGTGCACATATGCAGAGAAGCACGATGTATTTTAGCCGTTTTTATGTGACGAGTGTATGGCACTAATAATTACTATATTTACGGACTCTGCCCACCGTCTAGTGTTCAAAGCAACACCATTTCGGAAACTGGATATTTCCGCGCAGAACTTGTTTCTGGAACGTCAGGTGATGGAATGAGTTCAAAAACCAAACGGCCACACACCGCGTAATGCTATGTTTGCTTTCGGGATAGATTAAAGGTTCCTTACACGTTTCTAACTCCTTAAAGTGACGATAAACAAAAGTTATCTTTTCAGCTGTTTGCGAAAAGTGAGACAGAAGTATGATTACAGCTCCATTCGCAATAAAGTGGCAGTTACTTTGTTATCGATAATTCTGGTTTCTTTTATTTTAGAATGCTGCAACAACTACAAGCAGCACCCTATTTCAGTTTCACTGCCATAGAAGGTTCAAAACCCATTCCTCAAACGAAAAAAAACTTCTAAGAAGTTCATTACACTCACTTTGTTTCAGAACACACACGAATAAATCAACCGTACAAATTGGTGTCATTGCATGGATCGACAAAAAACGAAGTAACATCCACTACCTAACTCGGCTTAAGAGTACTGGGAGAAAAACGCGAAATCACATCAACAGCATATTATGTACACCTATAAATGTGTTTTGACATACAGTAACTAAATGCTACTAAATTTGTTTCCTTTAGGAAGGCGCTTCCCAACAGCAAACAGCCTTCAACAGCCGAGGAATATTATATGTAGACACAAATAATGACTATAAACTAAACAGGATCAAATAAAAGAAAGTGTCAAGGCAAATACGTCTGCTACTAAAAACACATTCCAATCGGAAACTTGCTACCAAGTGTGAAACACTCGGCTGAAGGACTCGTCAGTCTTGGAGCGCGACCTACAGGGTGGTGACACAGTCTCCCAGTGTTCCAGTGAGAACAAGGTGATCAACAGTATCCATCACGGATCGGTTAGCTTGAAACACTAATAAGCATGAGAAATGTCGGTGTCGGGAATAATGTCCTAAAGAATAAAATATAAAAAATATTCAGAATCGAATCACAAGACGAAGCGCAGAAAACTCGGTTGTTGTTGTTGTTGTTGTTGTTGTTGTTGTGGTGTGTGTGTGTGTGTGTGTGTGTGTGTGTGTGGGAGTGTGTGTGTGTGTGTGTGTGTGTGTGGGTGTGTGTGGGAGTGTATGTAAGTGTGTGTGTATTTATGTATGTGTGTGTATGTATGTGTGTGTGTGTGTGGTGTGTGGGAGTGTAGTGTGTGGGTGTGTGTGGGAGTGTATGTATGTATGTATGTATGTATGTATGTATGTATGTATGTATGTATGTGTGTGTGTATTTATGTATGTGTGTGTATGTATGTGTGTGTATTTGTGTGTGTGTGTGTGTGTGTGTGGGTGGGTGTGTGTGAGAGTGTATGTATGTATGTATGTATGTATGTGTGTGTGTTTATATACAGAAGGATGGAATGAAGTTCATTCCATCCTTCTTTTCTTGGGACTACCTTCTGAATAACCAAAGGCCGTCACAGTGGGAGTCCCACTTCTATTAAATTATTTAAAATTATTTTACCTTATTAAATATATATATATATAAACACACACACACACACATATCGGCGTTACGGCAAGAAAAGAACAGGAGGAATAAATCCTTTCTCTATAGACTGCATTACAGGACCTTCGGAGCGGCACTGGAAGATCCCTCTTCTCACTGAAACATGGCCACAAAAAATAAAACGCGTGTAATTATGACTCAAGAACGCGCGGGTGCCTATGAAGATCGTACCCAATGTACCGTGAGAACTCCTTTTATACAGTATTACGCCGACTGATTATTTTTCAGGCTACAGAAAACCTCCCTCGTCTCTCCATTTTCGCCAGACTACAGTCCGCTGGTTAAGGGACTAAGGACTATCCTACTGCATAAAACGATCTAAGACCAGAGTTCCTTTAATCACCAACCGCATGTATCTCCATATTTTTTCGTTTCCGAGGAGCAAGTGCATTTACTTCACTAATCGTGCATCAAGACCATCCAATAAAAGTTAATTATTTATATTTTCAACAAATTATTTACTGTTTCAAGGTTACATAATAAGTGATACGTGACACGTAAATTTTACATAATTAACGATATCTGACATGTAAACAAACAGCTAACGACATTCTACGACCTCTGTTATGCTCACCACATCCCGCGCACGTGCAGTCTGCAATAGTTCATGGTGGGACTTAATTTTCGAAGTCTCATTCGTTTATCAAATTTGTACAATGAGATTCGCACAAAATAAAAGAGACAGACGTCACCATAAAATAACAATTGCAACTCTGGGTTTTTAAACTTCTTGCACCGTGACATTACTGACAACTCTTACCAGCAAGGCCAAAAATGATTCTCCTGATGATGGGCGTATGTACCCGAAACATGTCGAGCTAAGAATACATCAATAAAATTACCTAGTTGCATCAAGTTAGCAGTTCATTTTATTTTATCTGACAAAAGTCGACCTGGAGTTCAACCTCTGTGCTTCCTCTCAATAAATGCGACTGTAAATGTTCATCTTATTAAAAAAAAAAACATGCAATCAGACGTCACCAGTTCTATTTTGGAATGTTCTCACAAATGTACGCTGTAGAAAACACTGAAACACAGCTTTACGCAAAGCTTCCAATTTCGGGTTAGTGGCACACTGGCAATCACTTGCAGAGGTTTATTAAATCTGTTTCTCTGAATCTGTCTTTCAGTGTATCATTACAGTACACAGCAATCAACTCCACCTAACTTATGGTGGCACTTCCTTGACGTTCAAGGCAAACGTATTTTGAAATAATTTTATTTCCCTTATACGCACATCGAGGAAACCAAAAAGAACTTCACGTTATGAATTTATGTATAAAACATAACAGACTTATCACATATGATTCAAATGTCTTCGGGGGTCGGATTAAAGTGTGTGGCGGGGTCCAACCGGCCATGAGGCAGGAGTGTGAACAGCCCTGCGTGAACAGATAACTGCGAGACGCAATTGCAATAAATAAAACAACCAGATGCGAGATGTCACGTTCATTAGACTTTTCAATCAGTTCTTTTTTCTGGTCACAAGTATGGGTATTTATGTTTGGACCTACGCGTATTCATACGAGTCTTGTGACAAAAACGCGAGTCTAGTCAGGTGAGGGGGGGGGGGGACACAGCGCGAGGACGCGATGAACAGGCGTTCTTTGTAGTTCATTACGTTCTTATATAGTTCTGACAATGTCAGTAACATCACATTTAACCTTTTCCTTTAATAAAATGCTCTGTTCATTTGTCGAATGTTACTCTTTCCACTGAAATCTCTATAAAACTTGAAGTTTATTGGATCCCACAGCGCTGTTTCGAGTAACTGCCATTCTGAACTGCATATTTTAATAGGATTCGAAAAGCCACCCAACAGCTTTGCACGTGATTCTAATACAAGATAGCAAACTTGGCTACAACGCATGATTCTTATCTGGCTTAAGTCTTAAGATAAAGAGAAAATCTTGCAGGCTGAAAAATCCCCCAGGATAAGCACATTCCACGAAGGCAAGTCGGTGCAGGTGAAGTTCCACTCACGCTTAATATCATAACTAGCTGTTCGGGGTGAATCTGTATCACTAATTCATAGTCTATATGAAATATGCGTGGAAAAACACGAACCAGTCTAGTTTTATTGAGGCCTGTTCACACAAAATTGCGAAAAGCGACCGTTAGCTTCGTCGAACCTTTCTGTCTGTCCGCATGGAAAAACTGCGCTCCCAACTGGAGGATTTTCATGAAATTTGATACCTGAGGAAACTCGAAACACTGTCGATAAGATTCACGTTTCCGTAAAATCTGACGAGAATAACTGACACTTTACATGAAGACCTGCGGATACTTATGATAGTATCTCGCTCAGTTCTTTTTACAATGACAAAATTTTCAGACAAATGATGTAGAGAAAGTCACAAGACACATTTTATATTCAACAACTTTTCCGAAAATCATGCCTTATAGGAAATATGTGAAAATATATGATTGAGCCAGACCAGCCTGCTGAGTAGAAAATATGCGATTTGCATGCCGGATGACTAAGTCAAGAACACACACTCACTTACTTACTCCATGGTGCAGAGTCCCCCTTCAGAAGCTAACCGGTTTGCAGCTAGTCAAGAAATTCCCAGCATTTCACGGAACCCGAAGGTTCATTACTGCACTCACAAGCGTCGCCACCTGTCCCTATCCTGGGCCAGCCCAATCCAGTCCATATACTCACATCCCACCTCCTGGAGATCCATCCTAATATTATCCACCCATCTACGCTTAGGTCTCCCCAGCGGTCTCTTTCCCTCCGGTTTCCCCACCAAGACCCTATACGCCCCCCTCTCCTCCCCCATACGCGCCATATGCCCAGCCCATCTCATTCTTCTCGATTTTATCACCCGCACAATATTGGGTGACGAGTACAGATCACTTAGCTCCTCGTTATGCTATCTCCTCCATTCCCCCGTTACCTCGTCCATCTAGGTCCAAATATTCTCCTCAACACCATATTCTCAAACACCCTCGGCTTCCTTTCCTCCCCCAATGTCAGCGACCAAGTTTCACACTCATACAAAACAAAGGGCAAAATTATAGTTCTATATATCGTAATCTTAAAATTTTTGGATAGCAACCTGGAAGACAAAAGAATCTGCACCGAATGATAGCAAGCATTTCCTGACCTCAATCTGCTCTTAACTTCTTCCGGACTAGAACACTCACTCATAATATTTAAAAGTTATTACTTTTCCATGGCAACAATGCTAACGCGAAGCCGCTTCGATGTTACGTTATAGTATGTTGCTTTCCTTGTTTTGACCGGTCAAAGCTTTTCAGCCAATAGCAGAATGTGTCACCGGATACTGTAAACACGACTCCCCTTAGCAATTACCATGTCCAGAATCACAATCAAAACACTCTTGCACACACTTCACGAACTGCGATCTTTCTGAGGAACGAAGCACCTTCAGTGTGCAATTACACTGTAGCAGCCACAAATCAGAAGCAGCATATATGGAATACACAAAACAGCACTACAAACTATTCACGTCACAGACCAGTGTCGTCCGCTATCCATCAAAACTTGGTCAGTCCCTGTTTAGAATACAAAACACTCAAGTATTACAGAAGAGCAAGTAGAACTTGGCGACGAGAGAACGAAGAAACAACCTTACAACCTTTCCTCAAGTCGTACTACTGCCGTTTGATAAAAAAAAACAACATTAACTGTAAATAGAATAACCTCAACATTATCAGTATTCTCTTAAAACAAATACAAGAGAACCAACGCCAGGGTGCAGAGTTCTTCTTGTACATTTAAGATGCTATCAGATAGTGAACAACTTCCCTGCCTTTTATGGAACCTGAATGACTGTTGCTGGTTTACTGTAGTCTTCCACTGAACTGTACAGCGAGTCTGTTGAACTGAGCGCACACGTGCACGCCCTGTGTTCACTTAGGATTTGTATTAATAACATCCCTCCATTTACACAAAATGGAATTCCGTTCATGAATAAATTAAGAGCATACTGAAGTCATGGAATGCTTGCTATCAGTCGGTGCTGAATATTTTGTCTCCCAGTTTGCTGTCCACAAGTACGAGTATAAAGGTATACACAACTATAAATTTTCCTGTTGTTTTGTATGGGTGTGAAACTTGGACTCTCACGCTGAGGGAGAAACGCAGGTTCAGGGTGTTCGATAATACGGTGCTGAGGCTATATTTGGTCCTAAGGGGGATAAGGTAACACGGGAATGGAGAAGAATACAAAGCGATGAGCCCCATGATCTGCACTCCTCTCCAAATACTATTCAGGTGATCAAATGAAGAATGAGATAGGCAGGGCATGTGGCATGTATGGGAGGCAGCAGAAACGCATACAGGGTTTTGATGGGGAGACCAGAGGGAAAGAGACCACATGGAAGACCTAGGCGTAGTTGCGATGATAATATTTAAATTGATATTCAAGAAGTAGGATGCGGGGAATAGACTGAATTAATCTGGCTCAGGATAAAGAGAGGTGGCGGGCTCCTGTGAATAGGGTAATGAACCTTAGGGTTCCATGAAATGCGGGGAATTTGAGTACCTGAGGAACACAGGAAGGACTCTGCCCCATGTAGTTAGTTATTATCCATTCAGGTTTCGTGACAGACCCTACATATGCATCGCTCAGCTTTACGCGTGCCACATGCCCTGACCATCTGATTCTTCTTTACATCATTTCGGCAAAATCTGACAGACAGTACACAATATTAAGTTTATGATACGCGGTTTTCTTCATCCCCCGGTTACAGCTCCCCTCTTGTGGCCGAGTATTTCTTCAGCATACGTCTACAGTTTTCAGACACACACAGTCTGCGTTCTTCCGTTACTGCCAGAAGCTACATACACTCAAAACTGGTAAAAATTAAAGTTCTGTTTTTTGACAAGCCAATTAGAGACATCCAATTATGAACTAAATGGAGCAAGCGTAACCTAACTTCTTTGGAAACTGAATCTTATTTCTACCAAGCATCTTATGAATGCAATAGTTAATTCCACTAGCCTGTGCGTGCATCTTAAGGTCAACTTCGCCATCCTCCTTAACAGCGCCTAACAGAGCTTCTGCTATGTTATTTGCCGCCGTATCTTTCTCGCCATACAAATTAACAACCACCACCACTACCCAGAAGCTGGTGTATCCTCCAGCGTTCCTCTCCCTCCTGATGTTACTGAGCCATCCTGACCGTGAATTTTACATTGGGGGGGGGGGATTGTGATAACACCTCCTTGTCCGACACAGTTCCGAAAATGAAATGCACCACGCGTTCTCCTGTACGGACTCTTGACTCCGATCTAGTCTAGCCTTTATTTAGCCGGTCAAAGCACTTTACACATCATTCTCCCCGGTCAGGAAATACAAGTGTAGTTGACACAACTTTCACTTAGCCTAATTAGTCTCGTGCACTTCTCTCCAATGTCACAGCGTCTGCTGCAGTCTATAAACAAACATTACACCATCCTACTGCACTCTACCTTTAAGCCTCCTTTATAGCATAAGCAGGCAAAATATATATTCTACACGATCACCCTTCGTAACTTTGTTGTCCCGATGCGCTCATTCTGGTATGTGATCCTCTATCGAGAAACGGGTGTGGTTCACCGAATCACATACAGTTTTAATTATTTCTTTTTTACTTGTTTTATTTACTCAATTTATTGTTGATAAAATGAAAAAAGCGTGCTGTATCAAGTTAAACAACTAAATCATATTTTACTAAAATAAGTCACTTGCACTCCCACCTACACCACACTCGTACGCGACTGACTTCCTTACTGGACTGCTAGCGTCCGTTATCAGCTCCTAACCATTTCGGCGTTTAAATCTCTCTCCTCCTACCTATCACCAACGGTTCTGAATATACGTTGACAGATTAACTTACAACGCATGGCCATGAACCGTCCGTAACCAACGCCAGCAATTCTAAAAAAAAAAACAACCATACTAAAAATGATCGGCTACGATATTAATACGAAATGGCCACGTTGTGTGTGTCGGTGCTTCCCCCCCCCCCCCCCCCCCTATTTCTTCCCTGTGGCTGTATTTGAAAAACATGAGTAGGGGGGGGGGTGTAAAATGCACACGC
>Ga0131853_10017139_pt1 | contig 13203 bp, 5 predicted proteins | sample TergutLab28metaG_FD_92764 | JGI IMG/M metagenome (GOLD analysis project Ga0131853, IMG submission 92764) | Labiotermes labralis P1 segment gut microbial communities from Petit-Saut dam, French Guiana - Lab288 P1 (version 2) (version 2) | ecosystem: Host-associated > Arthropoda: Insects >...
ACGTTGGGCAGACGCTTTCCGCGGCGGCCAATCTGAGCGGTAACGGCGGCGTTTCGTATTCGTGGAGGCGCGACTGGCTGACGATTCGCGGTCAGACCGGGCCGAAGCTTCTTGTGGAACCGGCATACTTCGGCAGCAGGATTTCCGTAATCGCGTACAAACCGGAACTCGACGGCGCGATTAAGAGCGAGCAGACGCTGGCGGTTGAGCTTGGCGGCGGCGATGGCAACTGGCCGTCCAACGCCTCGCTTGTTCTCAGCGGGCAACGCTCGGTTGGCGAGAAATTGACCGCAACACTCTACGGCGTACCCAATCCGGAAAAAGCGGTTTATATATGGTGGAAATACGATTCCAAAGAATCCGCCGATGCGGACGATCCAAACGTTCCCGACTACGAACCTCCTCCTTTCGGCATTAGGGAACCCGTCAATGCGGGCGGCACGACCTATATTTTGACCGACGCGGACGTGGGCAAATGTATCAAGGTTTGGGCCGTAATATTCCCGGATTACATTGGCGCTCTTGTCAGCAATCCGATTGGGCCGATTCTCGAGGCTTTGACTTTCGGGGTTCGCGTAATACCCAACGTGAAGGATATGGCGGCGGGCGACAGTTTCGAGTTCGAGGCGGAATGGAAAACCAACAGCGACGATCCAGTCGAGATTGAATGGAGCGTTTCGCCGGCGGGCAAGGCCACGATTAGCGCAACGGAGGGCATCAAAACCACTTTGACCGTAAACTCTTCGGCCGGTTTCGGCGACGTCATTACGCTGACGGCCGGAATTAAGGGTACCGTTGCCACGGGCGACGCTTTGATTACGGTAATTGTGAAACCGGAAACGGTCGTTGTAACCACGGAACCGGGAAAAGACGTGATGGCACGGGGCGAAAAGCAGACTTTGACGGCCGTTGTTGGGCCGACCGGGGCACCGCAGAAAGTTGATTGGTCGTTTGAGCCTGCCGATTACGACGCTACGATTTCGAAGGACGGGTTTCTCGAGATTGGTGGCAGCGCCGCGTTACCGGGCACGATTACGGTAAGGGCCACGGCGACCGGTTACCCGAACGTTTACGGCGAAGTGAAAATCAGCATTACCCAGAAGATTGACAGCAGTATCGAAGTCGATTTTGGCGACTTGTACGATCAGGACCCTGAAATCATAGTTGACGAGAACCCGATCAGCATGAACGCTCAGGAGACACGCGAAATAATTGTGAAGGACCTTGAGCCTCCTCCCGATGGCCCTGGCCCCATAGAGGCGTATGAGTTTTTGATCAATGGTAATGTCGTGCAAACCGGCCCCGGCAACGTGTTCATTTTCGGCCCCCAGCATTACGGGAACCTGGAAGGCCGTTTCTCGATAACGGTTTCGATACGTGTCAACGGCTCGTGGTACAACAGGATAGTGGTCGTTACGGTTATTCTTTAGGTTTTGCATCCGGGCGAAAGCCCGGCCGGTTTCGATTGAAGAATTAGGCTTATACGGAAACCGCGAACATTGGGTTCGGTCGGGTTTCCGTACAAGTCCATGTACAAAATGGACATGGAGGGAACCGGAATCGGGCCTGCGGTGTTGAGCTTCTCCCTTCTTTGACAGTGCTGCGACTTTAAGGAAGAACGGCAATGTGTGAAAAAAGCGGAACTCTGGCTAAACCCGGGAAATTCGGCGTTCGCGCCGGATTTCTGATTGCGCTAATCTCGGCGATGGCGACGCTCGGCTGTTACAACGAAATGGCACCGAACGGGCAGGTTTTCCGCAAACCGGCGGACGGGAAAGCCAAGGCGCAAATTACGGTTTCCGGCGGGGATTTCGCGCAGGCGGGCGCGGCGCAGACTGCAAGAACCATAATGCCGAAACTCGATCCGAGCTTCTTCGACGGATACCTCGTGAAATTTGTGGGCCTCGGGGAAAGCGCCGGCAAGGAATATTCCCAAACGATGACGGGAACCATAAACGGCCTTACGGTCGAGCTTGCGTTTTCGGTTGAAATGGGCGAATGGGACGTTACCGTAAACGCGCTTATGGGTAGCCACGAAGTCGCCTCGGGAAGCGTGCGGATAAACGCGGTCGCGGATCAAACCGTAAATGCGGAGATAAACCTGAAACCGAATTTCATCGACGGCACGGGAACCTTCAGTTGGAGCATCGATTCCGACAAAACGATTTTGGGCGGCCAGTTTAGAATCAACAAAAAAGATGGCAACGTTGAGCTTTTGGTAGAAGACATAAGCATTCCGGGCGGAAGCAATCACGTTGCCGGAGTCAGGGATCTGGAAGTCGGGCTTTACGACGCGCATCTGAGCCTCGAAACCGTGGAAGGATATACGTCGTCAATCTCGCAGGTGGTTTGGGTATTTCGGGGCGCGACAAGCGAGATGGTTTACGACGCGCAACTGGTAAGGCACGCGCTAATCCGAATTTTGCAGCAGTCGTGGGACGGCAGAAAGTGGAAATTCATCGAGCCGGACAAAATCATGACGCTGATGGGGATTTTCGAGAATTCCGGCGACATCGGCGGATTTGCGGCGGCCAATTACGCCGACATAAAGGATTTTGAGGACGCGCTCTCGCCGATTTCGTCAGACGCGAATTCGCCGATGGGCGCTTACACAATCGACAGATTCGGGAAGCTTTTGGACGCGGCGCTGATTTTGCGGGCGCAGAAGGACGGGCGGATTCCGGCGTTGGACAAAATCTACCGCGACCGAACGATTCTTGAGGATCTGGTTACGGAAATCGTGGGAAATGGCGGAAACGGAAGCGATTTGGTTTTCGACTGGAACCGCTGGAACCATTTCAACGGCAAGCTTCCCGTAATCGTGGGCGGCATTTACGAAATCGAGCTTGACATAAACTGGGCGTACATCGCGGTTACGAAAACCAGCGGCTTTTCGCAGGTCGGCAGAAGCGGCGAAGTCTGGTTTGACCTTTCGTCGGGCCACATCGAGGACGAGGACGGCGAATTCGCGGTTGTGGAAAACGGCCCGGCCGGCCAAACGAAAACCGTCAACATCGCCGGCCTTCCCGACGGCGTGATTCTTGCACCGGAAAGCTACTTCAGAAACTCGGCGTTCGGATCGGGGAATCCCGCAGGCGGCGGAAAAATCTACCTGCATATCGAGGATTTCGTTCCCGCGGGGAAGTATCCGGTTTCCGTAAGCCTTTCCACGGACGCGCTTGTCGGGGACACGGCTTTCCTTTACGTGCAGGATCTGAAAATCAGCCCCGACTACGCCGAATTCCAGATGTACGACGAACATACGCATCTGGTTTTTGAGGTTACCGGCGAGTTCATGCCAACGCCGGGCAGTTACGAAATCAAGTTTCCCAGAAGCGGGCAGCAGCTTGGACAACTGAATTGGGGCCTTGCAGTTAATACAACGCCGTTTGTCGTCGATGCGGACGGAAACGGAAGCGGCACCATAACGATTACGGGAGCGGGGGAAATGGACGGCTATCATCACAGCGCGCCCAATCCGCTGAAAGTAATCGTGCGCGATCTGGATTACACGATCACGATGCAGAGAACGGGAATGCCGAAGGGAATGGTCTTTACCGAACTTACAGGCGGCGTGATTTACGGGCCGGCGGGCGGGGAAATCACGGTTCCGGTATTTGCCAAGCAATTTCAGGTCAACAATTACGATTACCATTGGCACGATGCCCGGAATTACTCCGGAATGTGGTGGGGCGAAGTCGATCCCTGGTCGGAAATTCCGGAAGGATCGGGAATTACGCGAAACGATGAAAAGAGCTGGTGGGTAACCACGAATTTTGGCGCCGTGAACACCGGCGGCGAACTCGTTTTGAACCTTGGCGACAAAAAGGGAACCTTTGAAATTTCGGTTTCGTTCGGAAGCCGTGCTTACGGAATAGGTTCCAACAGGGCTCGCGATTCCTTCTGGGTCATAGTTGAATAGTGGGGACAAAATATAGTAGAATATAAGGAGAGAGCGGAGAAAACCGGAAACGGTTTTGCAAAAAGGAAAAGGGGGGAAACGCGAACGGGCAAACGCGCTCGTTTTCCCTTCTTTAGCAGAAAGCGACTGCAAGGAAGATGGCTATGAATGCAAAAAACGTGATTTTGTCAAAACCCGGGCATGGGGGAAAATTCGGCGGGAGCGTCGCGGTTTTCGTCGCGCTGATTCTGCCGCTGACGGTTCTCGGCTGTTTCAACGGCATGATGCCGAACGCGAACGGGAACGGGCAGATTCCGAACAATTCGGCGAACGACGGCAAGGTGAAGGTGCGGATTTTGGTTACCGGCGGGGGATTTGGGGACGCGCAACTCTCCAGAACCGTGATGGCCACGCTCGATACGGGCTATTTCGACGAATATAACATCCATTTCGAGGGAATCGGCGCGAATGCCGGCGAGGTATACGACCTTCCCGCCAAGGGAGACAATGACGGCGTAAAAGTTACACTCGAATTTCCGATTGACGTCGGCGAATGGGAGATTACCGTAACCGCGCGCAAGAAAGGAGTCGATATTGCCGAAGGCCGCACGACAATCGTGGCCGATCCCGACGATATGGAACCTTTCCATATTGGCCTGAAACCGATTTTCACCACCGGCCAGGGAACCTTCAGTTACATAATCGAATCCCAAAGCAACAGTATTATGGAAGGCGGAACGATAGAATTAACCAGCAAAATGGGCGGCCAACGCGCGGACAAGCCGGATCAGGACTCGGCGACTCTAAGGCTTGTTATTGGGAGCGGCGGTAAGCAGGCAATGGGATCCGAATTGCTGGACGTCGGGGTTTACGACGCGGTTTTGACACTCGAAACCGAAGGCGGCTACTCGTCGTCGGTTACCGAGGTGGTTTGGATTTACCGGAACGCGACAAGCGAAATGTTTTACGACGTGAAGGAAACAAGGCACGCGCTTGTGGGAATCCTGCAGGAATCGTGGAAAGGCAGTGAATGGCGTTTTATCGAGCCGGCCAAAATGATGAAACTGATGGAGATTTTCGAGGATTCGGGGGACATCGGCGGATTTAAGGCGGGAAATTACGCGACGCTGAAGGAATTCGAGGATACGCTGACGCCGATTTCGGCAAACGCGAATCCGTCCGTTCCGATGGGCAAATACACAATCGACAGATTTAGGACGCTTTTGGACGCGGCGCTGATTTTGCGCGCGCAGAAGGACGAAAGGATTGTCAAGTACGACAAAAGGTGGCGCGATCACCAAAGCCTTGAATCGCTGGTTACGGGAATCGTGAAAGCGGACGGATGCGGAAGCAGTCTGAGTTTCGGCTGGGATCGCTGGAACCATTTCAACGAGACGCTTCCCGTAAAAGTGGGCGGCATTTACGAAATCGAGCTTACCGTAAACTGGGCGTACATCGTGGCGGAACACGGGATTGATCTTTTGCAGACCGGCAAAAGCGGAATCGTGAAAATCAAGCTTGATTCGGGGCACATCGACGACGAGGACGGCGAATTCGCCTTCACCGAAAACTCGCCCGGATCGGGGACGAATACCATCAATATTACGGGGCTTCCCTCAGGCGTAACCATAGACGACGCGAAGTTTACGAACACGGTTACGAGATCGGGCGGAAAGCCTTGGGGCGACGGATACATTTACCTTGCGGTGGACGAAAACGTTGCGGCGGGAAGATTTCCCATTTCGATAAGCCTTGGCACGGACAAACTTGTGGGCGACGAGTCCTTCGTTTGCGTACAGGATTTGACAATCACCCCGGATTACGTTGCGTTCGCACTGTTCGACACGATAGACCAGGATTACGTGGTTACGGGCGAAGGCTTTCCGTATCCCGGAACCTACACTATCAAGGTTCCCGGAAACGGCAGTAGCATGGGACAAGTGGGTCATGGCCTTAAAACCACCGTTAAGCCATTCGTGGTTGGGGAAGACGGAAAGGGCCGCGGCGAGATAAACATTGCGGGACCCGTGGAATATTACAACCCTAACCAAAACGGGAAAAACACGATAAAAATAACCGTGAACGATTTGGAAACAACGATGGTCATGGACAGGGTCGGAAAGAAGAATGGAAAAGTTTGGGCCGAATTTATTGGCGCCGATGTTAGGGGCAAAGCGGGGGAAAACGTAACGGTTTCGATAGTTGCCGAGAATTACCTCATGTATCCCGACTCATATTATGCGGAGTATCATCCGGGTTCCGAGTACAAGAGTTATCACTGGATTATAGAGTCTCTCAATTCCGATGGCAGTACTGCCAATGGGTTTAACACTTGGGATCCCGGGGTAACAATCCCGGAGGATTCAGGTGTCGTCCTAAACGAGGAATTGAGCACCTGGCATATGGCGCAGCAAAGACTCAACGGCGGCGATCTGGTTCTTACGCTTGGGGAAAAGAAGGGCAGATACAAGATTACGGTTTGGTTCGGCCTGTTTCATATTGGCCCCGGAAATGACAGAACTTACGGCGACTTCTGGTTGGTGGTGGAATAAGGGAGGGAAAATATAGTATAATTGCGGGAGGGAAGTGCCGAACTTTGTAATAGTTGTGCATAAAGCGCGCAAGGCGGGCGCAAATCGGCGGCAAAAGCCGGTTTCCGCATCCTGCGCGCGAACCAATACAGCGACATCCGGAGTTTTACCATGTTTAAAAACAGCGGAATGCCCAAAATTGGGCGAAACGGAAAAATCGGCGTTCGCGCCGGGCGATTGGCTACGTTCGCGCCGCTGGCGGCGTTCGCGCCGCTGGCAATGCTGGTTTTGACGCTTGCGGCGACGGGATGCCAAAACGGGATGATGCCCACCGGAAAAGGGCGAATTTTGCGGGAGCCGGCGACGGGAAAAGCCCCGGCAAAAATCGTGGTTTCCGGCGGGGAATTTGGATCGGCGGCGGGAACCGCGGATTCGGGCGGAAGGGCCGCAAGAACCGTGATGCCGGTACTCGATCCGCGCGACTTCGACGAATTCATCGTGCGGTTTACGGGCGCGGGCCAAAATGCCGGCACGGAATACGCCGAAAGGATGACCGGAAACGTAAACGGGCTTTCGGTCGAGCTTGCGGTTTCGCTCGAAATGGGCGAATGGGAGATTTTCGTAATTGCGCTGGTCGGCGGGCACGAAGTTGCTTCCGGCGGCGCGAACATCGTGGCTATTGCTGACGAAACCGTGAAGGCGGCGATAAACCTGAAACCGATCTTTACGGACGGTTCCGGCGTTTTCACTTGGACGATAGATTCGGAGAAAAGGATTTTGGGCGGAACGCTTAAAATTGAACGAAAATTGGGCGCCGGCGCGGGTTTGGTTGAAACCGTAAACCTGCCGGGCGGAAGCTTTTGCGTTGACGGAACGAAACAGCTTGACGTGGGGCTTTACGTCGCGCATATCCACCTTGAAACCGAGGACGGTTTTTCCTCGGCGGTTTCCCATGTGGTTTGGGTATATCGCGGCGCGACAAGCGCGATGTACCACGACGCGAAACTCGTAAGGCACGCGCTTATCCGAATCTTGCAGGAATCGTGGACGGGCAGAATTTGGGATTTCATAGAACCCGACAAAATCATGCGGCTTTTTACGATTTTCGAGGATTCCGGGGACATTCGCGGAATTCGCGCCGGCGATTACGCAAACGTGCAAGATTTGTCCGCGACTTTGACGCCGATTTCCGCAGCCGCCGGAACCCCGCTCGCCGGATACGGCGTTGACAGATTCGAGAAGCTTCTGGATTCCGCGCTGATCCTGCGCGCGCAGGAAGACGGCCGGATTCCGGCGTTCGACAAAATCTACCGCGACCGCGCGGTTCTGGAGAATCTTGTAACGGGAATCGTGAACGATTACGGAAACGGGAGCGACGTTTGGTTCGACTGGGATTCGTGGAGCCATTTCAACGGCCGGCTTCCGGTAATCGTGGGCGGCGTTTACGGAATCGAGCTTGACGTAAACTGGGCGTACATCGCGGCGAAACACACGAGCAAGCTTCTGCAAACCGGCCGAAGCGGAATTTTGCAGATCAAGCTTGATTGCGAACACATAGAAGACGAGGACGGCGCTTTCACCTTCACGGCAAACGCGCCCGTAACGCAGGCGAAAACCATCAATGTTACGGGGCTTCCCTCAGGCGTAACCATCGCCGACGGAACGCACTTTACAAACACGGTTACGCGATCCGGCGGAACGCCTTGGGGCAACGGAATGCTTTACCTTGAAGTGGACGAAAACGTTGCGCCGGGGAGATACCCGATTTCCATAAGGCTTGGAACGGACGAACTTGTGGGCGTCGATTCCCTGGTTTGCGTGCAGGATTTGACAATCAGCCCGGATTACGTTTCATACGCACTGTACGCAACGGTAAATCTGAATTACGTGGTTACGGGCGAAGGCTTTCCGTATCCCGGCACCTACAGTATCAAGGTTCCCGGAAACGGCCAGAAGCCGGGCCAGTTGAATTGGGGCCTTAAAACCACCACTACGCAATTCGTGGTTGGGGAAGACGGAAAGGGCCGCGGCACGATAAACATGGCGGGAATCGTGGAATTTGACGATTATGCCCACAATGGTAAAAACCCGATAACAATAACCGTGGACGATTTGGAAGTCCCGATTATCATGGACAGGATAGGAAAGCTAAGGGGAAGAGTTTGGGCCAACATTATTGGCAGCGAGGTTAGGGGCAAAGCGGGGGAAAACATAACGATTCCGGTAGTTGCCGAGAATTATCTCATGTACCCCAACGAATATTACGCGCAGTATCATCCGGGTTCCGAGTATACGGATTATCACTGGATGATAGAGCCTGTACCTTCCAATACCAGGAACAATTGGGATCCCGGGGTAAAAATCCCGGCGAATTCGGGGATCGTCATAAACCAGAAATTAAGCACCTGGCGTATAAAACCGGGAAGAGAGGACGGCGGGAATCTCGTTCTTACGCTCGGGGAAAAGAAGGGCAGATACCCGGTTTCGGTTTATTTCGGCATGACTTTGTATACGAACGACGATGCCAGAACCAGCGACAGCTTCTTCGTGGTGGTGGAATAGGGAAAGGGCGGGAAAGTTGGCGCGAACGTAGGTTTGCGGAAACCTTCCCGTTTTTTCAGTCGGCGGCCGGAAACCGGATGCGCCGGCGAAAAGGAGATGAACATGACGAAACGGTTTGACGAAAACAGGAAAACCGGCGTTTTGTGTCTGCTTGCAATGTGTGGCTTCTTGGTTTTTGCGGCGGGCTGCGCAAACCCGGAATTTCCCGCGACGGCGGGATTTCACGGATCGAACGACGACGGGCAATTCGCGCAGGGCGGCGTAAGCCAAGCTATAGTTTCAATTAAGGGCGGCGATTTGGCTGTCGGGGATTCCGTCGCCGCCGGCTCGGGAACCGGAAGATCGGCCGACGGCGGACGCGGCGACGCAAGAACGATAATGCCACCGTTTAAGAACAGCACGTTCGACTCGTACAGACTCACGTTCAAAGACCTGATTGGCGACAAAGAACAGGACGCGGTGAACATCGTGGATCAGGACAAGATCGACGCGGCGATTGCGGGCAGTTTGATTATTCCCATCGAAATTGGAAAATGGGACGTTACGGGAACGGCCTATGTAAACGGCGTGGCGATTGCTTCCGGAACGGCGAAAAACGTCGTGGTCGCGGAAGGCACCAAACCGAAAATTGTGATACTCATTTCGCCGATTGAAAGCGGCTACGGAACTTTCAGTTGGGACTTGGACTTTACCGAAAACGTAAAGCAGGGAATGCTCATCCTAAACAGAGTCGACTCGGAAGGGAATACGTCGGGCGTAAACACGATTATTGCGGTAAGCGGAATGGAGAGCCATGACGTAACTTCGCTTCGCGCCGGCGGATGGCGCGTGCGTTTGGTGCTTGACTACGAAAGCGGCAAAACCGCCGACGTAACGGAGAACCTTCACGTTTACCAAAACCTCGAAAGCAAATGGAATTTCACGGCGAGTCCGCTGACGGAACTTCTGGACATCGTGCTGGGATCGTGGAACGGAACGGAATGGAACTTTCGCCCCGATTTAAAGCTGAGGCACATGGGCTTTTTGGAAGAATCGTACAATTATCAGGGAATTTACAGACCGCTGGTAGAGACAGGTTACGAAGATATGGACGATCTGGCCAAAACTCTGACCCCGCTTTCCAAAGATGCGAAATCGCCGGTTCCGTACACGCTGAAGAGGTTCAAAATACTAATCGACGCGGCACGGCTGAAAAGGGAATTCGTGGACAAGACGCACCCGTTCACCGTTGGATCCCAGCACGAATTTGAAGCGCAAATGCACGACTGGGTTCAGAAATACGGAAACGATTCCCCGCTGAAGTTCGACTGGAACGAATTCAAGGGTGCCGACGAAACCTTGCATGTAACGGTCGGCGGCATTTACGAAATCGGGATAAACGGCATTGAGTTGCCCGCGGATCGCCTGGTGCTGGAAGGGCCGTCCATAGTGAGTCGCCCCTCTTCGACTGAATACAAGGTTCGCGCGCTTGGCGGTTCCGGTTCTCACTTTTACCTGTGGGATATAAGCAACAATTTTCAAAACAACGTCAGCATAACGCCGAACTCAGGCGATTCGTCTTTGGCCGATTTGGAAGTTTCGGACAAGGTGCGCGAAGGAAGCAGGTTTACCATAACGGTTACGGATTCGGAAAACCCGAATCTGAAAGCCACGGCCACGGTTACGGTATCGCTCGGCCAGCCGTATATTTCGGCCACGGCTTCGGGCGAGCTTGAAATCTACAACGATACGCGAACCGTGAACGTCGCGGTAACCGGCGGGAACATCAGCGGCGCGGACGGAACGGTGAACTTTACGGCGGCAAACCTTTCAAGGGCCGGCGAAGCGGTAAACAATATGCCGCGCGGCGTTACGGTAACCGGCAACTACACGGTGAGCAACGGCGAATTGACCGGAACGCTGATCCTTGGCGGCGTGCCTTCGTTTACCGAAACGAGAAACCGCACGATAACGCTTACAATAGACGGCGCGTCGGACACGTTCAACGTTACGATTTTGGATCCGCCGAAGCCGGAACTTACGGCGGGCACTCCGGAACCGAATCCGGTTATCGGGAATTCCAGCGTGGAAATCGAGCTGGACTCGAAGTATTTACCGTGGCGGGGAATGATGATCCTCGACCCGGACAAAACCGGAAACGGGGACAGCAGCGTTTTGCAGGTTGAGATGCCGGACGGTTTCACCTTTGACAAAGGCTCGCAATTTTACAACGATGTTTTCACTTCGCACGGTACCGGCTTTCTTAGAATGCGCGTCGCCGCGGACATCCAAAAGGGAACGTACAAGGTAAGGGTAAAATGGGCGGCGGATCCAACGGTTTTCGTGGACATCGAAATCGTAGCGGATTGGGAGGATGAGGACTACCCGATTTACGTTGACGATGACGGAAACGTGCATTGGCCGGTGCCGGAACCCGGGGATGGCCCTATTGTGAAATACGAAGTTTACGGCTGGTACAGCGCGGAGGGGAAAGACCCGCTTTCGCACGACCGTAGCGGAGAGTTCTTTTTGAACACGCTAAACAACATGTTCCATGAACTGAACCTGCTGATTGAACAGCCCCCGTCGAACACTCCGGTGGGCTTTCCCCCAAAACCTGTCCCAGGCGGCTTTCCGCAGAATTTCTACCAGCGCGGCAAAACCTACTGGATAATGATCAAAATCAACGATAATTCCGCGCACCCGATTTTCAACGATTGGCGACCGATTACGATACCGTAACGAAAACCGGAACAGGGCACACGATTTCGGTTAATTGGGTAAATCCAATTAACCGAAATCGCGTTAGCCGAACGGAAACGCGCTTGGAAAAAACAAAAACGGCAATTGTCGGCCTCGGCAGAATCGCGAGCCTTCTTGAAGACGACGCGCTGAGGGAAAAGCCCTGCACGCACGCGGGCGCGATTGCGGCAAACGGGGATTGCGTTCTTGTAGCCGGTTGCGACATCGACGGGGAACGCCGCCGACTTTTTGCCGAAAGCCGGAACGTGCCGGTTTACGCGGACGCGGCGGAAATGCTGGGCGAACACGGGCCGCGACTTTTGGTTATAGCCACGCATCCTGACAGCCATTTTCGTTATTGCCGCCTTGCCGCCGATTTTGGCGTGGCCGCCGTGATTTGCGAAAAGCCGCTTGCCGACTCGATTCGCGAGGCGAGAAAAATAGCAAGGATTGCGGAATCGGGCGGGCCGGCAATCGTAACCAATCACGAAAGGCGTTATTCGCAAAACTACATCCGCGCCAGGGCAATTTTGGCGGAGGAAAAGCTTGGCCGGCTTTTGAGCGTTCGCGCCGTTCTTTACATGGGCCTGACGAAACGGCTTTTGGACGTTCTGTGGCACGACGGCACGCACCTTGTGGACGCGATTATGTTCCTTACCGGCCTAAAGATGAAACACAAAAGGCGCATCGGCGCAAAGCTGACTTCCCGCGCCGGCACAGCCTGGCTTGAAGCCGAACTTGAAAGCGAAAACGGGCCGATTCCGGCGGTAATGGAAGTTGGCGCCGGCCGAGATCATCTGGTTTTCGAGACGGAATTTTCCTGCGAGAAAGGCCGGCTGAGAATTGGCAACGGCATTTTCGAGATATGGGAAAGCGCGCCAAGCCCCTACGCCGAAAAGTTCCGCTCGCTTGAACGCACCGGCGAAACCTTTGACGGCCCAACCGGCTACTTCGCCAACATGGTAGCGGATGCCGTATCCTGCGCGAGAACCCCCGGCCGCCCGCCGCTTTCCGCAGCCGCGGACGGGCTTCGCGTGATTGAGTATTTGAATTCGGTAAGGGCTTGGCGGTAGAGGGCGGGGGTTTCGCGAAAGGGGGGCGGTTTGGGTAACAGGAGATTGAGCGACATGGCGGAGAACAAAAGACGTGAGATGCCCAAGAATATCACCTTGGAAATGGTCTGGGAGTACTTCTACGCAAACGAGGAAAGGGCCGAAAAAATGTGGGCCAAGTGGGAAGCGCGCAGAAAGGAAGAGGAGCTGAAAAGGGCCGAAGCCGAAGAAAAGCGGCGACTGGAAAAGGCCGAGGCCGACAGAAAATGGCAATTGGAAAAGGAAGAGGCCGACAAAAAGTGGCAATTGGAAAAAGCCGAATCGGATCGAAAATGGGAGGAAACCAAGAAGCAATGGGCTGTAGCCGAACTGAAGCTACAACAGGAAAAGGCCGAGGCCGATAAAAAATGGCAATTGGAAAAAGCCGAATCGGATC
>Ga0131853_10017140_pt1 | contig 13201 bp, 5 predicted proteins | sample TergutLab28metaG_FD_92764 | JGI IMG/M metagenome (GOLD analysis project Ga0131853, IMG submission 92764) | Labiotermes labralis P1 segment gut microbial communities from Petit-Saut dam, French Guiana - Lab288 P1 (version 2) (version 2) | ecosystem: Host-associated > Arthropoda: Insects >...
CACTACATGCTTCTCATGTAGCCCTCCCGACTTAAATCTAGTAGTAACCAATTTCATATTTTGTATACATGTAAAATAACCACTGCCACCGGGTGACAACCCAATTGCAGTAAATAAATATTAGTGAAAGTAAAGAAGTTTCTGTTCGCAACTGCCGACAAGTTCGAAGCCGCTAAGTATTCACTGAATGTCAGCAGCTATTTCTCCTTCACCTAAAGTGGCCGAAGCGTCAAGCTGTCCACTCACTGCATCTTTTACTAAGGTTATGAAGTGTGCACATCTTCCTCTACTCCCCCATTGTTTCATAGCTTGCTACATCAGTACAGCGCTACATCAGTACAGCGCTACATCAGTACAGCGCTACTCACTTTCTGTGCGGAAAGTAAATAAAAAGTGCAACACTGAAATGATAAGGATAAAAGCTTAAACATTTATCCCGAAAATGGAATGGGTAATAAGTGATAAGATAGCCGTTCAAGCCCGCTTAGGTTTCTGTCCACATAAGCTAGTTCAACGGGCTCAAGCACACCGGTGACTACATGTACCAGCACGCTTTGCAATAACAATTTTGAGGTTTTTCCACGAAGTGTGTTTGTGTGTCTCATACGTACCCCACAGTAAACACAGCGTTAACTGAGATGATTTGTTACGATTACAACAGAGTGCGCGCTTTGAGCCGCAACAATCGAATTTTCACACATAATTTAGATAAACATCATTGTTCAAAGACCCTGCCCAAGCTCACGCGATCATCGCCGGCGTCGCACTGGGAGGGGGGGGGAGGGTGACGGCCGAAGTTCGATTCCGGGCCATTAGGTCCTTGTGATCTTCGGTGGACAAAGTGGCAATGGAACAAGTTTTACTCAGGCGATTTTTTCTCCTCTCAGTACCATTTCGCCAATGTCACATAATTATTTTAATACTACTCTTATAAAAAAAAAACAAGGCAATGCTCCTTTGGATATCAGGGAATAACGGTCAGAATGGAAATTTCCAATTGTCTTGACAATGATTAATAAAATCACATTTACAACACAACTCCACTTGTCCGGGTTAACTGGGACGGCCAGCCATCTGGATATGCAGGAAATCAGGATAATTGGATTTTTCTTTAAAAAATAGGCTATATTGGTAGTCCGAAGTTACGGTATGTACCTGCGTCTAACCCTTTCGAGTACGCCTCATTTGAAGTTCTAGAAGCCATAAAACTGTACTCTACCTGACCTTAAAACCAGTAATTTCAAGACAAGTTAGTTTTGCAGAATTCTCGACAAATTTACCCGAAGGGCCAAGCCGATATGGAAAATTGGCGATCTGGATAACCAGCGTCCAGGTAAGTGCAGTTCTACTGTAATTGCAAACGCAATTTACAAAAGTTTCTTTAACGTTTTCTTTAAGCCAATGAAACACCACGGAAAAGTAGCCTGAAGTGTGCGAACTACGAATATTCGGAAAGTTAAACACGATGTAGAAAAGGGAGTTACATGGAACAATGAGTGCCCTGGAAAGTCTGCATTATGCTAAATGTAGATATGTATTTCACATTTACGACATGCCTTCGTTGGAGAAGCTTCTCTCAGAATTGAGATCCTCATAGCAATTCGCTGTACTTCGCTTTCAGTATTAGATTTCGAAAAACAAAGCGTTACAAGAAGTCCAAGTCGTGTAAACTTTCCGGCTTAACATATAAGGGTTCAGTTTTCATAGAAACACGAATTTGTATTTGAAGAAGGTGGCTTTGTTTTGTCTTGTAATTTGCCTAAACCTTACAATCATACACAAAATTCAAGCCCTGTAATGCTTTCGGGTGCCAAACCAATGGTACGTATGACTCATTTTGTGCTAAATTAGATTTCGACAAACGCTGGTGACTGTAGCACAATGATTTCAAAATCCAGTAGTTCACGAAGCTAAAATTTATTAAATAAGTTATGTAATGTTCTCGCTTACAATACTGAAAAGTATCTGAGGATCATGCAGCCCATGAACTTAGTCGACTGACCAGTGTCCCAGCAAAACAGGCCGATGAAAATGTACAGGTCTCGTTCTTGTATCAACTGGAATGTTTATGAAGGTCCTTCAGAATTGGGATTACTCGATGGGGCTGTGTGTGGCTTTCGTCTTATCTGGGCTCTCTACGTATCTAGCACAACTGAATAGGACCCTCCCCCCCCCACATTATTAACTGAGTTCGGAAACAGAGTTTCTGAAAGGCGATTTTTAATTTTCTGTATTTTTGAATCACAACGACGTACAGAACTCATAACTGTGGAGATATCGTCAAAAATCTATAAAATTTAAGGAAAATTTATGTGTCCAGAGTACGAGAGCTACAGGGTACGAATGGCTTTGTTCGTCTGAGGCACCGTTTATAAACAAATATTTCAACTTCTAAAACCCATATAATTACGTTCATAATGCACTTCATAAAAGAAATGAATGACAAAAGGATTTCACCCAACGCAAGGACTGAAGTAAAAAAAAATATTCAGGAGCAAATGTTTTTCGTTATGTCCGCCAGGCGGTGCTGGTGCAAAAGGGACAGTTCGGGCGATTTGTCTTACGTAAGTAACTTTGAAGAGTCTGGAATCTTTCTTATTTTGAAGAGACTTTTGATGTAAACTTGGCAACTCAGAGTGAGAAGTTCGCCCATCCTCGCTTTACAGAAGAAAATTTCGCTGAGGCACAAAAGAAGAGGAAAGAATGAGCTGATGAAGTGTATCTCGTTATGTACTCTTGACGTGAAACTGACATTACAAAGAAAATGAAATAATAGACGTAAGTATTAAAATTCAACGGACAGAAAATAGATCACAATGTGTACAAAAAGCGAATAGTTATCGAATACCTTTAACGAGCTTCGAAATATTACATCCGATTTGGACGAGCGAGAGAGAAATCCTAGGAGGGGTGCTTTGTTCTTAAATATACGTAAAGGAAAGAAAATGAAATGATGACCGAACTGGAAAGAGAAGGGCAGGCTTTTCCTGAAGTACAAGACGTCAGAGTGGAGAGATGTTCTGTGTTTAAATTAACGAAAAAATCACATGTAAACACGAGTCCCTGGACCAGTGGCGTACCCAGGAATGTTGCTCAGGGGAGGTTCAACAAATTCAGTTGAGGAGAGAGAACAGAGAGAACGGGGATCTGAGGGCGGTAGGCCCCTATTCAGGGGTTCTGGAGGCAGCTGTAATTTGGTACAAGAAATTTCATGTCATATAGTAAAATTTTCTTAATTTTTGGTACTTTAAGACTATTTATAATAATAATAATATTTATTAATTGCAATTGGGTTGTCACCCGGTGGCAATGGTTATTTTACATGCAAATTTATGATGACAACCAATTTATTTGTCATTGCTAATGTAAAACAATTGGGAACCTAGGTAGTTTTAGAATTATACTGCCTTTTTTCCGAACGTCTTGGGGTGTTGGTATCCTAAATTCAACAATTTATAACAGTTTTCATAATCGGATTCAGTTTGGCACGATTTTGGAGGGGGTGGGTTCAACCTCCCCCCCCCCCTTGGTACGCCACGGCCTTGGACAATGTAGTTATGAGATACGGCACGTATGACGACAGAAGCCCCGAGCGAGAGCAGCCACTGTATCTAAGTTATAATTTTTCCTCCGTTACACCCTGCATTCTTATGCTTCAATATGATTCGGCAGCTTGCCAGGTTATGTGACAACTTTGGTATGTGCGACCAGTATATCTGTGCTGTGCCGAACATGCATTCAAAGACATGGCTGATACAGTCGTGCAAATCGTGTTTGATAGTGCATAGAAAAATATTTTCTAACATTGATAGGCACCTTAAGGAAAGGGGAATTTTGCGTTCGCGGAAGCAGAAAGAGGAAGAAAAAATATTTCTCACATACCGTAGCTGAGAAATATTATCTTAATTGGTGTTAGGGGTGCAACGTAAATATGACAGGAGTAGAAAACAATTGCGAATTGATTTGTAAACTCTGAATTTTTGATCCGTATAATGATAATGAGAAGCGTAATGCGGTCCGTGGAATTGTAATGAGAACACTGTGATCTTTCCTCGTAACTTGCTGTCCTGAAGAGAGTGATCTACAGCGGCGAAACTAGCGATTTGCAAATAAACAACTTCCTGTGGATAAGTCCGTACTTTAAATTTTATCTTTCCCCCCTACAAACTAGAAGGGGCCAAATATCGAACTGTAGCATCCAGGGACCTTGGTTTACTTAAACGTCTCGCATCACTCAACCAACAAAATGCATAATATTGTTCCTGTTTTAGTTGAGTGTTGTGAATTGTTTACTGACCATGCGAGGAATGAACAATATAAAGTTTACGTAAAATCTTTGATATTTACGTGCGTCGAACATTCTCCTACTTTGGTGCCATTTATTTCAGAAACATAATGTAGCAGAAGGTCAAGAGAGGCTAACTGAATACGGAAATGGAAGAGGTAAGGACAGGGTGACTTGATTGTGAATACTAATATAGGGAAGTCAATGGAGTGATCACTAGTTTACGAATAGCCATACAAAGGGCGAAATAAATGTTATTACATTGGAAAAGGAAAGAACTGAAGACAAAAGAAAAGTCGTGACATACTTATACGATAAAAAATGGACTTGTTGTTATCGGTGATAATACTGATGATGAAGGAGATATGCTGCTTCCGAAAGATGGAAATTTAAAGTACTAACGAAGTAGGACACCAAAACACAACAGTAACATGACTGATTAAAACAAACCTGCGCACCGTATATTACGCTGCCTATGTTACTGGTAGCACGTAAGGAAGTGCACATTGCAGTGTGGTTAGTGAGTTTGCAGAATAGACTCCTGATTGAACATTTGATTACCGATGAAGGTTTTATTGTACCTTTTGAGCTCCCGTGTGACGGAAAATTTCTGAATTCTAACAGCTTGTATTTAAAGTATTTCTGCAAGATAAAAATAAGCTAGTGAGATGAGGTGAATTACTGTGAGAGAGTATAACTTGCTTGTCATACAGAAAAACGTACATTTTGGGGAGAAAAGTTTATTGAAATTATTTTAAATAAGAAAAAAATCAAGCTGAAACAGAAAAATCAGAACAAAGAGAAGAGGTTATAATATATTTTTATGGCATTAAGAAGCAAGGGAAAATGGGATAAAACGAGAATAACGCCTCAGGAAAATAAGGACTAAAATTAAATAAGTGACGCTAGACGACACACGAATAAAGATGAAGAGTACAACAAAGCAAACAGTAAAACTAACTTACGGTGAAACAAACTATACATTAGTCTACTACAGCATGAAACTAAAGACAAGGTTCCAGTACATTATAAATAAGAATATAATGCGCAACAGGAACTGGAGTCGTGGGACGAAGTCATTTTTGAGAAACCGACTTTCGTAAAGTCCTTCAAGTCTTTTCGTCCCTTCCTTGAACTAGACATTTTAGCGCTACTTCATAAGCTCGACGATATATTCAGCCAGTTAAATTCAGTTACAGCATGCTCACCCCATAAAAAAACACCACATTTCAGTTTATCCATGACTAAATCTCTGAAGCTGACTTTTTCTGACACGGAGTAATAGGAAGAATGGAATAAAGAATAAACAACAGTAGTCCGAACAAGAAAGAGTGAATTTAACTTTCGTGTTTCCGTGCAACGCTAGTGTAATTACAATTGATAACCAACAAGCTGCCAACTATTTTGATTTATTTACTTCTAATCAGTTCTATATGTTTCGGGCGATGTTTTCGCCCATCATCAGGAGCATACTACTGTAACTACAGCGTCTGGTATTGCCCACCGATGTTGCTGCTGGCCAGTAGTAACATCGGTGGACAATATAAAGACGCAATATGGCCTTGTAAGATTTTAACTATTATTATTAAGTAGAATACAAATGGTATTAGAAGGTTAACATTCCTTATTGTCGAGTCTTAAAAATGGTGTAATAAATTTTGAACAGAAGAAAAGTACTGTCGAATGAGGTGACGTTAATTAAGTTTGTGTCTGCTGGTGGATAATATTAAAGCAGCCACGCTTAGGCCTACTAATATTGGGAAAGGCAACTGCAACCCAAATAGGCCCAGTTAAAAGACGAAATGACTTAAGGCTTCACTGCTGTAAACTAAAATTAACTTACATTATTCTAGGAATTACCTCGCCATGTATTGGGGAGTACAAAATATTCACGCACTAAGCCACTCCGTCTTACGTCAGGCTCTGTCTTAACCAATGAGACCCGGGACGTGACGTCACTAGAAAACCAGGTTCTAGAGTAACCATGGAAATACGGTCCCCGTTCAAACTCGATGTGTGACGTCATTCAAAATCCAAGTTTATCGTAACCATGGATAACGTGTAAACATAAAAATACGGGTGTGATTAAATCACTCACTTAGTCACAACAAGCACATTACACGAAGTATTCATAAAGATTCTGTTCTTACTTCACAGAGAACAGTGTGTGCTTCCATTATAAAGATCAATTAGTTGAAGTTCTACAAGACAATTCTGGCTGTTTTTTGTAATAATCATACAGAATTCATATACTGAAATAACCATCCTTTTTAAACTAAGACCGCATTCAGTTTTTGATGGCTGCTTTACAGTTTGCCATCGCCACACCCGAATTCATCTTCCAATTATATCTGTCGGTGCAATTGTCTTAACAACTGGAATCTGCGGATCTCAAAAACAATGCTTCCCCTTAGTACCCACGTCACAGAAAACACACTGCACTCCCACTAGATTATTAATTCGTCAATTCTGCTTAAGGGAACAATTGCAGTATATCCAGAAATTAATATGAAAATCACTCCTGCACTTTGTTGGAAAAGTGATATGTTTCTGCGTGTCAAAACACATGGTGCGTTTACTAACTACTGTATTTGAAAGTGCCGGCAGCGGAATCACTTTCAAATTTCCATTTCCCTTCTTGGGATTTCTGGACGACTTTATCTCGTTCGATCCACGCTGAATTTAGAGTGGCCTTTTGTATAATGTACAGAAGCAAAATGTAATGTCTGGGGAGTCGAGGTACATCTTCATACATTCTTAATCTCGATACTTGATGGTGGATGTGAAGGTTAATGAAACCAATCCGTTCTGGCATAACTGATGATAACAAGTCGGCCCGTATGTAGTTCCAGCATTTTCGGCTTCGTCTTTACACTCAGCCTCCTTTCTTCTACTACAAAGTGATCGTCGGTTTAAATGTTAGGACTTCATGCGTGTACTTCTACCAACCCGCTCATCAGACCGGTAAGTGTCTACTTTGAATTTTAAATGTATGTACTTAATGGCCAAGACTAATTGTCTGCGTCCCCAAAACACCCATGACATTATTCAATTTGAATGTTTGAAGGGAGTGAGTTGATTTTTATGTGACTTTTCTACTGCAATAAATGTAACACTGGTCGAGATAAATCTGTGGTGTGGCCAACGTACATTTGGATGGTAATGACTTAGACGTTGCCCGGCGCAACCTTTCTGCATATCGTTTCATGCTAAGATTGAATTATCGTCGCAACTGAAACGACATTAAACGTCGTTAATTCAACTAACTGTTGCAGATCCCAGTAGACGCGCGGTCTAAGGCGTGAGTCTACGGCCACTCGCTTCCTAGGTTTGCGGGTTCGAATCCCGTAGGGGGCAAGAATGTCTGTCTCTTGTGTGTGTGACTTATGTTGTCACGTAGAGGTCATTGCAATGCTCCGATCACTCGTCCAGAGGAGTCCTACCGAGTGAGGTGTGTCTTGAGTTTGATCGAAGAATCTCATATACAAGGCCTCCCACTAGGGTGTTGAACCACGAGAAAAAGAATTTAACTCAGTAACAAAGTAACAGAGTGCATGCTACTAGATCTTCCTCTCAAAGTGACACTTAAGTTACAACTGTGCTATGTTTCTGGCAATTAGTAGCCAGTTTCCGGCGATGGAAGCCCGGATTGCCTCTTAAGGTAAAACAAGTTGGATTTTTTTTTAATATATGTACTATGAATCTTTTATTATTTTGTACTATGACCAACAAACGCACAATTATTTCACAAATTATCAGACTACTACATGTTTCGATACTATCGTGTCATCCTCAGGGAGCTTGAAATCAATATCTTCCCAAGTTACACAAGTATTTCAAATGCAGCTGTTGGTAAAACAATTTACAATTAAGATGTTTCACAAGGGTTTTATGCAACTTCTCATTTTATAGCGTACAGTATAATGCTTTAAAGATTTTATACTGTTGAGATTTAAACGACTATGATACAAGAACTTGCATAAAACCTATGTGAAACATCTTAATTGTAAATTGTATTACCAACAGATGCATTTGAAATACTTGCGTAACTTGGCGAGGTATTGATTACAAGCTCCCTAAGGATGACACGATAATGTCAAAATAAGTAGAATTGTGATAGTTTGTGAAATAATTGTGCAATTGTTGGTCATATTACAAAATAAGTGGGATTTTTGGTGGACAAAGTGGCAGTGGCTTAGGTTTCTCCGTACACGTCTAGTTTTCTATGCCAATTATCATTGCACCATAGCTCCTTATTTATTTACCACTACAGGCTAGAACAAAATGTCCATTTGAGGTAGAAATATCCAGGGACCAGTCTCTCTCCACGCCTAGATGATCGAGTAAATCCCAGATGGCCTAACTAGGCACAAACAAAACATACCTCACCCCTACTCTCTAGGCTATTGAATAATGCATTGTTTTCATAACGCCTCATGCATTTGGGGTTTCACGTTGGTTGCAGAACAAAGAGAAATTAAAAATCGGCGACCGCAAATTTCCCTTGTAATCAAAATTTACCTCCACGAAGCACGAACACCAACAATAACACCCACGTTCTCTTGTTCTGCATCACAAGACAGAGCTTCCTGTTTTTCAAGATGCAATATTCTGACACTGAATACCTGCTGTAAGCAAACTGAGTCTTTGAAATGTTCAGAGTTTCCGAGTATTAAACTAAAAGTCGTTATAATATGATTCTTATGTAAAAGATACGGTTGCTAATAAATCTGTAGTACATTCTTTACCTGCGTCATTTTGTAATCAAATAAATGAAACAAAGCAATATTATTCTTATAATAAAACTAACTAGGTACACTAATTTTTCAAATTTATTTTTGGAATAAAACTATACATGTTTCGGACGGTTCCTCTGCCCATCATCAGGAGTTTTTCACTGTACACACAGCAGTGGTATATGTCATACAGGTTTGCTGACAGCTGTCAGCAAACCTGTATGACATATACCATTGCTGTGTGTACAGTGAAAAACTCCTTATAGTTTTATTCCAAAAATAAATTTGAGAAATTAGTGCATCCAGTTGGTTTTACTATAAGAAATTGTCACGATGCACTGTCACCTGAACGTCAAAACAGTACTAGACAGTCGGTTATTTATCACTCTACTCCCACTCAATAGTTCAATATAATTCCGTTCAAAATTCAATCTTATTAACGCTTTCAAAACTGATTTATCTTAAAAATAACAGTAGTTACTTTATATAAACGTGTAGTCACTTAATATCTGTAAATTCATTCTAAGAATTCTTCCGTAGTAGATTGCCGTACAGAGACCAAAGGAATCATGTAACTCATCTCCAAATGTGACATTCACACGGTGTCATAACTCAGAACAACAAAATATGAAGATTTGCGTAACTGGTTACAAAAAAAAAGACCTATTATAGAGATTACAATGGGAAACTTCGCAGTTTGTACTTATCACCAAATAATGTCAAAAAATCATGCGAGTGAATTGCGATTAAAGTAGCACAAATAAGAATAATGAAAGAAATATAAAATTTAATTTAAAACAGTCAGGTGGAAAGACTATGTCTTGAAGTGAATAAATAATATTAAAGTAGGTCTTAGAGTCGAGTATCTGAAGAAGCGAATTCGAATAACCTTTAAGGCCCAACGATTACGTCACCTGCCACCATTTTTAAAAGTCAGAAACAATAGATTCTGCCGACATGCTGCATTCACGTGATTATTTCTCTGTACAGCATTATCTCCTAGGTTTCTAAATCGAAACGGAAGGTGTTTGCAGCATGCTACGAGGTGAAACTTTAAAAGAAACTCAAGTTAACTTCAGTCTTGAAATGTTTAGCAACTTGTGGTTTTGTTCCAGCTATTTCCTTATGCCTACATGCATTCTGCAGTCACATTATTCCATGGTTGAAACACTTACCACATTTATGAGCTGAACGAAAGCAAGGCCGAATCTAACATCTACTTTCTGTGTCATGTTCTGCACGGGTCGAATCAGCTTGTTGTACCCTCGGAACAGATCTCTAACCAGGCGCTCTTCGTCCTCCGAGCACCGACCTGCGGAAAAAAAGGATATTTTTTACAGTAAAAGGGTAGAGACCAATGGTGTTTCAGGACAGGGTACCCAGACGCATGTATGGACCTACGAGAAGGAAGTAATGGGAGGTGTTTTTCATAATTTGTATTTGTCTTCTATGACAATGAATGATGAGACAAACAGAGAACGAAGGCAGCGAGGAAAATGAGATGTGCCTTCAAAATTTTATTGAAAACGTAAAGAAAAGAGATTGCTTGCAAGACGTAACAAGTATGGGGAAAATAGTTACATACATATCAAGAAAATTGGTGGGTATAAGTTTGAGAATAGAAATCAAAGACTGACACATGTAACTGATCCATTTTCGAGGGAAATTCTGGGTTCCACAAAAGGCGAGAAATTTTGTGAGCCAAGTAGGTTTCCCAGGATCCTGCTTCACATAGGTGGTTAAATCAAAATAACACGCCTGTAAGTTATAGACAGTGCACTTGTTGTACTAGCTACTGTTAACAAATACGTTAGAAGAACCGAATGCCTCTTTGCAGAAGTTGTGACTACGAGGTATTTGCTGGAAACCCGTCAATGTTAACCCTTTAAAGCCTACTGGTTAGGTGCACCAAAAGGTTGAACATTTACGGATTATAAATTCTGCCCACACTGTATTTATGTATTTTGTATTCATCTCAGAACAAACAGAGACTTCTGCCCCATATAGCATAAACTGATTGGTTTTATAACTGAGATGAAAAGTGTTTACTGAGTGGTACGAAATGGGTCTTTAAATAAGGCAGTCTGCGCTTCGTCTTTGAAAGGTTAAAGTGCCATTTCTGATCTCATAAAATCGTTTTCATTTGCACGTCGTACAAGCTGTACAGGCGTCTGCTTTAAGAGCAAGTCATTTTATTATAATACTAAAGGCTACATTAATTGAAGTAAATTCACTTCCTCTGGAAGGATATGTTAATAAAGTCACAGTACATTTTATTCAATCTGCATTTATAACGTAGCAGCGCCGTGGTTATCAGTAATTCTGTCAGACTCAGCTCTAAGTCTCGTTGGGTTACCAGGTACATAAAGAATTTCCGCAATTCTCTTCGGACTAACGTCACTCAGTCCCTTAGAATGGAAGACACACTCTTCCATTCAGACCCTCGGGAAGTCATCATATATTAATAATGTGAGTACATGAATACGTAATTACAGAGTGTCAGTTCATAGTGTACACAGCTTGACGATACGCAGGACTTACCACTCAAAAGGCTTGAAATGAATACATCAATTTTCAGACGTTCGGATGCACTGCATTTTAATTTCAGTTCTGTGTATTTAATCAACACCACACATGGATACTGTAATAACAGAGTCGCCATGTATTTTACCATTTATTACGGAATAAATTAAATGTTTGCTACACACACACACACACACACACACATGTATGTATGTATGTATGTATGTACGTATATATATATATGTGGCGCGAACATTTCATTTCATATATATATCCTTTTTATACCAGTGATCCTTGAAGACGGCTACAAGAAACAGCAGGAACATGTTGGAGTTATCTCCTATATATGTGTGGATAAATGAAAATATTTGTGCAATTTTCTGGTAACAAAACTTTTTTATTTATGTCTACTGCAAGGGAGAGGTATGAAACATAAAACCCGGGAACTTACCAAGCACTCACCCCAAGAAAAGAGACGAACTTTATTTGATGAATCAAACAGAGCAGTTTAAAATATGTACCTGATGAAGGAAACCAAAACATTTTCCGGAGACTCATGATATTTAATTCAAATGTTATGCAAATGTTACGCAAATTTTTCAAATAGGCTATATGTGTAAAAACACACATTCATCATAGAAATTCGCACTTACCTTTATTTGTTTCTTATCAGCAACGTAACTTAATGGCAACCTAAGAAAAAAACTTGCCATTAATGAATATTTACTTACTTACTCCATGGAGCATAGTCCTCCTTGAGAGGCTAACCAGTTTTAAGCCATTCAAGAAATTCCCTATTTCATGCAACCCGAAGGTTCAGCACCGCATTCACAAGTGCCCGCCAACTGTCTTTATCCTGAGCCAGCTCGATCCTGTCCATACCCTCACATCCCACTTCCTGAAGATCCATCTTAATACTATCCTCCCAACTATGTCTCGGTCTCCCAAGTGGTCTCTTAACCTTGGGTTTCCCCACCAAAACCCTGTACACGCTTTTCCTCTCACCCATAAGTGCTACATGCCTCGCCAATCTCATTCTTCTCGATTTTGTCACCCGGACAATATTGAGTGAGCAGTAAACATCGTTAAGTTCCTCATTATATACTTTTCTCAACTCCCCCGTTACCTCGTCCCTACTAGGAACAAATATTCTCCTCAGCACCCTATTATCAAACACCCTCAGCCTACGTTCCTCCCTCAATGTCAGCGACCAGGTTTCACACCCATACACAACAACAGGCAAAATTATAGTTATGTGTATCTTAATCTTTAAATTTTTTGATAGCAAACTGGGAGACAACAGATTACGCACCGAATGATAACAAGCATTCCCTGACTTCAAACTGTTCTTAATTTCTTCCTCAATAGAATTTTGATTTGTTAATGTTGCTCCCACATATATGAATTATTCCACCCTTTCAAAGGATCTACCGTGTCTTTGTTCTGCATTCCGATCTCGAGACATGACCATGTACTTAGTTTTATCAGCATTTACTTCTAGTCGAATCTTCTTACTAGCCACTACCAAAGCTTTTGCGTTTTCCTTTACAGTATGTACGCCTCCTCCCAATATATTAATATCATCGGCATAAACCAGAAGCTAGTGTGTACCATTTAATTTCAAGCCATCCTGGTTTACCTGAACCCTCCTAATGAC
>Ga0131853_10017142_pt1 | contig 13199 bp, 15 predicted proteins | sample TergutLab28metaG_FD_92764 | JGI IMG/M metagenome (GOLD analysis project Ga0131853, IMG submission 92764) | Labiotermes labralis P1 segment gut microbial communities from Petit-Saut dam, French Guiana - Lab288 P1 (version 2) (version 2) | ecosystem: Host-associated > Arthropoda: Insects >...
CGGGTTGGTGGGTGTGTTTTTTTTATAACAAAACCGCGGGGAGGGGGGGGGCCTGGGACAGGGGGGGGGGGGGGGGAGGGCTGTCACGCCAAAAACAAGCAAACGGGGAAAGTAATACAGTTTCTGAAGAGACAGAAATAAGTGAATATTTAAAAATCTTAAAATATCAAAGAGTCGTTAGAATGTCCCCCTTTCGTGGTGGTCACAATTGTCGAAGGCTGGACTGAATAACTGAAAGCGCTCTAATAATTGTTATTGGGAGGGTGGGATGATTTGATTACAGTTCCTAACGCGTGTGGGTAAGAGAACGTTCGGCTGAAAATTTAAAGGAAGGAGAGAATTGGGAGGACATAGGAACAAATGGGAAGATAACATTGGAATTTATAGAAAGTGTGTGATTTGTGTTATGAAATGTCTTTATGTAGCTTAGACTAGGGACCGCTATTGGATTTCCTTGAGCTAGGTCACTAAAATCTGTTGCACCAAAAATTCAAAATGCATTTTTGAAACATTTCAAAATCTGTTTTGGCGTTTCGCTGACCGTGCATTTCAGTATATTTATCTAAGTAATTAACCAATTTGATGCACAAAATTTTTGTTTTACAATAATTTTTTTTCATGCCTCTACATGTTTCGAGCACCATGTGCTCATCATCAGGAGGTCAAAATTATATTATACAGCATCTGGTATCATCACACTTTTAGGTGGCTGTCCTGTGCACAGATTTATTAACATGTGCACCGGACGGCCACCTATAGGTGTGATGGTACCAGATGCTCTACAATACAATTTTGACCTCCTGATGATGAGCACATAGTGCTCGAAACATGTAGAGGCATGAAATAAACTTACTGCAAAACAAAAACTTTGTGCATGAAGTTGGTTAATTACAAAGACAAAAAAAATTCAAAACCTCTCACACTCTATCGGCTTTGGCTTTTATGAAACAAATATCCACCCCGATATTTGAAACACGGTACAAAACAGGTGACGTCATTCAAAACAACGGAGTTGCCACGCTCTACTAACTTAACCAATTTCCATGCTTAATAATTCCACACAATTGATATTCATTTATAGGTACAGAGATATTGTGCCATAGTACTACATTACCTTGTTATTGGTCTGTAATTATCTGTCGAGCTCAAATAGTCTCTGTTAATTTTGTTAAAAAGCAATATTGTAATCGCGAATTCGTCGCTTATTTTGCCATGGAGATTAGCCTGAATTTTCGCTGAAGTTTTTTTTTTCTCCATTCAAAATAACTTTTAAGCCAACAATTTTCACATTCGTACCGCGCAGCATCTTGATATTATTAAAGTTTTATTTATTCACCCACTGATGCACTAGTGAGTTGTCTTAAAAAAAGAAACAAATTTAAAATATACATTAAAATTCACATTTCAATGTAAATTTTAATATTGTTTTTAAGACACCTCACTAAAACATCAGTTGGAGAATAAATAAAATATTTATAATTTTTAATTAATATTTTAAGTATATTCTGTTACATTTCGTAACGCCTGAATTACATTCGGTTAACCTAATAAAATGTATGCATTACATTACGTATCACCAGGTTTAACATTCAAAATTTCTACATGCTTATTACATTGCTTTTATATGTTATGTGTAGCTATCAGAAAAAACAATAACTTTTGCCTTACACATCATTAGCAGATTTGTTCTTATAACTGAGGTTGAGAGGGTTTACTGCGCGTTACGGACTGTCCCTATATAACACGGACACGCCTCGTACATAACGGGCTATTTCTCTGACGTAGTAGTCTCTTCCATTTGGTTATGATCGTGTCTAGACGAAGAGTTACCACTGCAATATCGGAATTACTACAGCTCTTCAAAGTAACAGCAAATGGTTCTAATTTAGGTAATTATCTCGGTTTTACATCGCAATGTAATTGTATCCAGACATCCAATATTGTTCTCTGAATAAATACTTTATTTTATGTGGATATAATCAGTAGAACGATACATGCAAATAAATATAATTTATAAGATGGTACTGCCTCAACGTATTCCCTACGTTGGCATCCCACATCAGAAAATACTCAGTTTTATTCTCCGTCCACCTTTATTCCTAATGTTTCCCGTGCCATAAATTGCATGTGCTTATCAACTGCAAGAATAAGTGGCACGGAGATAAAAATGTAACCAAGAGGCGAAAATTATATATAATTGCATTACCCAACACACGTTGTGTTAACGTGAAACGTTTAAGGCACTTTAAATAAGTCGTAGCGTGTTGATTGGTATTTTTCTATTATACTTCGCGTTTGAAAGGTTTAGAATTTAAATTTAGGCTTCAAACCATAAAAATATGTGAATATTCTCTGATTTCCTTTATTTACTTCAAACACTAAAAACCATAACAATATGTGAATGTCCCCTGATTACCTTATTTACTTCAAACAATACAAACCATAAACAATATACGAATATCCTTTCATTTCCCTTATTTACTTCAAACAATATAAACCATACACAATATGTGAATGTCCCCTGATTTCCCTTATTTACTTCAAACACTATAAACCCTATACAATATGTGAATATCCTTTGATTTCCCCTATTTACATCAAACACTATAAACCATACACAATATGTGAATATTCTTTGATTTCTCTTATTTACTTCAAACACTATAAACCATACACAATTTGTGAATATCTTCTGATTTCCTTTATTTACTTCAAACATATATCGGAATAACAAAACAAATTATTCAGTAACTGCCCCACAGTTTTGCCAAGAGACTGGCCACTTGCATTCAACGGATTGAAATGTGAAGAATAGTTGAAACTTCAAAGCAAATCATTACTTCTCCGCCAAACACAACCACGTCTCTTTATTTAACATTCAGTGCATGTTTCGGTCGAAAAGGCCACCATCGGACCACCATTACAATACCTTTAAATTATGGTATATAACAGTGCAAAATGTGCTTGTTATTTGGTATCTCATATTACTTACAGAGATTTTACAATACAAAATTTATAAAAACCATATAAAAATCGGTAGATTTGTAATGTCCTGGCCGGTGATTGTGTCAAATTTGTGTAAATAAAGGAAAAATATAGTTGGAAATTTACCTCCATTCAACCTCGCCTATTCATGATTTGGCGATTACTGACTGTGATAAACGTGTCTTTACTTTTGCAGATTACTGGTAGCTTATTCTAAATTAGCTTTCCGCTAACGGATGGCATGTAACATGAGCCTGACGTCATATATCAAAGGCCCTGATCAGCACATTGCTCGCCATTAAGAACCATATCATGTATTAAAATCTCTGATACTCGGTTCACACTACACATCCAGCAGTTTCCAGTCACGTGATGCACGCATTAAGTCTCTGTCATAGTATGAGAAGTACGGTCTCCAAAATAAAAGATAGAGGTAAACTGTAAACAGTGGAGACAGTCTGTGCCCTCCACACTGCCTTCAGCTAATTAAACTAAAGACATTCTTGCTTTCTCTTCTTCAGATTCAGAATAGAAGGATTGTATAATGGCAGTTGCATTTGTGGGACGGCGCGCTGTCAGAGTGAGGAGCCGTGTTTTGTGCAAAATTTGAATTTCTGTTATGACTTGTTACTAATTCTATTATTATTATTACTACTACTACTACTACTACTACTACTACTACTACTACTACTACTTCTACTGCTGCTGTTGCTACTATTAATACTACTACTACTGCCGTTACTGCTATTATTACTACTACTAATACTATTACTACTACTACTACTTCTACTGCTGCTGTTGCTACTATTAATACTACTACTACTGCTGTTACTGCTATTATTGCTGCTACTGCTACTACTTCTTCTACTACTACTACTACTACTACTTCTACTGCTGCTGTTGCTACTACTAATACTACTACTGCTACTGTTACTGCTATTACTGCTGCTACTTCTACTACTACTACTTCTACTGCTGCTGTTGCCACTACTACTGCTACTACTTCTACTGCTGCTGTTGCTACTACTACTACTGCTACTACTACTACTTCTACTGCTGCTGTTGCTACTACTAATACTACTACTGCTACTGTTACTGCTATTACTGCTGCTACTTCTACTACTACTACTTATACTGCTGCTGTTGCCACTACTACTGCTACTACTTCTACTGCTGCTGTTGCTACTACTACTACTACTGCTGTTACTGCTATTACTGCTGCTACTGCTACTACTTCTACTGCTGCTGTTGCTATTACTACTACTGCTACTACTACTACTTCTACTGCTACTACTACTACTTCTACTGCTGCTGTTGCTACTACTACTTCTGCTGCTGTTACTACTACTACTAATACTTCTGCTGCTGCTGCTGCTAGTAATTCTAATCCTAGCTTGGCCACGTTGGAGGGAGGCAGCTGCATAAAAATATGACCAGTAACGGAGGCTGTAGTTACAGTTTTGTGTACTTCTGGTAATGGGTGTGGTTGACACCTGAAACATGTAGAGTAAACTTACAGAATAATAGACAGCTTTGTGTTGCATCTCGTTGGATAATTATTTATATGGATTAGCGACGCACGGAACCGTGAACATGAAAAATGACCCCTCTCTTTCCACCTGTATGTGATTGTATATGCTTTTCTATGGAAAGTATGTTCCCAGTTTTCACTGAGAAAAGATATTTTATTCCTCTCAAATTTACATGTACAGTGTATAAAAGTTAAATAAATTAATTTTATATTATTTTTCACTTATATTTTTTAAATTGTATTATATTTTTCCTGTTTAAATGGTTGTGTTGGATGGTAACTTTACTGTAGGCTGTAGGCCTGGAACGGATTACCTCTAAATACATATATTTCAATGTATGCTAGAACGAACAGATGTTATAACGAACGAGGTTCTAGAACCAATTACTTTCGTTCTATCATACCTTACTATAATTCAGCTTTTGCGTCATTACTATCACGATAAGAAATAAATTATATTTTGAAGTCGTTAAGACAACTTCAGACTCAACCTAGGGCAGCCTTGGTCTCTCTGTCTTCGTTATGGCTTTCCATTCTATTGGTCGGTAATAAAACAGTGATTTTCATGGCCTGTCTCCTTTCTTTCTTCCTTTACAAATAGTTCTAAAATTCTACTGGCGTCTCTGTGTGTTCGAGCACGTTTTTATAAAATTGAGCTACACAGTTTGTCTAAAGAGAGTACATTATTGCCAGCATGAATTGGATAAGCTAGTAGTGGTTTCAATACTACATTCTGGTTACTTACAATTCCTAGAATTCCTTTCCCCTAAAGTCCACATTTTATTCTAAAAATTACAAACTTAGAAAAGAGACTGGCAGCGAATCTAAACTTAAGCCCAAATATAACAACAATTATGGCCGGCCACGGAAATATTCGATCTTACTTACATCGATTAAAAATTATAGGAAGTCCAGAGTGCCCATACAAACATGGCACACACAAACAGCAGACCGTCTGATATCCTAATGCAAAAGGCTAAAGAACGAAAGAGAAATTCCGAAGAAGTGTCTTCTTGAAGCAGGCAACCGGGCAGTCAGTAACAGTGAACTGACCAATAGGAATATGAAGCAATTAATTAGATACATAAACTGAATGGACCTTGAAAAGATCAAACATTCTAACGAACAGATGTAATGAGCAATAACAGCAGAAATGTAACATTACAGTAGCATGTGGTATTGCTTTCTGTATTGGAGCGTGCTGAAGAATAAATAAAAAAATAGGTAACTCTTGCTAAAATGTAATTTTTAAAGAAATATTATCTCAGTAATTAAACAAATTGATGCACAAAACGTTTGTCTACAATAATTTTATTTAATGCTTCTATATGTTTCGAGCACATGTGCTCATCATCAGGAGGCCAAAATTGCATTACACAGCCTCTGGTATCATCACACCTAAGGTGTGATGATACCAGAGGCTGTATACCACAATTTTGACCTCCTGATAATGAGCACATATGCTCGAAACATGTAGAGGCATGAAATAAACTTATTGTAAAACAATTTTTTTTACGGTCAGCAAAACTTCAAAATCTTAAAGAAAAATTACGTTTTCATTTTAAGTCATGTTTTTTAAGGTTTGATTAATTAATATTATTCAGTAAAGAATTAATTTCACTATTGGAAAAATCTTTTTTTCAGATTTAATATTTTGTTGACCTTGCATCTGTGTGTAATCTTGTAAATAAACCAACTAGGTGCACAGTTTTTCTTACTGTGTTTGTGTTTGTCAGTCAACGAAATTTTCTTTCCACCCTGCATACCAGACAGTCATCCATACAGAAAATCAAGTGCCAACTGTCGCAAAGGCACAGTCGTATTTCCTGATGATGGGCCCACGGCGACCCGAAACATATAGAGATTGACAAATATCAATATACAAAAAAAATGCAAACGAATTTATTTTTATTTACAGGAATTCTTTCTGAGTTTCAGTTATATATAGTTCATTCCGTGTCTTCATATTCACAAGCACTAGCAATAATTGGCGGCCTGCAGATAAATCAGAGAAATGTTTTGCTTAATGACGTCATTCTTAAACTTTATAATCGAAAAGTATTTTTATTTTAACATTCCTCAATATGGATTGGTCGTGGTGGTTTTCAAGTATTTTTTTATTTCAACCGTCCTCAATACGGATTGGTCGTGGTGGTCTACAACATTGATCAGCCAGATCTCCATACCTCAAACCTTATGTCTCTACTTGTTCGTAAAAATGGGAGTAATGTTTCGGAAATAAATATAAAAGATATATGTTTTCCCATTTTAATGTTTAAACCACAAACTGTAAACAGTTCAATTCTAACGAATAGATAAAGCTGCACACACGGTTGATCGAATATCTCTCATGTTTTTTTGAAGATGTGTGTTGTATTGCTGTATATTTTAGTATAGTTCTTCGATTAACATTTTGGCGCCGGAATTATTTTTTTTAATTTTAGCACACCCTGTATATAAAATGTGAATAATACAGGAACCAAATACGTTAAAATTATGAAACAAACTTCATTTTGAAGAGAAAAAACGGAGAGTATATATCATGTTTAAAATATTCAGTACCTATATTTGTTGAATAAATATGTAAAATGCAACTTTAGAGGTTAGCGGTGCGGTACGACCACTATAGTTGACATTAGGCATCAAAAGTTTAATATCCTATTACAATTCTGGGAACTCCAATTCCTTAGTATTAAACCTGAGTTTATAATATTTGTGACTTGGAATGTTCTCAGGAATATATTTCATAAATTTAGACAACAAATCTTGATTCGTTCTGCATTCAAATTTGTTTTGCGATTTGTTGCAATTGAAGTATAAATTTTGGATTCATTAAACTTGTAACCAAAAACAATACAAAGCAACAAACATTTTTGGCTGTAAATAATAGCGAAAAGCGGACTGAATTTTTGTTAACACGTTCATTAACGTGCGTGAAATTTAGTATCAAGCCTCTCAAAATTAACAAGTAACTCGGCAAAATTCGAGATATTTTCCATGAATTTTGAGGGTCAGTTTCATGTTCAATTACATAGTAACTTGCAAAACAGGCGTGGAAGTTAAAAATGTGAATTTTACGTGAAAATGTCTGTGAAATACGAAGAGTGTGCCTGGGTAAAATACGAGGGAGATTCAAAAAGTAAAGGCAAAATACATTTAACGGCTTTAATAGATGTAACTGTGAGAGATTGTACATATTATTGTTCTACACAGTCCCCTTGCAACACAATACATTTGTTATATCGTTCAACTAGTTTCTGTATTCCTGCGGAGAAGAAAATTTTCGGCTGTTCTTGTGGTCTTGTTTGAGCGATGTTGATGGCCGACCAGAACGACCTTCATCAGTAACACGTGTTCGACCCGATTTAAACATTTCCACCCACTCATAAACCTTTCGTTGACTTATGGTGCTCTGTCCATACTGAGCCAACATACGACGGTGACTTTCCACAGGTTTCACTCCTTCTGCCCCAAACAAACCGCACTACGCCACGTTTTTCTTCGATGGTGCAATCTTGCAAAGGAGCGTCCATGTTTTCGCCCTCGTTGCTGCCACTCGACTGAAGGCAGAGTGCTGTACTGCACATGGCTGAACTCTTCAACAGGCATTGTCAATACTACGCAATGCGGCAGCTCCTCTCTGTCCCGGTTACCGCGTAATTTAAATATTGCCTTTACTTTTTGATCCACCCACGTATCATTAACTGAGACATTTTACCTTTCAGAGTGAACGAGACTACTTTAATGCAAATTATTTTGAAAAACCTAAAAGAAAAGAAGACTACTTGGAAAGTGTTGGTTTACGTTTATGGAATATAATGAACTTTCTTTCAAGAGTTGTGAATTTTTGGGAAAGTGCGACTTCTGTGAGCACTGTATGAAACTGCACTACCGTTACCATCTCATTAATTACCGGTTGTCAAATTTATACGTCTTCTCGAGAGCATTATTAAGGTATTCGCCATCAAATTAATTTTACCTTCATTTACTTTAACATATTACTTACTAATTTGTATACTTAAACAAATTTGCCGGTCCAAGTGGCCGCGGGGTCTAAGGCGTGGGTCTGCGACCGCTCGCCTTCTGAGACTGTAGGTTCGAATCCCACCTGGGGCATGGATGTTTGTCTATTTTGAGTGTTGTGTGTTGTTAGGTGCGACGAGCTGATCACGCGTCCAGAGGAGTCCTACCGACTGTGGTGCGTCGTTGTGTGTGATCTAGAAACCACGTGAACTAGGACGGCCCTGACTCACTGGGGGTGGGGGGGGGTGGTGCTGTCGCGCCCCAAAACAAACAAACAAACATACTTAAACAAATTTAACTGATTATGTAAATGACGTGGGTTTTTAAATATTGCTTTGTCTGGCACAATATGTATTTTACACTAGCAGCCCAATATGAAAAGAATCGCAAATTCTTTTTAATAATAAATACATTTATAAACATATGAATTTAGCAGGTCTGTATCTGAAATTCTGTCGCTTTCTTTTCCCTGCGTTACGAGACATTCACATAATTTCTTAAAGTACAATAGGGATTTAGTGAAGGAACAAATGTTATTGTGCTAATTCATAGTTAGACAGGGAAAGTTTCTATTCTGATATTTGATGTATTTCAAGACGAGAAAAATATACGACAAAGAACCTGCATTTTATGATTGATTCCCTACTTGCTGCAGTTTTTAAATCACAATAATGTGGGAGAAAAGATTACAGAATTTGTAACGATATATTTGGTGTGTATTTATTTTAAATTCTTGGTTCCTTGCATCGTAATTCCAGGATGAAGAAATCCAACGCGATGCAACTGTATGCAGATATTTATTTACAGGTGAATTACTTTACATGTTTCGGGCATCCATCACGTCCATCATCAGGAGTATAAAAACTGTAGTTGAAGCCTCTGGTACACATCACACTACCTGAGGAGCAAAATTCTTTAAAGGTGACCAAATAAGACTTGGTCACGTTTGATGAAGCTTGCTCTCCAGATAGTATGATATGTACCAGAGGCTGCAACTACAGATATTTTACTCCTGACGATGGGTGCCATGGAAGTCCGAAACATGTAGAGTAATTTAGCAGTAAATAAATATCTGTATACTGCAGAATCTCGTAGGATTTTTTTTTCAAATTAGAGTGTATTTGGCAATCATATCGAAATAATTATTTTTTAATTTTTATGTTCTCAAACAGTGACTTTTTCTTTGGGCGAAACAAACTAAATAAGGAGTTAAAATTATTGCAAAAAAATGAACTGTATTACTTGTCACATGTTGAATTTAGCTCTTCGCGACGAGATTCGTAATTTTTAAGATTTCTCCAGAATTCGTTAAAATGCTTTTATACAAAATTCCATAAACCTATCAAATGAAGTAACAGTTGGTGTGTCAATTTAATTAAAGTCGCGACTATTTTCTTGAAAGCTTTTCATTATTCCTGTAGCCTTCAAAATAAATGTCACTTAAGGACAGGAATAGCCTTAACATTTATAAGTTTAATAGGAAACTTCAAAATATGCGGGATTAATTTTAAATTCTATTTGTATGTAATTCAAGCTACGCTTCTCCTGTAAACGTTGGGGACGGGGGATGTTAGTGACGGCGTTTATGCAATATACTCTGTTACGCTTTGTTTTAAATTAATAGACGATATGCTTCGAAGCTTACGGAGGGAGATTTTACGAGAGATAGTTTTCTCCATAATATAACAAAGGGGGAGTAAGAAACAGTTGGATACACGGTTGTTTGGATTAGCTCTATATATTGCAATGGCACTCTAATATTAAACATAATTTTAGGTCACCATACACACACAAACAGACACAAGACACACACACACATCACACATACACACACAACACACACACTAACACCCACACACAAAACACAACTCACAAACTATACACAAACAACACACAAACTCCACACATACATATCACAAACAAACACACAGACCCTACAAACCACACATAAACACACACAACCTACATACACACAACAAAAACACCATACACACACACACACAACAAACATACCACACACATCCTACACACAAACCATATACACACACAGACATCACACACACACCACACAAATCCTACACACACACCACACACACACCACAAAAAACCTACAAACACACACAACACAGACACATACACACAAACCACACACACACCCTACAAACACACCACAGACACAGCACACAAACACACAACAAACACCATACACACACACACCACACAGAGCCTACATACCAAACACACAACACACAGCACACACAACCTATACACACAAACCCACACACATACAGACACAACACACACCACAAAAACACCACAAACAACAAACAAACCATACACACACACACACACACAACACACAAAACCTACACACCCACACACTACACACACACAACACACACACACACCACACAAACATATACAAAACACACACAACACAAAATATACACACACATACACCACAAACCACACACACACACACAGACACCACATACACCACAAAAAAACAAACCACACACCAAAAACACACACAGAAAACACACACATCACACACATTACACACAAACACAAACACAGACACAACACACACCACACAAACCCCACAAACAACAAACAAACCATACACACAACACCACACATACACACACACACACACACACACACACAAAACAAACACAAACACACCACACAAACACATACACATCACACACAACACAAAGTATACACACACATACACCACAAACCACACACACACACACAGACACCACACACACCACAAACACACACACTAAACACACACACAAAAACACACACATCACACACACATTAAACACACACCACACACAAACACCCTACACACACACACACACAGACACCACAAACACCACACACAATCACACAAACACACACACAACACACCCCACACACAGGCACCAAACACACCACACACACAACACAAACCTAACAACACACACACCACACATACAACACACAAACACACACCAAAAAAACACAGCAACCACACACACCGCACAAACATACACAACACACACACGCGCACACACACAATACACAGACACACAACACACACACAACACACCACAAACACCATACAAAAATACACACCATACACACACAAACAGAAACCACACATACACACAAGAACACACAATACACATACAAACACAAACACAAAAAAACACAACAGACACACACACGCACACCACACACACACACACACACGCAAACCACATACACACAAACAAACCACATAAACACACACACCACATAGAAAAACACATACACACACCATATATACACACATAGAAACATACACACACAACTAACACACACACGCACACACCACACACACGCAAACTCCACAAACACACACACACACGCAAACACAACACATACACACACACACTCGCACACACCACACACAAAGGCACATACCACACACACAATATATAAACACACACACAGACCTCATATACACACATAAGCACACACCACACACACACCACACAAAACATAAACACACAAACCATACACACCACAAACAAACACACAACACAAACACAGCACACAAAAACACGCACATACAAACCACACACACACACCATACACACCACAAACACACACACCACACAAACACAGCACACAAAATCACGCACATACAAACCACACACACACACACACACAACACATATATACACACAGACCACATACGCACACACTACACACACACACACACCATACAAACAACACACCCACACATACCACACATACACACACAACACAGAAACACTCGCACACACCACACACAAACATACACAAAACACACACACCACATACACACCACACACGCACACACCACACACATACACGCACACATACAACACCCAAACCACACACAAACATACACATAACACACACAGGTACACACCACACACACAAACTAACCACACACACCAAAAACTACACAAACCACACACACACACAAGCACACACCACAAACACACGCACACACCACACACACACGCACACACCACACACACACACACACACCGCGTACACACGCACACACCACACACACACCGCGTACACACGCACACATCACACACACACACCGCGTACACACACACACACCACACACACACACACACCACACACCACCAAACGCACACACAACACACACACACACACACACACGCCACACACACACACAAACGACACACTCAAAGCAGTCATAAACACGCCACACACACACACGCACGACACAACACACCACACACACACAACGCACAACCGCACACACCAATCACACATAGACTCACACACCACACACACCACACACACACACCACACAACACACATTCACACACACACACCACATCACACACATACACACTACACACATACATACACACCTCACGCACACACACTTACACACACCACACATACACCACACCACAGACACACACCACACACACGCACACCACACACACACAACACACACACACCACACACACACCACACACACACACACACACCACACACACACACCACACACACACCACACACACACCACACACACACACACACCACACACACACACACCACACACACACACACTCACACATATCTAGCTATCGGC
>Ga0131853_10017143_pt1 | contig 13199 bp, 4 predicted proteins | sample TergutLab28metaG_FD_92764 | JGI IMG/M metagenome (GOLD analysis project Ga0131853, IMG submission 92764) | Labiotermes labralis P1 segment gut microbial communities from Petit-Saut dam, French Guiana - Lab288 P1 (version 2) (version 2) | ecosystem: Host-associated > Arthropoda: Insects >...
CATACACACCCACACCACACACACCACGCACATACACACACACCCACACACATACACACCCACACCACACACACACACACACACACCCACACCACACACACACACACACACCCACACCACACACACACACACACACACCACACACACACACACCACACACACCACACACCACACACACCCACACCACACGACAACCATCCATTCAGCCATCCCCCACATAGTTACCAATATTTTAAAGGACTGTGGTACCTTCTTCATCACTACCAAGCAGCACAAGAAGACCCTTTAAGATAAAGGTACTGTGATCGTCAAAAGTCACAAAATGCTCAACCAACAAGAGGCACATCCACAAAAGACTTCAAAATTCAATTCTTCCTCAAACCACACTAACCAAGTCAAATCATGTGTTATTTCCATGCAAGTAAATACAATTTAAACCTTTATCAAAATTTCAATACTTTCATTTACAAAAAAAAGTGTTTTACCTTTCATGACGCATGGTGAGTACGATGTCCTGGGGCTTGGAAGTTGAAGTATGATGAACCCTTCGTTGCACCCAGTGTCCTTCTGTGGCAGAAAAAGGAACATACATTCTAAAGTCCCTTGCTCACTCTTAGCATGATGAGATGTTTTTGGGTAAACTTATATAGTTGTAATGCAACTTCACATAAAGGAGTCACAGTGGACAAATACATCATCATCAGCATCATCAACATCATCATCATTTAATTAGGATTCCAGAGATCCACCAGAGTGGATATGGAACTTGTCATAAGATAACAGGCATAGTACAGAATGAGTCTGGACAATAAAATGCATATCATAATAATTTGTGATTATCATATATAAATAAGACAAATCAAGATTATACAAGGAAATGTGATCAGTTCAGAATATACAATCAATGAATATGTACATAATGTACCTAGACAGAAACTTAAAAACAATCCAAGACCACTTACATAATGCACATATAATCTTAAATCGGTATACCATTATAATAAAAATCTTGTGACACAATACATAATTCACGATCGATGAAGGCACTCTTCAATTGTGTAAAATGAGTAAGTGTGTAAAAATTTTTTTAAAGCAATTTTGAACTTTTTTTGGTTACCAGCAACATTCTTGATCTCCAAGGGCAAATTATTAAAAATTCTTATCCCCGAATAATAAGTTCCTTTTTGATAAATGGTTAAGTTTGCTTGAGGAAGGTATAAATTATTTCTTTGTTTAGTGTCCAAATTGTGATTTTCATTGTTTGTTGAGAAAAAATTTTTGTTTTGAACTACAAACTTTAATAAAGATAATATATGAAATTTCTTAGCACAGAATGCAAAAACTTGACACCACCAGACCGTGTGGTGTAAGTCATGGCAAACTCTGTGAAATAATATTCTGTTAATTACTGAGCAATCACAAAGAATCAACTTGGATGAACGAAGCATGGAACCGACTGGCAGATTACCGCCTGACTTAATAGAGAGCAAATCATCTCGGAATGTTGGTACTGCTCTTTCAAGCATAGGGACATTATTTTATCTCACAACTCTTTTACATTCACATCCTGCTAGCTCACTTAACCTATAAAACTCTAATGAGCAATGAACGTGTCAGATATGACGTATTTCTGTAAAGCAGAGAAAAACATTCCCAGCAACTTCTTTAAATATGGTGACAATCCTATTATTAACTGCAGCACACTGAAACCAAAATGCATAGCTCCTTCTCATGTAAAAGTGGAACAGCAGTGAGCACTGCAGGGCCTGACAGTCTAACTGAAGGTTGAATCAAGCTGTGAGTCAAAGCAGCATACAGCTTCTATGTTCAGTTACCTCACTACTGCTCCCCTATGTCAACACTGTCATGCAGATGCCATGTCTTGTGACTCAGTCTAAAAAAATCGCCAATTTTATATGATAATGTAATCAACAAAATACACTATTTTTAGATTACAAAAATACACATTTCAATTCCTACATCACTCAGGCATATCAGCCATACTGGGCATTTTTAAGTTTTAATTTACATATGAATATGTTCCAAAGGTTTCAGGGTTTTATCATAATTAATGGAACATAAACACTTCAGTTCCTACTTCCGGCATCTAGTGTGGTTCCCCGAAGATGGCCGTTATGGCCAAAACATGTAGGAAGTGAAAAATAAATTTGCATTTTTATAGTTACAATATCAGATATTGTTGGACAGTTTGATTGACTAAAAATTGTAGAGTCTGCTATTTAGTCTATGTGTTACAAATAATTAATCTTCATTGTAGGCACCTTTCACAAAGGATGGTAAATGATAAAAGCAAAAGGCTCCATCATCCCTCCACTCCATGCCTAAGGGTAGCCCAACCCCTTCCTTTTGTCCTTCCATTATAAAAGCACACTCTGGCATAGGCCACTGGTGGATTTCTATGAGACTACACAGTGTCTCATACCAGAAGACAGTATTCTTCACAGTTCAGTCACAGAGAACCTCAAATCTTCTAGACATGTTGATTTTTACACTTATCTCTGCACCAAAATGTGTTAGTTCTAATGGGTGTGTATTGTTATCATCATCTTCAGCTCTACAGTACACACACTAACAGAAGACAGCATCAGCCTCATTTTGAATACTCCCTGACTTCCTTGAACTGTCTAAAGCAAAATTAAGCTTCAGATTACATTTTATGTTCAAGCCTATGAAGTACTACTTAAAATTATTCAACCATGGCAAGTACCTCTGAATAAAAATAAAATAAAAAATTGAATATTAGAGCAATTATAAAAATAATTTGCTGCATCTACTGTAGTTTACAAATTAGCTAAAAAGAGCGGGACTAATGAGATCAGCCTCTTAATCACTTTCATACATAATGTCTTGTTCATTTTAAGGCAACTCGTTCTGCATCTAGTATAAAAACAATAATTTCTTTCCAGCATAGCGAAGCACATCACGCTAATAAATTCCAATTCACAACTTCATAACCAAGCAGTTACACAGCAGTCGCAAACGATGTAGTCTAGCACATTTACCCCAAAACCAGTACAAGACGACGGCGAAAATATGACTATAATCTTGCTAGCTATACCGAAAAATATTTGTCTTGAGAGCATTTCTGTTTTCGAGGGCACCTTAAAAGATCTTAAGAATTTCGAGACATTTTGTTAAATTTGATATCAAGGTAACTAACAGTGCTCGGATATTGAAATGAAGAAATGCTTGGAACAGATCTGCAGTCACTATAATATAATTCATATTACGATAAATTACCATTATGTTATCAGTTACCGCCACATAACACCAACTCCATCCCGCCTGAATTCCAGAGCAATTGAAGGGCTTGGAATTCATCAAATAAAATTTAAAAACATTCACTCCCACGTAACTGCGAATGTTTCAGTAGGGCTTTGTGCATGCCATTTAACACTTACAGGACCAATGTTAACACATTCTGCACTTAAAAGTGTTATATTAAGAGTTCCCTCCATGTGAGGATCGCGCGCGAAAATGCGGCATCAGGGTGCCCCCGGCCATACTCCCGTATAAAGTTTAACTATTAATTTTTGTTCGTATAAACTTTCACGGCACCCTTAAAGTTCCATTCTAACTGCCTTATTTATGAAATGCAGACCACGCAAGGCTAATCATAAGAAATCTGCAAGTACCATCACTCTAAAGAGTAAGCACCATAAACAGTCCAAAATTACAGCACTCAGACAACCTTCTTGTTATTTACATAACATGTTACCGAAAAATGCAATATGGTATGCACACATTCTATCACATAAGAACAGCAGATCAAAATTACTTACAGGATCCTCAGGTATAGCAAGCCATATACAGCACTTTCATTCATACAATGCGTTCTTCGCTAAGTTGTACCCATTCCCGTAATTAGCAACTTAAACATCAACTTCACAGCAAATTTCACAGACTTTCAACTGTCCTCCTCAAAAATTTAATTAATACTGACAATAAGAAACCCGGGAATTCTAGTTTGCCTTTGCTAACGGTCAAAAACCACCACACACGTCTCAGCACTACCGCTGGCAGAGCCGAACACAGCAACGGCTGGAATTTCTTTGCAGAGGGGAAAGAGGGGGGAGGGGGTATTTTGAAGCGCTACTTCATCTGATTGGTGGAGTCCGTGCAATATACTTAGACAGAAATACCAACAGCTGGCGCTCAGCTGATCGTCCATCAGTTCAGTCCGTGCATAAGCGGGAAGACGTTCCACTGGCTGTTGTAAAAGCGGGGGTCTTTGAAGTTTGGGTTTGTGTATGGGTGTGTAGCAAAAAGAACGTCCGCTGGCAGGTTATTAGTCAGGCTTATACCACCATATCAACAAACGTATCAAAACAGATTTTAATGTGACTTCATTCGAACAAACATGACTTGGTCAGATTAAATTTTCATATTGTAAGTCTAATATCTTTTAACTGTGAAGTCATTACTTGTAATAATACCGAATTTGGATTCGTATGAAACACGATCAAGACAATTTGGTTTTCGATTTGATGTTTAATAATTTTACACCTTTTCTCTTGTTGAGTAGATATGGGATATTATAACTAACAAAATACCAGTTCGCGTAATTAGGTAGGCGTATCGCGCGTAAAGGGTTGCTTTGGTTGACTGCGGATGGCTGTTAGTTATAAAAATAAGGGAGTGTTTTGGCGGTCGCGGGAAAATATATTCATGAGCGGCCACGGATAAGAGCTCAAGCACGACCACAGGGGTCGAGTGAGCGGAGCGGGTAAACTATCGCTTCGAGAGAATCAAGATGCCCGCAGCGTTGAATTGCCACTATTCGATTGTTTAACTCATTTCTCAAGATATCTCAAGGTCCTAGCCAATTGTAATGCAGACCATTCCTGCTGGCATCTGGAAGGAATTTAACTACATCCTTCCGCACATATCATTAGCCTCTGTATGGGTTTTACCCCCATTCGTTGGTCGGCTCTACACCGCATGAAAATTAGTAAGAATTATTTGCCGTCCATTATATTGTTAGATAATAAAATACTAGGAACATGGCTACCTGGCGCTCGTTCCTCAGGAGTAAAGGCGGCCGGGGCGCGAAGCAAACGACACGCCCGCTGTGTGCCGAAGTTATAAACCGGTGGATCTATAACTCTCCATGGCGTGGTGTTTAAACACAAAAAGAGTTTTATTTTTGTTTTACGGCTGATTTAACAGCGCTGCTTCATCTGCCATAATAGTGCAACTGACAGCATTACTTCGTATTCGGCAAGTCCCCGGTTCCAATCTCAGCCCGCAGACAGGTAAACTTGAGGGGTTTCATAGTTTTCCTCAGTATCTACGTAAGCCACTAGGTAGTACCCAGAATTCAGCTACGGCCCCTTCCACATTCATTCTGACTGAAATATCTAAATCATTCAACGTTACGGCCAGCGTCGTTAGAATTCTAAATCTCGCGGAAGAAATTAAGTGCAAGGAAGGTAAACAGGATATCTGGTCTGAAAACACGTGAGGCTCAGAAAATGTTGAAAGAAAACAAGAAATGGCTCGCCGACCAAACTGGTGTAAAAGGCAAATATTGTACAGCGCCATTATTTTATCTGGCAACTATCTGTTTACACTTATTGTCGGTTAGTTTTATCCTTTTAACTGAGCTCACTCATCTGTCAGACCACAAGCACGGGAGAATAGCAGCAGGAATTGGCAAAGGAAATTTGTTAGATAAAACAAGGTTTTTTTTAGTTCCGATGTGCCATATTCGATATTTGACTCGGAAACCAAATATCCTTACTGCTGCTATTACGTCTTTTTAGGCGTGTTCGCAAAATTGAGAAAAGCGTCTATTAGCATCGTCATGTCTGCCCGTCCGTCTGCCAGCATGCAACAACTCGGCTCCCACTGGATGGATTTTCATAAAATTCGATATATCAGTATTTTTCAAAAATCTGTTGAGAAAATTCAAGTATCATTAAAAGCGGACAAGAACAAAAGGTAATTTACATGAAGACCGATATACATTTTTTATCATATCTCGCTCAGTTCTTATTAGAATGAAACATTTTTCGAACAAAATTTGTTGAGAAACCCAAAACGCACATTTTATGTTCAATGACTTCTTTGCGAAAATCGTACCGTTTATGAGAAAATGTGGAAAAATATTGTAGAGCGGAGCAGTCCAAAAATAATAATATGGCGCATGCGCATTGCATGCTGGATGCTTAAGGCTACAAGCACACTCCCACAATATGTAATACTCATTGGTTTTCCACAACAAATACGGTTACACGAAAATACCACAATGTAGCTTTAGAAGTAAGCTAGGTAAAGTGCACACCTGCACAGGCACTGAGGCTCTGTATATGCCGTACGGCCCATAGAGGGAGTAGAGGTATAGCTCTACTCATTCTTGACCACGGCACTAGAAGGGGGTGAGGGGTTAGCGTCACGCCCCGGCAGCTCTTTACCCTCGTGGAAGACCCGGTACTCATTGTTCAGGAGGCTGGGTGGGCCCCGGGGCCGGTCTGGACAAGTGCGGAAAATCTCGCCCCCACCGGGATTCGATCCCCGGATCGTCCAGCCCGTAGCCAGTCGCTATAACGACTACGCCAGTGTTTGTCAAACTTTGTGAGACCGCAGCCCGGTAAATTCTTTTTTCATAAGACGAGGGCCCGGTCGCAACAAATTTACTTGTAAATACCTTTCCATTTTTTTAAGTTCGTACATCAAACTTTTGGCGCCGGAATTGTTCTTTTTAATTTTAGCACATCCTGTATATAAAATGTGAATAATACAGGAACCAAATACGTTAGAATTATGAAACAAACTGCATTTTGAAGTGAAAAAAAACGGAGAGTATATACCATGTTTAAAATATTCAGTAAATGTATTTGTTGAATAAATATATAAAATGCAACTTTAGAGGTTAGTGGTGCGGTACGTCCACTATAGTTGACATTAGGCGTCTAAAGTTTGTAACATAGGTATTAATAATTAATTATGGCATAATCATAAAGAGCATTAGTACATTTATGTATACGGTGTGGCATGTTGACAAATATAAAATTACATTTAAATTACTTATCAATCACTGGACTAATGAAATCTTGTAACATATTGTAGTTTCCTCAGGCCAACATCTGGGTCCGAGTTTTTCGACACATTCGCGAATATTTTTCTCCGCAGAATATTTCCACTATTAAACATTTATCCATAAAAATTACTTAGGAAACTAAAATGACAAATTCCAGGAAAACCTCCCACAGCCCAGTATAATTGATGCCACGGTCCGGTATCGGGTCGCGGCCAGGCGGTTGAAAAACACTGGACTACGCTACCCGACCCACTACATTTTACGTACATTGCCTGTATTTTCCTCTCTTCTTCCAGTTAGTTACCGGTGTTTCATCTCAAATTACACCGTCACAGCTCCTCCCCTTCCTCCTATGTTCGATCAACATTCTTCGTTAATCATCCTTCATCGAACGCCATATTGTCTAGGCCAGTAATTGCGTCGTAAAATTAACCACAAGTAAATAAAAACATTTCATTGCTGATCCTAAACGTTGAAAATATTTATTACTTAACTGAAAGCTGTTAATTAAAGGTAAAGTGATCCCGTTGCAGGCCCGGTGTGGACCAGAGGGTGGGTAGAGTTATAGCTCTACTGTTCCATGACCGCGGCACTAGAAGGGGGTGAGTGGTCAGCAGCACGCCCCGGCCGCACTTTACCCCTCGGGAAAGGCCCGGTACTCATTTTACAGGAGGCTGTGTGGGCCCCAGGGCCGGTCTGGACGGGCGGAAAATCTCGTCACCACCGGGATTCGTTCCCGGACCGTCCAGCTCGTAGTCAGTCGCTATACCGACTGAGCTACCGGACCCACGAAAGCTGTTAATTAAGATATGGAAACCCATGGCTAAAGGGCCAATTGGAAGACCTAAAACACGTTGGGAAGATGACGTTTTGGAAGATATAAAGAACATAAACATAACGAATTGGAAGAAAGTAGCACAGAATGGAGATAGTTGGAGGAAAGTGGTTGAGCAAGCCAGAACTTTATATAGGCTGTAGCGCTATGTGAGACGAAGAAGAAGAAGAAAAAGAAGAAGAAGAAGAGGTAGAAGAGGAAGAATAGGAAGAAGAAGAAGAGGAAGAAGAAGAAGAAGAAGCAGAAGAAGAAGAAGAAAAAAGAAGAGGAGGAAGAAGAAGCAGAAGAAGAAGAAGAAAAAAGAAGAGGAGGAAGAAGAAGAAAAAGAAGAAGAAGCAGAAGAAGAAGAAGCAGAAGAAGGAGAAGCAGAAGAAGAAGGAGAAGAGGAAGAAGAAGAAGCAGAAGAAGAAGAAGAAAAAAGAAGAGGAGGAAGAAGAAGCAGAAGAAGAAGAAGAAGAAAAAAGAAGAGGAGGAAGAAGAAGCAGAAGAAGAAGAAGCAGCAGAAGAAGGAGAAGCAGAAGAAGAAGGAGAAGAAGCAGAAGAAGAAGAAGAAGAAGAAGAAGAAGCAGAAGAAGGAGAAGAGGAGGAAGAAGAAGAAGAAGAGGAAGAAGAAGAAAAAAGAATAAGAAGAAGAAGAGGGGGAGGGGGAGGAGGAAGAAGAAGAAGAAGTAGAAGAAAAAGAAAAAGAAGAAGAAGAAGAACTGAAAGCTGTTAACGTTACAGAATACGTGGTGGTTTCTGTGACGCACTGTATGTACCAGTATCCGTTGCTAAGACAGGGATTTAAGGTGGCAGCGTCTATGTTCCTTTTAAAGGGCCCCACAATAGAAAGTGTGTACTATAACACATATAAGAAACCGAGAGTGAATCTAAGGGAGGAAATTTGGGAGGAGGGGGGACAGATGAGAGAGAATGGATCCAAAATGTTCTCGCATTGCAAGCCGAATCGTCCGACCACGCGCCTAACCTCTTGCTTTTGGAAGGGGAGGAAGTACAGACGGTTTGAAAAGTTTAGGAATGAAGTCTTCTGAAATATGATGAGAGCAGCTTAAACACCTAAGTGGCAGCATCCATGGAGAGAAGTCTTAGGGACGCTCACAGTGGGTCAGGTAAAGATCATCCTAGAACACGCCACGAAGGCCCCGGGCGGAGTAGATGTATAGCTCTACTCTTTCCTTAACCCCCTCGTTAGATGGGATGGGTGGTCAACGTCACGCCCCGGCCGCTTTACCCCCGGGAAAGACCCAATACCCATTGTCAAAGAGTCTGGGTGGGGCCTAGGGCCGTTCTGGACGGTTACGGAAAATCTCGCCCCCACCGGGATTCGATCCCTGGACCATCCATCCCGTAGCGAGTTTCTATACCAACCACGCTATCCCGGCCCGTAATAAAACATCCCTAGACGTGAGGGAGTGGAGGCATAGCTCCATTATTCTTGACCTTGGCACCAGAGGGAGGGGGGGAGCAATAAACTTAATGACACGGCCACTTTACCCTAGACCAGTGTTTCTCAACCGCCGGGCCGTGGCATCAATTGTACCGGGCCGCGAGAGGTTCTCCTGGAATTTGTCATTTTAGCTTTCTAAGTAATTTTCGTGAATAAATGTTTCATAGTGGAAATATTCTAAGGAGAAAAATATTCGTGAATGTGTCGAAAAACTTGCATACATATATATATATATATATATATATACATATACATATATATATAATCACATATATATAATCATACATACATACATATGATCACATAAATATAGTCATACATGCATACATACCATCATGCATAAATGTATATATATATATATATATAATCACATACATACGGAAAATCATACATACATATAATCACGTTCATATAATCATACATACATAAAAATCACATACACATAATCATAAATACCCGTACGTTCATAATACATACGTACATACATACATACATAGATGCACACATTCATACAGCACAAACACACACACACACATACACAGAGAGACACTGTCCAGTGAGCCGCAGTCACGACTCGCATTCCGACGGTCCCAGGTCCAATAAGCCTACCTGTCCACACACAAGGTATTTAGACCCAACTCTTTCTCAGGATCTCTTTGTCCCTCAAGGCAAATGCAAGGCAGTAAGTCGACCAGGCCGTGAACTGTCCCTGCCACTTCCATTCCAATTCGTTATTCAGTAAAGCTGTATATCTGAGATACTGACAGCGCAATATGTGCACCATAAGTTATTGTTGTGCAAGCCGTTAGCCGGTGTGAGTGGCAGAGTGCTATAGCTCCAGACATTCTTAATCTTGGAAACAGATGTGGGTTAAATATCAGCTTGGCGATCTAGCCGGCTTTACACGCGGATCAAGAAGGGTGACAACAGTTGAATACAGGGCTTAATGGGTCCAGGGGGGATCAGAATTGAACACAGGGCTGTGTGTGTCCAGAGAGGTTCATAATTGAATACAGGGATGTGTGGATCCAGAGAGGACCAGAATTGAATACAGTGATTTGTGGGTCCAGAGAGGGTCAGAATTCAATATAGGGCTGTGTGGGTCCAAATAGGGACAGAATTGAATACAGGGCTGAATGTGTCCAGAGAGGTCCAGAATTCAACACAGGGCTCTGTGGGTCCAGAGAAGGCCAGAATTGAATACAGGGCTGAGGGGTTGCAGAGAGGGTAAGAATTGAATACAGGCTGTGTGGGTTCAGAGAGGGTCAGAATTGAATACAAGGCTGAATGGGTCCAGAAAGGTACAGAATTGAGTACAGGATTGTGTGGGTCCAGAGACGGTGAGAATTGAATACGAGGCTGAATGGATCCAAAGAGGGTCAGAATTGAATACAGGGCTGAATGGGTCCAGAGAAGGTCAGAATTGAATACAGGGCTCTGTGGGTCCAGAGAGGGTCAGAATTGAATACAGGCCTGAATGAGTCCAGAGAGGATCACAATCTCCATGGAGAAGACAAATTTCTCTTCCTTATCGGAAGTCGAATCTCGAGTGTTAGACACTGAAATGACTGAGTTATCTCTCTTGCCTTATAATATGCACATAAATTCAACAATACATGCCATGTGCGTATAGCATAACACTGTGGATCCTTCATGCAACCATTTTGCAGTGGAAAAGCAGGAAGTATTACATACTCTGAGCATATGTTTGTAGCCTTAGCAATGCAAAACGAAAAGTGCATGCGCGGTAAGGTATTGCCATACACGTTGTGTTCAGCTGATAAAAAAAACTGCACGTCGGGATATCAAAACTGTACGTCAGGATATCACAACCGTACGTCGGGATATCAAATTTAAAGCGGGATATCACAAATATACATCGGGATATATTAACTTACATCTGGTTATATCAACTTACCCCGGGATATTACAACTGTACATCGGGATATCACAACTCTACATCGGGATATATTAACTCTACATCGGGATTTATCAACTTACATCGGGATATCACAACTCTACATCGGGATATATTAATTCTACTTCGGGATTTATAAACTTACATCAGGATATCACAAGTGTTCATCTGGATATCACAACTGTACTTCGGAATATCTCAACTTTACATCGGGATATCACAACTCTACATCGGGATTTATCAACTGTACATCGGGTTATATCAATTCTACATCGCGATATATCAACTGTACATCGGGATATGTAAACTTACATCGGTATATAAAAACTGTACATCGGTATATCACAACTGTACATCGGTATATCACAAATGTACATCGGTATATGACAACTGTACATCGGTATATCACATCTGTACATCGGGATATCACAATTGTACATCGGGATATCACAACTGTACATCTGGATATATCAACTGTACATCGGTATATCACAACTGTACTTCGGTATATCACAAATGTACACCGGTGTTGACAATTTTACATCGGTATATCAGAATTGTACATCGGTATATTACAACTGTACATCGGTATATCACAAATGTACATCGCTATATCACAAATGTACATCGGTTTTGACAATTTTGTATCGGTATATCACAACTCTACATACGTATATGACAAATGTATATCGTTATATCACACTTTTACATCGGTGTATTACAAATCTACATATGATATATCACAAATTTACATCCGTATATCACAACTGTACATCGGTATATCACAAATGTACTTCGGTATATCACAACTGCACATCGGTACATCACAACTATACTTCGATATATCACAACTCTACATCAGTATATCACTTCTGTACTTCGGTATATTACAACTGTACATCGGTATATCACAAATGTACTTCGGTATACCACAACTGCACATCGGTACATCACAACTATACTTCGATATATCACAACTCTACATCAGTATATCACTTCTGTACTTCGGTATATTACAACTGTACATCGGTATATCACAAACGTACATCGGTATATCACAACTGTATATCGGTATATCACAACTGTACATCGGTATATCACAATTTTACATTGGTGTATCGTATCTATTCATCGGTATATCACAAATATTCATCGGTATATCATAACTGTTCATCGGTAGATCACAACTCTACATTGGTATATCACAACTGTATTTCGTTATATCACATTTGTACATCGGTATATCATAACTGTACATCGGTATATCACAAATGTATATCGGTATATCACAACTGTACATCAGTATATCACAATTGTACGTCGGTATATCACAATTCTACATCGGTATATCACAACCGCGCATCGGTATATCACAAATGTACATCGGTACATCACAATTCTACATCGGTATATCACAACTTCGGTATATTTCAAATTTACATCGGAATATCACAACTATACACCGGTATATCTCAACTGTACTTCAATATATCACAACTGTACAACGGTGTATCACAATTGCGCATCGCTATATCACAACTGTACTTCTGTATATCACAACTGTACATCGGTATACCACAACTGCACATCGGTATATCACAACTGTACAATGGTATACCACAAATGCACATCGGTATATCACAACTGTACATCGGTATACCACAACTGCACCTCGGTATATCACAAATGTAAATCGGTATATCACAAATGCACACCGGTATATCACAACTGTACTTCGTTATATCACAATTTTACATCGGTATATCACAACTGTACATCGGTATATCACAACTGCACATCGGTATATCTCAACTGTACATCGGTATATCACAACTCCACATCGGTAATCACAACTGTACATCGGTATATCACAACTGCACATCGGTATATCACAACTATACTTAGTTATATCAAATCTTTACATTGGTATATCACA
>Ga0131853_10017144_pt1 | contig 13199 bp, 6 predicted proteins | sample TergutLab28metaG_FD_92764 | JGI IMG/M metagenome (GOLD analysis project Ga0131853, IMG submission 92764) | Labiotermes labralis P1 segment gut microbial communities from Petit-Saut dam, French Guiana - Lab288 P1 (version 2) (version 2) | ecosystem: Host-associated > Arthropoda: Insects >...
AAAAATACACCTTTTATTTTTAAAAAACCTTCCTCCCCCCCCCCCCCCGAAAATCGTGCAGTGTAATGTGGAAAAATGTTGTAGAGCCATACAGGCCGCATATGACAATATGACTCACACACTGCATGGTGGATACCAAAGGCTACAAACACACACACACACACACAGAATGTAAAATACTTATTGCTTTTCCACTCCAACAATGGTTGCACGAACACCCCTAAATGTTACGTTATAGTACACTGCCTGTCCTGTTTCAGTTCATCCAAGACTTCCTAAGTGTTTTTATTTTATTTTTCAAAATTACACTCAGCCGTTACAAATTTGCATGATAAACGGTGCCCGACCGAGATTCGAGTGCGGTAACTGCTCATTACAACCCATAAGCCATAGCTACCTGTCTAGCCAAATTGCACGGTCAAATGAATGTTATCAGTAGGCGTGACCACCAGAGGATCATGTCGTATTTATTATAAATAACACATAATGGTCACTAAAATTTACTACTCGGGTAGCTCAGTCGGTATAGTGACTGAACTACGGTCTGGACGGTCCGGGATCGAGCTCCGGTGGGGACGAGATTTTCCGCCCGTCGAGACCAGCCCTGGGGCCCACCAATCCTCCTGTAAAATGGGTACCGGGTCTTTCCCGGGGGTAAAGTGCGGCCGGGGCGTGCTGCTGACCACTCACCCCCTTCCAGTGCCGCGGTCATGGAAGAGTAGAGCTATACCTCTACCCACCCTCTGGGCCACACCGGGCCTCTAACGGGATCACTTTACATTTTTTACTCGTTGCTTAATACTGGGGAAGTACTGAAACACCTTGGAGCGCTTAAAGCGCATAAAAGTGCTTAAGAGATGGAACACTTTGTTGCGTAATATTATATCGATGAAAAGGGGTTGTGCTACTGGAAACAGCTTTGGAATTCATTTCCCCCTAATGAGACCGGGTGATTACTGGTTTCGTGGTCGGCCTGGTTCTTAACTCTTGAACTTCAAAGATTTGGGAGCCGAAGTGGCCTTTCTGGAGATATGACTGCTGTTGCATTAGGGTACCTAGTCACTGTATGAGGAACTGTTACAAATATTTCAGACAAAGTTTTATTATTCGTTAGTGATGGATACTGTGTTGACGTCCGTAAGCACGTTATAACATGTACATGTAGCATATCTAGTATGTTGCGTTTGCTGCTCTGCAGGATCTAGCAACAGCGCTACAATCGATGCTATGTACCTTCCTGATACACGGAATTTAAATGCTAGAACGTGTAAATTTGTTTTTCTAAATTTCCTGTGGGTCCAGAGCGTGACAGCACCTGCATATGCGCAGAGCAGGAATACCATCTTTCTGATCATGCATGAAAAAAACCGAGAAAATCGGGTAGGTTTTCATGTAAGGCGGTTTTCAAAGTTGTCCGACATGATCGAAAATTGCCTCTACAGTTTTTTTGGTTGTTGGTTGGGTGTTTGGTAAAACTCTGCAATATGAAAAAATCAAGGGGCTTCGTTACACCGTTTTCAACTTGGTATCTGCATGCAGACAGATGGACGGAACTGTGCGAAGATGTGAACGAGCCTAAAGTACTAAACTCACTGATGGCATGGAGCAGTGTCTCTCTTGGGGACCCAATAACTGCTTGGCTAGTCAGTAAATTCCGACGTTTATGGAACCGTGTGACGGCGTGCACAAGAACACGCCACAACATTTATAAAACCATGAATAAAATTTGTGCTTGCTAGTCCTATACTTGATACTTGTGTATATCCCACCCTTTCCGCAATTTTAAACTAACGTGTTCAATGCGCGTTTCATTGTACACATTATGTAGAATACGTACCGACAATGTAACGTTTTGCTGTGTAGGCGTCAGAAACACGTGTGTGTGTTATCTACGAGTGCGTATTTTCCTGTTTGTTGCACCTAATACATTTCTAAATTCTTACATCTCTGTAGGCAATATCCAACTAGAAATGTACCCGGAACTTGATGTCACATGGATATATATTTTACCACTGCCAGTGTAACGTTTTACGTGAGCAGATGTTTAATTTTCAGCGTTTTGGTTTCGTCAGACTCACGTATGCATGGAAATGCATAGCATGCTTTGTACATGGCACAGGTTATGGCCTTAAATTGCTGAGAAATTTCTGCGGCAGTAAGACATGTCTAAAGTTTTCTGTTATCCATGTATGTTTAAGCAAGTACCGGGTAGACGGTATAGTGACTAGACTAGGGGCTAGGCAACCAAAGAATCGTGGTTCAGTTCGCGGCAAGGGCAAAAAATTTTCTCTTCTTCGAAGCCTCAGTTACGGCTGTGCCCACTCCCTTCCCACACCCCAGTCTCCTATTTAATGGCTAACTGTAGCGCCATCATATTCCCCTTGGTTAAAATGGCCGGGGCGTGTTGCTGACCACCAACTTTTATTAGTGCTTTGGTTAAGAGAGTGAAGCTATACCTCTCCTCTCCCATAGGCTTTTATGGCGTGTGTAGGGACAAATTTACCTGCGCATCTTGTATATGTTAAGAACTGGAGAAAAGATGGCTGGCGGGCGTTTCGTTATCAGTATGTATGGACTATTGTCTGTGGATATATCAGATTCAACTCAAAAACTAAATTCTGCATTCCATTTGGTGATACAATGTTACTGTAGGCTAAATGAGCATCAATGACAGCGTCGCTCCTGCAGGTCTTAAAGCTGTCAAGAGCCAGATTCCATCATGGTTTCCCTTTGTCAGATTCTTTTTACGCAAAGAAAATAAAACAAGGTAAACGACATCGGAAGGGTTTAAAGTCAGAGGAAGTGAAATAAAAACCGAATCTGATCTTCTATCTTGAGCAGGTACGAAACGTGGCTGGAACTCTAAACCACCTGTTTTGGCCTAGAGTTGTTTTCTAATACAGAGTTTGTCCGAAGAGCGTCTAATATAGAATCGTCTCTAGCAAACACCTTGTTATAATTTAAATTATTTTGATGTTCATTTGGTAAAGCTACAGATTTTCTCTCTTGTGCTGTGTTGCTCCAGCAATGTAAGTTACATCTGTAGTGGAATTTGTTGGTACCGACAGTTCCCATTGTTCAGATTTTGGATGGTAAATATTGAAAATTGCGTTTGGTTAAGCCTGAGGTCCAAGATTGTACGTACACACACACACACACTGACACAATTTCTGCTTACTTATTCCATGCAAAATGTGCTGCATTGTAACAGTGAACAAAGAAGTAGTGTTTTCAATTGCGAACAATGCAGTTTGTCTGAGCACAAATCACGTTCGTTGTGAAGTGCCATGTTACGAAGATGCTGCAGAACTTTAACGTCAGATATTCAGTGATACTCCTGTAGAAAGGCTTTGGTCTAGTATTAAGGCATATGAATTGCAGTTTTTTAATTTAATTAAAAACGTTCTTAAGGTAACCTACTTGTCTTTTGTTTTTCTTACAGCCAGCCCTGACAGATTTACAGAAACTTTAAGCGACACGCCTATTTTAAATTTTTATTTAGGTCGGCTTAGCCTGGCACTGTCGTTACGTATTTGACGGATGAGTGAGGGTTATCAGTCATGAAATGACCGGTGAGAAATGTCGCGACGGCGGCGGCGGAGGGGGGGAGGGGGTGCGACCTACAGTAACATGTACATTTTTCGTTAAATAATGAGTATATTTGACTCACAAGTTGTGTCCTAGCGCAAACTAAACTTCAAACGCGCTGCAATTGTAGATACGGGTGGTCGTCGTTGTACTGTTCGTTTGTTCTTACATACGCGGTTCTACTTTTTTTTTATTCTTTCGATGCACGAAAAGTATAAAATCAGTGCTTAATGAGGTGTCATGTATCTCCACTGTAGACTCGTGGCAGGAGGTCCCTCCAAAACCTTGGTGTCACGCTCCTCCTACTCTCTGAAGTTGGGGCAGCAACTGAAGAGCTACGAGTGTATATCGTCACGTCGCCGAAAGTCGTAATCTTCATAGACGTCGTCATGAGGACCTCATGGCGCACATTCATTTGCTTTTAACTTCATTCCGATCGTTGCTACTGTTCCACAGTCGTCCTACTGACATTGTACTGTACGCAGCGACAAAGGAATTTCGTTGAATGAAAATAATACACATCCTGCCATTTTTTATGTTCATTCATCTCAGGCCTGCCGGTCCTAGTGGCCGCGCGGTCTAAGGCGTCAGTCTGCGGCCGCTCGCCTGCTGAGATTGTGGTATCGAATCCCACCGAGGGCATGGATGTCTGTCTGTTGTGAGTGTTGTGTGTTGTCACGTAGAGGTATCTGCAACGGGCCGATCCCTCGTCCGCAGGAGTCCTACTGACTGTGGTGCGTTGTTGTGTGTGATCTGGAACCCTCGTGAATGAGGAGGCCCTGGCCCACTGCGGGGCTGTTGCGCCCAAAAAAAATGTCAGGCCTAAATATATTTACAGTAGAGCCCCGATTGCACGACATAAACGGTACCAAAGGACGTTGGATTAATCGGATGTGTCAGTCAGTACGGAAGACTGTCGAAAAAGCCGTAGGTAAACATCATCTCAACGCGTATCTCAGATTTGTTATTAAATTAGGAATAAAATGTATGGAAGGCATGAAACAGAAATGTCGTATGAACAAGATCACTATTTAACATAATGTAACTTTGCATCAGTGAATATATATATTTTTGAGAATTGCGTAATGGGTGTTTGTGAATCTCCATTTTCCTTGCGGCAAGGACACAGCAGCGCCTGGACAGTAGTTCGTCTTTTTCAGTCGCTTCCCGTTGCTCTTCACGATAAGGAAGTGCGGTATCAGTAGCCTGCAATCCCCCACTATGACTCAAGCTGTTAATTGCTGTACTTCTTCGTTATCTTCGTCTACATGGTCGTCGCCAGCATAACTCGCAAGATTACTATATCGTTGACAGTGCGCTGTTTTTCTCTGTTTTGATTCATCCACTGTGTTCGCGTTTAGTGAAAATTTCTTAGCCGTTTAATACAGAAACAAAATTTTCGCAGCTTTCTTTCATTGTTTCTTCTGTAACTTTACTTTCTGTTTGTTTTTCTCCTTCTGCAGGCAGTTTGCTACACGTTCACACCTGTGTGTTTGCTTGATTCCCTAGCAATTTTGGGCTGTCCAATAAGTAGTATTGGGTTTAGTTTCTTAACATATATTGACACTTCTCCTCCCTCACCAATAAGCCCGCAAGTGACTGAACGAGTATTCACCGATATTTTTTCTTCATTGTTTGAATATCACCATGGTCCATAGGGCGACACCACGAGGTGTCGTTTGGTGACATCACTCTTATTCCTTTCCCCCGTCTTTGTAATATCAGGAGCAAGGATTGCTGTAAGAGTTGTGATATTGCCACACAGATATAGGTGTGGATTCGTTCTTCTGGGATACGAAGCTGTGTCGCTGTAAAACCGACTACCCAGCAACGCAGCCTCATATCACAGTGGAACCGATTCCTTAAGGACTGCGTTGATTCCACCTTTTGATTACAAAAGACTTTACTGAAGGGATGGGCTTAGTGAAAAGAACAATCTCTGAGAAATTTCTATGAGTTCATCCACGCACTTTTTTGGCTGTTATACAAAATTGGAAGCGGTCTTGCGGTTACTTGTGTAGTTTTGAAGGCGGGAAGTCTACTTTTGTTTTCAAGTACGAAAGTTTTAGTTTGCGATTACCTGAGGCATTACAGCAGGCAAGAATCGCCATTGTTTTTGCTTCTTTTGTAGGCGGGATGAGATTTTTCTTCGTAGAAAGAGTTTTTGAGAGAAGCTTTTTAAAATTAAGACAGTTCCGCCACAACTGGAGTGATAAACCATTGCTCTTCTTAAGAGACTGAAGTTTTTCGTTAAATTTCGGAAATGATTTCGAATCTGCGGGTGCTTTTTCTCCGTAGGTGTTGATTTGCCTCGAACCACAACGTGTTTCTTTCTTACCGTCTATCTATCTCTTGCAGTCGGATTCGTCCTCATTAAAGTTCTAAAAAGGAATCAGCGCCTTTCCTCGTAGAAGAGATACAGTTATGGGCGCTTCTCTCTGTTTGTTGTGTAAGCCACAAAAATAAAACGCCAGTCAACTATTCCAGCTCACATTTTGTCGTTGCTTGTATTTATTTATTTGATTCCATCCCCCTTTCCTCATTTCTTTCTTTTAGGTCTTCATTCCAAGACCTGACACAACATTGCTGTTCAATTTCTTATCCTTTTCTCTTTTAGTCATCGACAGTAACGCGGCCAATTCCACCGCCACGTACTTTGCATTTTGCTTAAACTTATTTTTCATGAAAGTAACAACTTTTTTTATTTGTTCATTTGACATTTTAAGCAAGGAGGTCACTGCTTTATTAGAGATTATACTTTTTTCCAGTGGGGGTACGCGGTGGCGCAGTCGGTTGAGGCTCTGCGCTACAAGTCGGAAGGTCGCGGGTTCGATTTCCGTTGGTGTCATTGGAATTTTTCATTGACATAATCCTTCCGGCCGCACAATTGCCCTGGGGTTGACTCAGCCTCTAACAGAAATGAGTACCAGGAATATTTCCTGGGGGGTAAAGGCGGCCGGTGCGTAGGGCTGACAACCTTACCACCTTTATGTGCCGATTGTCTTGAAGTCTGGAAGCTTCAGCCTCCTCGATCCCTCAGGGCCTGTCCAGGCCTGTAATGGAATTGCTTTACCTTTACTTTTTTTCCAGTACACTAAAGCACAGCCACGCTGCTGTGTTCGAGGTCAGTTATGAGAGCATGCTGATGGAACTCATAACGAGTTCGCCCTCTGTACGGGACAGTAAACATTTCAAATGTAGGCCCTTGAACGCGGTGAGAAGCCATTCATTCCTTTACACGCTAACTTGGTTTTTAATAAAATATGACTTTAAAAAATTGGTAAATGTACTAGTAATATAGGGCCCTTATGATAAGGCACGTTCGATAATCGGGACTATACCGTACTTAAATAACGTTTATGTTTTAGAGCCAGAATGCTGCTGGCATCTGTGACTTAAACATTTTTTTCAGCATAAAGTCACTGCAGCCTTCTGACAATGGAGTAATTATGCTGGGCTTGCTCACTGGTCTTCAGAACGGTTGTACATTACAACCGACGCGTTCTGCGCCTTATGTGTTATAAGTGAATGATTTTGACGGTCTTTGTTGTGTGTGTGTGTGTGTGTGTGTGTGTGGTGTGTTGGTGTATGTGGTGTGTGTGTGTGTGTGGCGTGTGATGTGTGTGTGTGTGTGAAGCGTCATCTCTTAGAATTTGGGGAGAAGGTACCTTTAAATTGTTCGGAAGCATATTCTCAAGAAAGTGTTGGCTCTGAGATTGATAACAGCTAACTTTGTTAGTAGTCAACTTCATTTAGATTAAATTGCTTACATTTGCTGTGCAGTTCGTACAAATGTTTACCGTTCACATCCCGTGACGTTCGTAATCTTGTCTCGTGTGTGGTTTTGTTTAACCACAAGATCTTCGATTAAGATAAAGCGACACTCACGTTTATTAGACCGAATGATAACCACGCCGCTTTTTAATTTGTTCGCCTATTTCATAAGGTCCGATTCGCTACAAGAAACTGGTTTAAAAATATGTGAATACAGACGCACACGTATGCACACACACTGTGATCACAGTTGTCTGATGTATAGGAACTACAGATAATGTAGGTGTACAGTCAGACACAGCGGGTTGTGTTGAGGCCTGTCTGTTGTATTTTGATGTTTGTATCTGCGACGTGACGGAGCCATGCGTCATGCTTTCATCTCACTTCTCAGGTAGGCCTACCTCTAAAACTGGTCGGTCTTTTGTTTGATATATTCCAGTATATGGTGATGTTCCGTTATGGAATACATAGAATGGGAAAGAACGAATACATCAACAAAAAATTCCTAGAGTGTCTGTTAGGAATACGTAATTTGTCTGGAACTGAAGTACTTATCAACAAGCAAGTCCTTTAAACAATGATCATAAAATTTTCTCCTAAAAGACACGACTTCAAGTTAAAAAGGAACACAGTTTAGTTAATTTATATCTTTGAGTTTCCTGTGGTCGTCTATCATGTTGCAAGGTATCTTGAGGCTATAATCTGTATTTGTTTTTATAAATACATTGGAATAGAAATTACTTGCCTTAAATTAACTTCTTAATTATAAAGGTAAATGTTATTCTGACTCCATTAAATTTCTTGAACCATTAACACTTCGGATAGGAAGCAGTTTCCTAATGGTGGGTTGTGTGACCTCCGGGCTGTTGTACCTCAGTTTCAAGAGGCTCCATTTGCTCTTACTCTTTACTGTCCGCGGCTTGTATCCAGTCTGACGAACTTCTTCCCCTACAGCCACAGCAATTAGCATGTTTAACATAATTCGATTTTTTTGCCCTGTTCCTTTTTCCTTGTCCCTTTTTATTCCCTTTTTAACTTCTGGCTTATGGACTCGCTCAACATCATTTTCTCATTTCATTATTTGTTTCTCCTTTGCTTCCTCCGCCTTCTCATTCCTTTTCTCCGCCCTTTTCTCGTCTTGCCTTCTATTTAATTCCAACGTGAGTAAACAACAATGAGACGCATAATAGTTGGAACTCCTACAGGGCGCCACGGTAAAGCTGCCTATCTGCTGTGCAGTGCAGCAGGCCGCAGGCAGCTGGGGTGTCTGGTACTGTTTGGATCAAATGTTTTGTCATTTGAAAATCGTTTTCGGACTCGGCGTTTCCAGTGGTTCCCGAACGTTTTACTGGCTGTGTGAAGCTAATCCTTTATGCAGAGTCGGATGTTAGCTTCTTAATTCGTCTGTCCGCTTACCTGTCTGCCACTGCTGCTGTCTGCACACATACCAATAACACTGTGAACCGGTGATATGGTCATATAATACCAGGGCTGGCATTTCTATTTTCATCAGTTCGTAGGATATTTGCAGGTGAATGTTTAGTGCATAGTTTAACAGCTGGTATTGTGTTAATCAGTGTGACAAACAGAATTCGAATTTGGGGTTTCTATAGTACTTTTAGTTTGTGCTGTATTTTGTGTAATTAGTGATTGCGTTTCAACCGGCACTGACGGCTGAGTTTAAGTTTCTGCGTGTTATTTCAGTAAAGTGCCTAATCTTTAACGCATATTGAGGATGTAATGTTTTGATCCCATGTTCTGCGCGAAGCTACTGAAGGGAATTCTGTGGAAGTCGACTGTAGGGATCAACATGATACGCTGTTTGAACGAATCCTGTTCTCATTCATGATTGTTTTGTTAGAATGTGTGTGAGGCTGAAATGGGAGTTTTGGATCTGGCGGATTTTGAGTCAAGGCACACATCAATTTTACACGGTATCAGCATTATTAGGGCGTACATTTATATGAAACATATTCTTTTAGACACGGTATGTACGTGACGAATTGCAGGCAAATATATTCCCTGAACTCAGTTTAACTCCATTCGTATTAGCTGTCAAGCAATGCCGCTGTCTGATGCTAATGTGTTAGCAGGCCATATGCGCCGTACACAGGAGTCTATCAGTAAATTCCTTACACTTGTTCATGTGCGTAGTTGTTGCTATCTTCACTATATACACTTATATTTGAGCATGTGACGGAAAATTTTGCATCGTACGTCCTTCAAAGAACTTGTTCTGAACCGCTTTGTCCGTATTTTGAACTATTACTCCTATTTACAAAAACATGAGTGAAAGAATATCATATTCGTGAAGTGGTAAACTTGAATTGTAAGCAGGTGAAAGATTTGACCGCATTTAATATTGTTCTCCTGTGTACCATTACAAATTCGATACTGTCATTGCGAATGCTTCGTGTTAAGTCTGTGAGAATATTAAGAATTATATCTGACTCTGGGTTTGGTTTCTTCTGTTTATGGCATTCCTGAAATATTGCTTATCCACGCTGTCAACCTGGCTTCCGGCAACATATTAATTAAATAAATTTCTCATGCTTTTCCGAACACTTAAATTGCAGCATGCAATTTGTACTGTAAAATACCCTGTGCCAGTAAATGATGCATGCAATTTTTTTCAAAATCATTTTTATATTACTAATTAAACGGCCAATTACTACTCAATAAATTGTGCAGTATGATTGGTGTTTACAGTCCTTTGCAACCGACATTAATTGTGTTGTCTGTCGTTAAATGACTGTGTGCAAGTGAGACATGTGACATTTACAGTTTCGCGTAGATGAATGTATGTAGCCCGCCAAGCTTGCATGTTGGACTGATATGGCTCTCCAGTTGAAATAATTTTCTACCCCTGTCCTTGAGCCCCTTTGTCATCGTCTCTTTTTATATCGACAAAGGCGTTCCTTATGTACCAGTTTTGTTGAGTGTTATAATTTTGCAAGCCATTATGAAGGGTGCGGTATCGATTATTTGGCAGAGTAACGAATCTATTTGGTTCGCATACTTTAGAGTCTGTCTTTATTTCGTTAAATATTCTCCAAGAAGTTCGTAATTTATGTAGCATACCGAATATTGTTAAGCTGATATATTTAAGTAGATGAGATGGGCAGGACACGTAGCACTATGTTACCGTGACTTATTTACACGTTCACGGTGGTTTTCGAATTTGTCGCATTCTGAGATTCCAGTTCAGAAAGCAGGGTAAAGTTATTTACGAAAATTGAGCTGCGCGAAATATTTATAGTTCGTCTCTTAAGGAGGAAAATAATACTGGCACGTAGTAGGCATTAGGATTCAAATCTTCTGAGATGCGACGCTTTGTCTTTGGTTGATTGATGGACGACGTTTTGAATGATCTTGACTTCTTCACTCACCAAATCATCAAACAATACGTCATCTCCCTGTGATGCAGTGCTTCAGTAATCCCAACGGTAGGTACCAGAGAATACGGTGTTGGAACAGTAATGCCTACCAGGGTAAGAAATCAGCCAGCTGCATTTCAAATTCCCAGTGTCACTATTGTGTGGACTGCAAATGTCGCATTTACTGGGCATATTCCCCATATCAGAGAAGGCAGAATTATCATGGATATCCTTGCAGGGTTATTTTATATATATATATATATATATATATATAAAATAGCCACATAGCCCATATCAATGGCCGTGCTGTCTAAGGCGTATGTCTGCGGCTGCTCGATTGCTACGATCGTGGGTTCGACTCCCGCCGAGGGCGTCAGTGTTCTTCTCTCGTGTTTGCTGTATGTTGTGAAGGTAGCGGCCTCTGCGACTAGCTGAGTGCTCGTTCAGAGGAGTCCTATCGGGCGTGTGCGTCTAATTGTGTGTGATCTGTAAACCTCAAAACGATGCGGCCTGGGCCCAATTTTGGGCTGAAGCGTGGCAGGCAAGAAAATAAAATAAAAGGAAACTAGCTACGTCAGCTTACGTATTTTATTCTTTCCAGGTAAGGAGTTTTCTGGTCTTGCTGTCTCTCCTTTAACCGCATGAGGACTTGTGGTTGTCATCCAACGTGAGTACCCTGTCTCTTGTGCACTCTTTAATGTTGAAGTGTTCTGTAGCACTTTAGCCGCTATACGCATATGGAGTAACATATTTGATGTCGAATACAGTAATCGCGATCCTCATACTTTCAGTGAACGAAATATTCTACTGCTTTGCTTGCTGAGGCTTATTTCTCAGATGTGGCTTTGTGCTAGCCGGAAATGTTGTACATGTAGTTAACATACTGCATCAGTCGTTTGGCTTTTGTTGTGGGTACTCGGTGTTTTTTGTGAGACAGGAACTACCTAGTTGCATTTTAGGTTTCCAAGGATTGATAAGTGTTTTGTTGTTGATACGGTCATGTATAAACGAGCCACACTCTCATTTGGAATTTTTTTTAGTTAATTTTTCCATGGCCAGGAAACGGGTTGAAGAGCCATGGGAAGAAGACGAGAGAGCTTATGTATTAGATATAACGCGTAGAATTACAGAGTGTAAAATATTGTGCTGGTAAATATTGATTCTCATTCCCGCATCACATCTGTAAATTTAAACTTTGCTGCTTGAAATGTGTCAGTCGTAGACAGACAGGTCAAAGTGTAATTTGCAACGCCTCTTGCGATTTTGTAAGCCCAGTGTGTACCGCAGCAAACTTTCTGGAATCTAGAAAGGTGGTGTGGAATGTCATGCAAACTCTGATTCTTGTTTCCAAAGCCACCGACAAATTACAACATGTCGGATGGGCCACACGTAAGCAAATACGCATTTGTAAGAACTCGATAGAATTGGTTAACCAAAGAAGCTTGAAATGTGTAAGTGTTGCGGTAATGCTGTACTGGGAAATAAACAAGTATGCGTTAAACATAAATATGAATTCAAATTCCGCGTGGAAATGTCTTCTAATTATCACTGCAGTCTGTAGAGTATACACTAACCTGGGTTTACTCTGTCCGCCATCACTGTTGAGAATCCCGTCAGTGTTGTGGTCGATATGGCTACTTCTTAGACACAAAATTGCTTTCGTAGCGCCAGGTGTGGAACCAGTTACAGACTGTCAGGTCGTTCTCCGGGCAGGGTCCATAACTTCTGGTTCCGTAGCGATTCAGAATGTCAGTTACAAGCGAGAGTGGCCCATGTTTGGTCATAGCGTTTGGCAGTCACTGTGTTGCCTAGATCAGAACCGATGAACCCGTAGGAGCAGAATGTTGCCCGCGACACGGTGTTGTGTTGCCTGCGGAGCCATTTGTTATGAGAAAACGTCTCTTAACCCTTTCCGTGGCAAAGCCGAGATAGCACGATGAAGCAATTTTGAAAATTTGCGATCTCTTTATTTACGGATACATTGTTTCGGGTTTGGAACACCGGTGGGTGGCGAGATTTTCCGCACCCTTTCAGTCCGGCCCTGGGACCACCCAGCCTCATGCGTAACGGGTGCCGGGTCTTTTCCGCGGGTAGTGCGGCCGGAGTGACATTGACTACACATCCCCACCTAGCGTCGAGGTTAAAGAAAGAGTATAACCATACCTCTACTTCCCCTCTGTGCCTTCACGTCATTTTATAGGGAGAACGTTACCTTAACTTTATCTCTTACATTGTATTAGTATTTTATTCTGCAAAAGTATGCTGAAAATGACGATACTGTAGCCTCGTTTGTAAATTGATTTTTTTTTAATTTTTCCTGCTATTGTCAGAATATTTTTTAATGCACTTGATGTATGGAAAAATGTACAGTCAAAATTATACATATAATTGTACTTCTTCCATTGGCACTACAGCCCTCTGTGGGCTTTGGTCTGTTGAACAATGTCCTTCCATTTTTTC
>Ga0131853_10017146_pt1 | contig 13198 bp, 5 predicted proteins | sample TergutLab28metaG_FD_92764 | JGI IMG/M metagenome (GOLD analysis project Ga0131853, IMG submission 92764) | Labiotermes labralis P1 segment gut microbial communities from Petit-Saut dam, French Guiana - Lab288 P1 (version 2) (version 2) | ecosystem: Host-associated > Arthropoda: Insects >...
AGATCGAAATGCTGTATGTTATCCGTGGTATGGGCCTTGTGTGGAATAGCGGGGCCTCGCCGCCCCCCCCCCCCCCCCCCCCCCACCCAACCCACAACCCCAAAAAAACACATAAAAAATTTCTTATTTTTTTTATTTTTTTTTTGTGGGGGGGGGGGGGGGGGGGGGGGGGGGGGCGAGGCCCCGCTATTCCACACAAGGCCCATACCACGGATAACATACAGCATTTCGATCTTGGTCCCTACCATGTATACGGAATTGCGGCGACTTCCTTCAGATATTCTATTATATTTCCACTTAGATGGGAACAGTTCCGGAAAGGTTATTAGGATGTTGTCCTAATAGTAGTAGTATGTTTATTAACCCATCCAGTCACATATGTGAACATTCGACATGTCAACCCACAGGTACAAAAATAAGTTTTGCAAATGAAGTATCGAATCAACTAAACAGTCAAATCAATTACTAACCAACCATTGGACGTCGCATGCACGGATGAGAGCTGGTGGAGAAATTAAACATACCGACAAAGTAGACAGCACGTTCGATGCAGGTTATCTGGTATAGTAGGCAGCACACTTTTTCACCGTTGGTTGATGATCTGTGGGCTGTTTCAGTGGCGTTAAATCTTCTCTGGTCCTGTACGGAAGGGGAAGACCGGGTGTTCGTGGCAGATGTGAGAGTGTTTTACAAACATTGAGGTTATGAGTAGGGTTGCAGTATAAATATCAAGAGATATGCAGTAATGTCGTCGGATTTTAATAAAATATGCCGATTTTGCTTGAAAGAAGCAGATGTTTTGCTGCCCCTCTTTCCTGAGACAAAAATTGCTAATAAAGTTATGGCACTTATGCCAACGTTAATGGTTGGTATGAAAGCATTGTTTACGTTTTCTGATAATTCAGGGATATGAACGATTAGAGTAAAATTGTCTAAACATGTTTGGTATTCAAAATTTTAGTTGCCGTTATGTATACCAAACCAATACAGATAGCAAATAGTAAGGACATGTATCTTGAATGTTTTCATTACAGCCACTGTAGAAAGAGTTAATTACAGTGTTGTGTTATATAGGAACCTCTCAATACTATCTTTATAGTACCACGAGTACTGTATCTGCACGCTTGTGGAAGTTCCAAAAACCGTCCACACTTGGATGGCAGCCAATGTATTTCGTGCCAGTATTGTTTTGAGAAGGCAGGAGAGGATGTGCCCATAAGTGATTCTTTATAGCAACAAAAATTGGGTTATGTTCTGTTATGGTAGTGTGTAGAGCCTTATTTTTTTTTTACGTTTTTAGATGTGAGAATAATAATATACATTTAGCATGTCATGGAATCTGATACCTGGTCATCTTGAAGTCCATGTCAGGTACTGTAGTTACGTGCCTGTTTTTATACTCGTGTTTTCCTTCTCTGATACAAAACTACAAGCGACGATTACATTTTAAGGCTGAAACAGTTTAATTTCTGACTTTACCTTTTAAATGTATATCTGAGACATTATCATGCCCGTCAATAACGTAGTAGTGTTACTTATTTGTTTCAGTTGTATGATGGAGATGGTCTGCCTTCTCAGGTATGTTCATGCTGTGTGGAACAAGTGAATGCAAGCTACAGTTTTAAGCTTCAGTGTGAAGCTTCTGATGTCACTCTCAGAAATTTGCAGTCTCAGATTTCACAGGTTAACATTTTAATTATCGTATAGATACTCAACATGGATTGCTATTACATTGTTGTGTCAGTTATGATTTGAATCTTGATCATGTGTTAAACAATGAATATTCTCAACTTGTTATATATTTAATACTTCCCTATACATTCTGCATGTAGTGTGTTCCTTCTGTGGTTGTGAGGTTGCATTTATATGTGTCTTTAGCATGCACACTTTAACAGAGGCAGACACACACACACACACACACATATGCACAAGCACACAGATATAAGATGTTATGTCATATACTGTGAGGGGCTAATAGAAATTAGTAGTGTTTGGAAACAAAATACATGAAAGATAATTTAGTCCAAGAGGAATGAATAAATGGGAAAAATTGGGAAAGTTAACAACAAATGACACATTTTTACCCCTTACTTGGCCATATTATGAGACTGAAATGAATCATCATCATAGGGCTTGCAGGGTTTAGGTCTTATGACCTGTTCTGGTCCATTAACAGTCTAGAAGTCTTTTGAGAGGTCATCCTTAGCTTCCTTTCTCTTAATTTAATGTGGTAGTCTGTCTCTGTCCATTCTCCGAACATTATTTCCTTCTGTAATTTTGAGTTTTCACTACAACTGGGTTAATTTTGAGTTCTGTTAAAATATCTTTATTGGTTTTATAATCCTGCCATGTGTAATGTGCTGACTGAGTCACAGCGGTACAATGGTTTTCTCTACTGTGGAGGAAATGCCTAAGTATAACCAGCCTGTCTGGAGGCGGAAAGTTAGCAATGCTACCACCAAACTTACCTGTTGAGAGACTAGTAATATCTCATGTGGAAATATTGAATACTGAAATGAAGGAGACTGCAATATAACATGTATAAGAGAAACACAAACTTGTCTGGAAACAGTGCGATTTTGAAAGGGAAATGCCAAAGTGTGTTCTAGCACAGTTGCTTGCAAATTGAATTTTGGTGACTTCTGTTGTTGTCAGTGGGTAGAATAGCTCAGCCGGTATATTGACTGAATACGGGCTATATGGTCCAGGGATCGAACTCTGGTGGGGGGCGAGATTTTTCGCAACTGTCCAGAATGGCCCTGGGGCCCACCCAGCCTCCTCTACAATGGGTACCTGGTCATTCCTGGCGGTAAAGTGGCCGGGGCATGTCAGTAACCACCCATCCGCCATTTAGCACCGAGGTTAAAGAAAGAGTAGAGCAGTAGCCTGCTTCCCCTGTGTGCACTTGTGGTAGGTTACCTTTTGTTGTGAGAGAAGCAGATGTGTAAGACATAATATTTTTTGGACAGTCTGTTTGTCACGATGAAATTGGCCAAAATAATTTGCAGTTCTAAATATATTGTTGATGTAATAGTCTCTTTTCTAAAGGATATTTTTGAAACTATCTAAAAGCATGTGTGGTTTGCCTGTTTTGTGTAGGAAGAAGTCGATAATGCTACGAATGAATGTGCCTTACTGTCTGTAGCGAAGAAGGATGAGCTTGAGGTTTCTGGTGAAGACTGTGGTGTCAAGCAGGACAGCAGTGATGATGACTTCAGGTTGTATAGTTTGCCTGAACAAACTTTCAGTACCGTATCGTTTTCTGTGTATTTACATACCTTCTGTATGTAAGGTATGTAAATCACAGAAAACATGTTTGGTTCCAATCTGAGATAGTCAAAAAAAGTTGTGTTTCAAGACGATTAAGTTCGGTGAGTTAACTGGCATTGATTCTCATTTCCTACCTTATAATAAAGTCAAAAAGGTAGATATGTGGTAACACTGTGAAGAGTCTGCATTGTTCATATACAATATAGCTGCATGCACAGCTCTTACCTACATTTTAAATGTGTAAGCTGCTTTGTGTTAGGCATTTTAATGTAATGGAAGACTTTCAGATTACAGAATTGTTTTGGTGTTATGTAATTGTAGAAACCAGAAATGTAACTGGCTAATTTTGTGTCCAAAGCAGAATATAAAATTGCACCCCACCTGTGCTTCTATAGTAGTTATTTTGGTGAAAAGAGAAGTGCATAAATTATATAAAACAGTAGTAGCAACATGACATTTATGGCAGTAATGAGATCTGCATGCACGGTCAAGTAATGCATGAGTAAGTGAGCATTTACCATTCTATTAAAAAATGCACCCCTTAAATTTGTGAATCCAAGATGAGTGCCTCACTTACCTTGCCCATGTTATGGTTGCTGTAGGAGCACTGATCTGATCTGCCCTTAAGGTTTCAATACTGCCATATCTCAGCCAATTATGAATGATCTGCACATAATGCATTGTTTTAGTCTTCATTCTTTCATGGCTTACAAACTGTCTTGCCACCATCCTTGTACCTTTATTCTGTAAGCATTTTTCTGGATCCACTTCACTCTTTTCCTGGCCTCTTGTGTGTTCTGCCTCACTTTGCCTCATGTCATAAGTAGTATTGTGAGAACTGGTTCAGACTATTTCAACAGCATTGCATTTGTGTCAGATATAGTTGGTTATTGATATTAATGAAGAAACTTGGTTATACATAATATTGCCATCAATGAGCTGGGAAAACGTCACTTTTTTCTTTTTGTTCCAGTCTCAGAGAGTCCGATAAACAGCTGATTGACCCTGAAACATGTCCACTGCATCATCAGGACAGAACCAGCGTCTTAAAGCGTGTTGTGCGGAAAAAAACATTTGTGTGTCACGTGTGTGGGAAACTTTTTGACTCCAGAAAAGATCTTGTTCGACACATGGTGACCCATACAGGCGAAAAACCGTTTGAGTGTGATGTTTGCAAAAAAAGGTTTTCGGTCAAAACGAACCTGAAAAGACACTACAGAGTTCACACAGGAGAAAAACCGTTTGAGTGTGAACAGTGTGGCGCGTGTTTCAGGCAACACAATGGATTAAGTAGCCACCTGAAAACACATTCAGGACAGAAGCCATTCTCGTGTGTTGACTGTGGCAAGAAATTTTCCCGTTTGTCACACATGCAGAGTCATCTTGTGTGTCACACAAAGGAGAAGTCGTTCACGTGTTCTTTGTGTTCTAAGATGTTTGGGCGTAGAGACAGCTTAAAAAAGCACATGAAAATTCATTCAGAAGATAAACCATTTTTGTGTATGGATTGTGGGAAGAGTTTTGCACATAGTCAGCAGCTCACAGTGCATGCTGTATGCCATTCTGAGCATAAACCATTCTTCTGTGGTGAGTGTGGTAAGACTTTTTCAAAAAAGGATCGTTTGAAAGACCACTGTACTTCGCATTCTGGTAGTCGAACCTTTGCGTGTCCCGACTGTGGAAAAGCATTTGTAAGAGGTGAACATCTCAAATACCATCTTAAAAATATGCATGATAAAAAATAGATAGAGATGTGAAATCTAAAGTGCTTCATTTTCATTCTTGTGCAAAGTGCAGTGTTCATGCTGGTCCATAAGAACTGGAAATAATGGCTTTAATTTTGTGTCGTTACTCTCATAGCTGTTCTTCAGTCAATGTATGTGGTAAACGTGTCATAAAAATACTGTTGGTTAACATTATTGCTAGGGGATGTAGGGATAACTTGGTGGTATTGACCAGTCTGTGGACTGCATGTGTGAGGAGACATGGTTCATTCCCTGGCAAGAATAAGAGATTTTTCTTTTCAAGGCATCGAGACTGGTTTTGAGGCACACCCAGCCCGCTATTCAGAGGGTACCAGGAACTCTCTCCTGGGGGGTAAAGCAGCCAGGCCGTGAAGCTGACCCCAGTCTAGTGCCAAGTTTAAGAACGAGTGGAGTTATACATCCATTTCCCCATATGCCTTTGTGGTGTGCGGAGGGACAACTTTTATGGTTAAGGTATGTCTGTCAATTCATGATCCAAATTATAGTAATTCTTATTAAACTACAAATATGCATCTTTTAATTAGTTTCTTCTATTCTTCATTACAAGTGATTCAAAGAAACTTTCTCGACAGAAGCTTTTCCTTTTCCTTACGCTACTGAATGCATGCAGCAATGGCATGTCTTTTAGGTGAATTAATTTAACCAGTGATGCAGTCTTACATACAGGCTGTCATACGTCTGTCAGTAACATAATCCTTGGCACACATGTTTTTTCCTTGCTACATTTCAAGTTGATGCACACCCAAATTTAAAAAAGAAACCTGGCATCACTCCTGTTGATGTCATGTTTTTTGGTATGTTTCATATGCTGAGCAATGTTTTTGTACATTGCTACTTGGAAATTCTGTGCTGTAATTATCTTTAATTTTTAGTCCTTCTAATCCACTTCAAACAACTACATTTTTACTCACTGAGTCCTCTGAAAATATTTTACTCTGTTATGCTACTTCTTTCATCTGTGACTGTACATTATTGACATATTTATAGCATAAATTTTGAACGTAACAAACTAAAGTAGTAACTGTTGCAGAAAGTGATGCTTTATTCAAAGTTATTTTGTGCACTTCTAAGGTAACAAAAGGTCAAACTACAGTTCAAACACCAACAGCTTTGACACATTTTTGTAAGGACTTGGTTGTGTACATTGTTATGCACTGTATGTTGGTAGTTCACTGACGTTTTGGGGCAGCCTCTCAGGCCCATGTTCAAGAGTTGGGACAGCCTGACAGTCTGACAGGCTGCCCCGAAACTTGGGTAAACAACTAGCAGCACAGAAAAGTGAATACGTTACCCAACCACAGCGGAAAATCAGAATCTCCCACACTGTGGTAGTTTTCCTTTAATAGTGAAGGAAATGTTCAGAAAATGATGTGTTATAAATAAATATGAGTAAGATTTGGCAGCTTTTAAGATATTCACCTATGTTACTCTCATCCTTTTACAAAAACCTTGAAAAGACACTTGAATGTCAGTAAGTCCATTTATCAAAACTATGGGTTCAAGACTTCTTCTTAACATGACTTTGTGTCACTGGATGAGTGGTTCCCAACGTTTCAAGGATCTTAATGCCTTCAAAACACTGGAACTACAGCCCTATCTGCAGAGTGTCACATGAGAGAAGACTTGGAACTTCAGCACCTCCTCTGCGACAACTTGCGGTCTCAGCATCCTTTCAACTGTATTTGTCTTGCTAATGAGCTTGAACATAGTACACACATCGTGTGCAGAGTTACAGCCGTCCAGTTTAGGTGCAAGTGGCTGCACTGTTTTGACGGTAAATATAATGTTAACAAAATTTTCTATCATTTTTCAGTTTACTATCATACAAATTTCTAGAATCCTACATTCAAAATCTTGAGTATGACTTTCACTTGAATCACTTTTGTTTCCAACACACAATTTCTGGGTTGAAATCCTGATTTATTATAATGTAGTAATACATTGTGGTGGTTTGTAAGGTATCATATGTCCAGATTCCTGCAAAGATTACACTGCAATCCTGTTGTATTGCATCAACTGTTGCAACATGCTATGTGTTTTTTTACTTTGAAAGCCCATGAATCAAGAGTCCTTCAAAAGTTAACAGTTCCTCAGCAAGTCACAAAATTTCCCCACATTTTATGTAACTCAACTATGTTCACAACAGCGTACCACTTGTCCCTGTTTTGAACCAGATGAATCCAGTCCAAACTGTCCCATCCTATTTCTTTACAGGTTTTGATAGTGTTGTACCTCAGGTTTTCCTACCAAAACCTTGTAAGCATTTCTTCTCTCTCCCAAATGTAATGGTCCTGCCCATTCAGCCTCCTTCAGTTATCAGTCAAATACCATATGGTTTACAGACATATTGCCTCAAGTGTAGGAAACAGCAGTGTAATAATCCTGTAAGTACTGTCAGATGATCTGAGGTTGCAGCACACTAACATGTGATTCATGTTAAACTGACTGAAATCATCCATCTACATTTCCTACCTAAAGCTTTTAAATGCAAAGAAGTTCTTGTGCTTTTAGTACAAAATATGCTGCTGATACACAGAGAAGAGCATCAATTGGAAAGCATATGAAACTGTTATCAGTGGAGAATCAAATTTCACACTGGTAAGTTGGAGTCATAGGATGAAGTTAACTAGGGGCATACTCCATCTTGTAGCACACATTTTGGAGGGATCTGCAGCACTTTATAAGAATTACTACAGTTTCCTGATGCCTATGTTCAGTGCTGTAAATACTGCCCAAAACTGCCTACAGAATAATACACTGAAATGCCAAAACATCACTGAAATTGTGACTTGTTTCATAAGAAATTGTAGGCTTGTATGTTGAAACACAACAGTAACCAGCCAGGTAAGGTGCTAGAACAAATTGGAAAATCACTGGCCCTAGTCTTGAGGGTAGCTTGTGTCTAGCAACTGCAGTGTAGTAAGTACTGTCTTGAAACATCTGTGCGGCAGTAGACCAATAAATAGTTATTGTGTGAGATCTGGAAGCATGCAACTATGGAGACAGTCTCCCATTGATGTTATTAAGCACACATCTAGTAGCTGCAGAGATTGATGGATATCAGTGTGGCAAACAGTAAAATATGAAAACTGGAGGCAGATTTCACATTTCTAATAATTTAAATTACTGTAGTGCAGTCAACCCAATCATTTGGTTCAAAGGTACAGTATATTCAACAGGCTGTGTGATTAATAATATCACATCAAATAGTCTGTGTAGGGAGCATGTCACACAAGAGTGAAAACTTAATATAAAGTCATCCTTCCCACAAGTGAAGTTCACATTAAAAATTCTCGAGTGACAGTTTGTAATACACATATTTATGTGAAGTTACATATGCAATACAAGTAGGAAATTTTTATTAGTTTAAATTAGGATTCCAAAAATTAAATCAAAAGTGTAATTTTTATAATGCGTGTATGTACTATTAGGGTATACTAAAACGAGAATTTTAGAAGTAAAGTTGATCGTCGCAGCAGTTAGTACTAAACAGAACACATTAATCGCTCGGTTGCTGAAATTTCCGAGTTTTAATCTTCCAGACTTCACTGTAGTTCATCTGTCGGTTCGTGCCAACTAATTCTGACATCCTACACAAAGCATTCCGTTTCGCAACTTTCACCAATTCGCGTATTAGTTCCTGACATAGATTAACGAGCGTGGATCAGGGAAGTCGATCAGAAGTCGATTTATTATCGGCCAGATCACCTGTGGTTCTGCGCCTGTGGCAACGGGTTGGTCGCTAGAAGTCAGTAGCTCCTGGCACCTGGCGGCGTCTAGTCTGCTGCTGCGCGGCTTGCAAATCGTAAGTAACGTGGTAGTTCAAAATGGAGCATAGAGGCCAATGATGATATTTCTCGACATGGTACAATGGTGTTGTTCGTATAGATTTTATTTGCTGAGCTGGATAATAGTGAAGTAGTTCTTAAAGACCACAATGTCAGAATGAAATGGGCTCACTACAGGGCCCATTAAAGTTTAACTGGTTCTTGTGACTACCGGGTTTCATAGAGGGACGAGAGTTTCCTGTCTGAACGACTGTCGAGTTTCGTATAATGCCTACGCTCCATTTCGTTTAACGTGTAACATCTTACTGCAGTTACAGAAATTCTAACATCAAAATAACAGCAGCCGGAAAAGCGTAGGCAGTATAAGTGGCCTAGGTCTGAACATTCCCTTCATTGACTTACAGTAAATAATTTACGTGTCGCCCAGTTTGACTATTCTTAATGTTGGCTCTATTCTGCTGTGAGCACAAACTGATTAAGACACGAGTCAATATGGAATCAGAACAGAAAAAAAAAACTCCCAAAATCCAATCGACACATTCCGATGCAATTCACATTGGCTTTCTTTCCAACAAAACATTCATAATCGGACTGTCATTTATTATGTTGCATTAGAGGCATTCATCCAACATTGTTTAAAAGCAAAACAAGTTCTTAATGGCGACCAGTCTAAAATGCTTACTAATTCATTCTGTGGCTGCAGCGGAACAAGGTTAGGTATAGGAAAGGACCATATCTTAAAGCACCGCCGCAGACTTCAGTATTTCACCAATGTTGAGGTTAGACATGTACGCAACTTGACCTTAAAATGTGTGTTAACAGTAAACGGGAAAGGTATTGCTATACTTGCCCCTGTTTAACCATTTAAAAGACTAAATGAAAGTACTTTCCTATCCAATTCTCCCGTTTGCCAAAAGAGCATTGCTGTTTGGAAGGTTCCAACGCTTCGCCCGGTTGTCCTTTTGGTAAGAGCAACGTGTAGATGAAGAGTATGGAGCGTCGGTGGAATGATATTGACAGGGTAAAGCCGGGGTATCGGAGTAAGATCTGTCGCAGTGCCACTTTGTCCACCACAAATCCCACATAGACTGGCGTGGGATCGGACTCGACTTAAAGACTAAGATTAATCTGATTTGCATATTGAGATTCATCCCGTACCGCTCAGTAAACACACTGCGTTTCGGCAAAACCACTCTGTTGACGCTGTATAGGAGAAGTAATCGCTGTTTGTTGTGATATTCATGCAAACTATTCTATGGACAGAATGTAGAATGCTGAACGTTAAACTTGGTGGTACATATAGTTACCATTACGCTTTAGACAATTAAGTGACCAGTTCATTTTCCAAGGTTGTATTAAATGGAGAGCAAAATGTCAAATTCTCATTCCAGTAGGTACGCTGCCGTTTCAATTCGATATATTCCGTCACGTTTACAAAACAAGATTAAAGAAAGAGCAATGCACTGGAACACAGATTTTTATAGAAAAAACAAATTGCTATGTTTTTATTTTAGCTACATGTTTCGGCTTATAATAAAGCCGCATTCCAGACCGATGTACCTTTGTTGGCTGTGGGTCCGTTAGTTTGAAACACAGTGGCCAGGATGCTGTAACAGTGTTATGTGGAAAAAATGATAATTCTGATGTATAACTGTTGATATTTTATCTCTTTATTCTTCCTCTGAAAGCCTGGCCATGTATGTCATCTAGGGGCAAAACATATCGTGCTACATCCGTTTCCTGAACAAGGGCGTGACGTATATTAAACTGACAGTTACCTTTCTAAGAGAAAACACTGCCCTGTGGTGCTTCTATCTGTGTCTGTGGGTACACTGCCATATACTACATAATTCGACGTCTTAATCTCTACCCGTTAAACTCCAGTGGTACCACCAGGTTTCACATTCACAAACTCTTCGTCCTGTCCACACAGTGTATTTATGTGTTTTGTGTGGATCTCAGAACAAACAGCGATTATTTCCCTACACAGCATTAACTGACTGGTTTTTGTAACCGAGAGGGAGTGTGTTTACTGCGCGGTACGGACTGGACATTAACATTCACAAATCCTACGTTCTGCCCACTCAGTGTATTTATGTGTTCTGTATTGGATCTCAGAACAAACAGTGACTATTTCTCTATACAGCTTTAACTGGTTGAGATCTGCGCTTTTCTGTGATTATATACAGCATAGTAGTAGTAGTAGTAGTAGTAAGTAGTAAATAGTAGTAGCAGCAGCAGCAGTTTGTTACCGACGTTTCGGGACAACCTATCCGTCGTATCTTGATGAGCCAAGCAGTCTTTTTAAGGTAGATTATTTCTTTGTATTGAGACAGTTAGGTCTATTGTACATAAATGTTTCTCTTCGCCTTTCTAATTCGGCTTTGCTTTTTTTCATTTGTTAACCCTTGCTTTGTTCAGGACTTTATTATTAGCGTGTGCTGGTGGAGCTGCTCATTCTATATGCGACTGGCAGGATATTCGTTCTGTGGGTGACTTGTCTATGTCTGTGCCTTTTACTTATACTGCTTGACCCTTGAAGATGGGACCGATAGACTGTCCCGAAACGTCGGTGTGCAGTTGCCACTACTGGCTGCGTAACAGCCCGGAAGAGGGCACATCTCATTTACACCGCGGCGGGAGCCATAAATCACACCCTAATTAATTGGTTTTTATAACTGAGACAGAGTGTGTTTACTGCGCGGTACGGACTGGGTCTTTGACTAAAACATATTACGTTTTGTCATTAATGAGTTGAACTTTTCTTTGGACTTAACGCGTCATTACTTCCCCTCCTTGTGCTATTCCTCTTCCTTTTGGCGTAACAGTCCGATTGGAGCCTTTGGTTCCTCTGGTGTAGAGGTCTTCAAAATTCTTCTGAAGTGGGGCAGCACGAAATGGCTGCGTGAACATTTAGACCACCGCGAGGACTGCGCAGGGAACGCTGAAAGACGTGAAGATTCATCGGGCGGGACTGGAGCCTGATACATCGCCACACGCCAAAATCGGGTGGCCACTGAACTCGGCGTATTGAATTATAAATTAGACATAAAAATAAAAATGAAAAAGCGGCAACGTGACGGTAAGTTAAGGTATGTTGGGAAATGTGCGCAGGGCGTGCAACTTCTGGCGTCATCATTCTGTTGTTCTGCGTTTATAAACATTCTCGGTATCGTTGCAGCAGTGTGCTCTGCTCTGCACTGCTCTGCTCACTGGACTAGGGCTCCATCCCGATCCATTTTTTATGTTTAGATCGTCAAATATTTCTTCGGCCTCAACTCATATGTGAAAGAGACCATAGATCAGTGACATAAATGTGTGCAGGTCTTCATGTAAAGTGACTGGTGTTTTCCCGATTTTAACCAAGCTTGAATTTAGTCGATTGGCTTAATAAAAACTCCCGATGAATATTTCGCTCTGTAAGGACAGACGGGCATGACGAAACTATAACGCAGCTGAGCGCCCAAGTACTGACAGCGACATTATCGCCGTAGTAAATACATACCATTTGCCCCTGAAACTTCCCGCACCCGCGAGTCAAACTAGTCTCCGTCATGTTCACGTAGTATCTATTAATACGTCTATATAATCTTTGTTTCACTTGCCATGATCATGATTGATGAAAAATATTGAGCAAGAAGTAAACATCAAATTTATTATTATTATTATTATTATCGTTGCACAGTGCATTTTGAAATCTACGCGGTTCGCACACCAACAAATGCAGTATTTATTAACTTGGTTAAAAGTTTTAAATTTACATTAAATATCACAATAATATCGCTCCTACATGTTTCGGTCTTTAATGACCATCATCAGGGAACCTTATCTGTACCTGACTAAAGTTATATTTATATAACGACGTAATTTTACCGGGTGTTTTAACATAAATATATTTTTAGTCAGGTACAGATAAAGCTTCCTGGTGATGGTCATTAAAGACCGAAACATGTAGGAGCGATATTACTGGTTATTGTAATGTAAATTTAAAACTTTTAATCAAGTTAATAAGTAGTGCATTTGTTGGTGTGTGAACTGCGTAGATCAAATGTGTTGTGAAACTGAACAAAACTGACGCAGGAACCTTAAATACGTTACGTGATGTGTGTGGAGAAGAAGGCGGAGTTACTTACAGGACTGCGGCAAAATGACTTCAGGGGATGATTCGACGGCTGGAGGGTTGTATATAGCGGTGCGTAGCTGGCGGATAGGAAATTGCACTGAAGGGACTAACGTGTGCGTATGATAAGTTCATTAACCTTTAGACGCCTAATGTCAACTATAGTGGTCGTACCGCACCGCTAACCTCTAAAGTTGCATTTTATATATTTATTCAACAAATATAGGTACTGAATATTTTAAACATGGTATATA
>Ga0131853_10017147_pt1 | contig 13198 bp, 1 predicted proteins | sample TergutLab28metaG_FD_92764 | JGI IMG/M metagenome (GOLD analysis project Ga0131853, IMG submission 92764) | Labiotermes labralis P1 segment gut microbial communities from Petit-Saut dam, French Guiana - Lab288 P1 (version 2) (version 2) | ecosystem: Host-associated > Arthropoda: Insects >...
CAACACCCTATTAGTACAATGAAGTTAATCAGTGACTATTTTAAATGTGACTTTAGCAAGGAAAATATAGCTCCCTGATGATTGTCTTAGGACCGAAACATGTCGGAGCAGTTTTAGTGTTTTTAAGTGTAACTTTTGTATAAGTGCATTAGTTGATGTATTAATTGAATAACTCGACATCATGCACGGTGTAACAATGACAATAATTAACATTTAGACATCAAAAAGCGATGCTGATATAGAACACACAGATGAAGTAGCAACGTCGCACGAAAAACTGTGTTTATATAACATCCAGCGACAGAAGTAGCCTTGAAATTTTCCATGAATTAGGCAATGACATAATAACATTTTGGTTTATACATTGACTGTCGTAGATACAGCGGACCTGGAAAGTACAGTCTGATGCATCCCGCATTTCTTACACCCTCATGCTCGCTTCACCTAACCCCATTTCCCTTCAACTTCTTTAAAACTTTCTCAATTTTAACTCAATCCCCTTTCACAGACATTCCCGACTTCTGAAGTAGAAGTCGCTTTCCACTTGCCACCCCCACCCTTTCACACACACAACCCTCTTAACATCCAGCCGCCGTCCCAACATTTTTTTTATTTCTTTCATTTATTCTTCCACCCCACAATTTTTTGTTTTTTCCTTTTCACCCCTTTTGTCAAATACGTAATTTCGATCTTCACAGCCCGACCAGACTTCAAAGGGTTGCATTTTTTAATTTTAAAAAAAGAAAATTCGAATCTTTGGATAAATCTCTTTCATTCGGTCTTTTCCTTTTTGTAGAAACCACACTGGTCTCCCAAATTCTTTAATTTCAGCTAGCAGAGGAAAATTATAGTTGAAATCAGCTTATACCTTGCGACGTCCAACTCAGATTTCCTGTGCTTAGATCAGTCCGTCCACAGGAATATTCTACTCCATGCAACAGAGTCATTCTTGAGACGCTAACATGTCCTCAGCTAGTCAAGAAATGATCAAGATTTTCATGGAACCCAAAGTTTCATTAAAGCATTCATATAAACCTGCCACATGCCACTATCTTCGGGGGCAATCTAGTTCAAAATTCCAAATGAAAAAAGTGATAAATTTTTTAAAGGCAGTTACCAAAGCGACGCTACCGAAAATAATGCAGTCCTTATGGCAGACGATGACCAAATGAAATCCTCTGGATCAACTGCCGTTAATTATGAAACCAAAAGAAAAGGATTTAGGTCCACAATTTTTTGTGACACACGTAGTATTTTCTTCAATGTAGTGGGTGGATAATATTAGGATGGATATTCAGGAGGTGGGATGTGGGTATATGGACTGGATTGTGCCGGCCCAGGATAGTGACGGGTGGCGGAGGCTTGTGAGTGCGGTAATGAACCTTCGGGTCCCATAAAATGCGGGGAATTTCTTGACTAGCTGCAAACCAGTTAGCTTCTCAAGAAGGACTCTGCATCATGGAGTGAGTAAGTAAGTAAGTAGTTAGTCATCTCTCAAGCTCTGAACTGTAGCGTTTTCCGGATTTAAGGTGTCAAGGCACTCCAGCAAAGAGAAACAGACGACAACCAACAGAAAGTAATCAGCTATGTGTGTCATAAGGGCAGGTTACAATCAGTTTGATATTGCTTGCAATTTACGATGGTCTGTGGTACATTTTACGACCATGTCATTACTATAAACCGTGTAGGACACGATGACTGTTATATTGCGAGAAATTAAAAGAAAATGGTTGTGTGTTAACGAAATGCTATTTTGTATGTGTCACAGCAGCCCGCGAGATTCTAACCGTCGACCTCGCGCGCAAATGTTTACAGCTTTACTGCTATACCAGCGTAGGCGGTGATATTGTACTGCGACATATGGTACTGCATTCTCTGCTATATATAATTCACGTAATTATAACCAGGAATGCCACAATTCCTGCATTTCCTACAATAGTGTCAGGTTCGGGTAAATCAAGGCGAATACGCAGAAAAAATAGCACGAAAGGGTGAAACGAGAATGTAAATAATTTTTCTACTGCAAAAATCTCAGTGATCGTTGGGCGTAGAAGAGACAGCAAACAATGTAACAATTTTGCAAATGTGCATCAAGAATAACGGTTATTGTACGGTTATTCCTGTGCAAGCTGTAGTAACGGCGGTAAAATCGATCTTTAGTTTCTGTTACAATCGATTGTAGCGCTGTTGCTAGGATACTGTAAAACAAATTGTCTGGAGGACCAGATTTCTATTTTAGGCGTAAGGAATTTAAGTGATACAAAGATAATTATACTTTCATAATTCGTGTGTGATAAGGTAATGAACATAGGCGGGGCCAATAAGTGAATGTAACTGAATGTTGGAAGGGTGCGAAAAGAAAACAGCGCTCAGAAACGAGCTGTCACTCACAAAAGCAATATTTTAAAACTGTCCGATCGGAATGAAAATTGAAATAATTACACACTTTGTAGTGAAGTTTAATATCAAATTTCTTTAAAAATCCTTCAGCTCTTCTCAATGTCTTTTACGTCTACAGGCGGATTGACGTGCTCAGCTGTTTTAAGGAACATTCCGTACGGATGCGAACACAGCTGAAAATGGATTTAAAAAAAACAGACTTTAATAAACTCGCTCACAACAACGTCAATTTGAACAAGACAGGCAATGTACGTCCAACGTAATAATGAGGCACGTTCGCGTAAGAACGTTTGTAATGGAAATACAACAAACACGTGTTCTGTTCATTGTCGAGAAACACGTCACTGTCAACAATATAAAAATATCAAGTGTTGCACAACAATATTTTTGTGGCGAATTTATGTGCCGGCAACAATACGTCGTAGTCAGGTCCTAGCCTAAAATGCCCAAAATTTTTTTCCGACAGATTTTCAGAAAAGGCCCCAATGTCAAATTTCACCGAAATCCGTCCAGTGGCAGCCTTGCTGATAATTGCGAACAGTCGGACAGACATGAAGAAGGCAACAGGCGCTTTTCAGGGACTTTGCGACACACACCTAAAATGCCACTAAATAAACTAAGATATGACAACATTGAACGTACTTATGACGTGTTTAATGAACGGAATGGAAGAGCGTCTAAGAGACCATAGACATATTCACTTGAGTCGGGAACGCTAGGAAATTGGCATTCCGTTGAATTATGGATATGCATTTTGTTCTCTGACAGAGAGCTCTGTAAGTAAACATCTAGCCTAACGACCCACTTAACTTCGTATTGCAAAGGAATATAAGATAATACAAACTTTAACCGCCTGGTTTAAAAGGGGTACTGTTGCAGAAGAAACAAATAATCCCTTCCTTAGTGTACGTCTTCCTACAGTCTGTTTCACAACCTTTTTCTTCATTGTTTCTAGTAGGTACAACGGTTGTTAACGTTTATTTGCTTTGCACATATACAAAGACAACAGAGACAGAAAGACAGACAGAGAGACAAACAGAAAACGTCTCAAGAACATCTATCTTCCATTACTGGGCAAAGATGTATTGATCTCTGAAACGTACATACCCCAGCCCGGGGAAAACTGCTTGCAAATGAGATTCATTTTATTTGTAAGAATCAGAGGAGGCATTTCTTTGAGAACTTTTGCTTCGATGCGGTATCCAGGGGCCTTCGTGCATCACAGGCACAAGGATTTTAATTTAAACTCAACGAATGTTGGCAAACAAGTACAAAGTTTTAATTGGACAGCAATAAATGTTAAAACACATTCTGGGGAAGAGGTCCATGATTGTTGACTTCTTCGGCTGAAGTACTGGGTACCTTATTTGTATGATTAAATTACAGGAATACACAGATATAAAAATTATAATATATAATAAAATAAAATGTCCGTTGTTATCCCAAACATCTTGAAACTAATATATTTTTTTTAACGAAAGTCCTACATTTATGTGACCAACCACTGTGTGTGTGTGTGTGTGTATGTATGTGTGTATGTAATGTAATGTAACGTATGTATGTATATATGTATGTAATGTAATGTAATATAATATAATGTATGTATATATATGTGTGTGTGTGTGTGTATGTATGTATGTAAGTATATATATATATATATATATATGTATTTATGTGTTTATGTATGTGTGTATGTATGTATGTAATGTAATGTAATGTAACGTATGTATGTATATATGTATGTAATATAATGTAATATAATATAATGTATGTGTGTATATATGTATGTATTATGTCTATGAATATGTAAATTAGCAAATAAGTAATTAGTTAGGTATAATCTGTGACATATTTACTTGGGTCCAGTCTGTCAGGGGATAATTGTTCCGTTTGTGCAGTCAAGTTGAATCCAGTCTAACTTCCTGTGAAGCTAAGCTTTTCCTTTTTCTGTACTGGATATTTTCACCCATACATTTCTCCCCACATTTAGTGTGCCACAGGAAATACTTATGAATATCCGAAATTTTCTTTGGACATATTTAGGGTTCGGTAGACAGAAGTCAACTGAACGGACAGTGCCCAGCAATGTTCACAGATCAATGATTGTTTTCGCGAATACGCAATCAGAATCGCAGTGCATTTGTTTGACTCAATATTTCGCATAAACCTTCAGCATTGAAACTAATCGACCAATAACACTGTGCATCCAGGGTCACCTTTCGGCTATTGTACCGCATGATTGACCGTTGGCTGCGTCGCGAGGGTTGCAGAGGAAATGCTGTCAGTTTCTTCAAAGTCGAAAGAGTGTAGAGAGAGAGTCCCTCTGGTCCGAGAGACTGCCTAGCTATACACACTCATAGCTCACAATTCAAACTGACAAAAGCCATATGAATAACAAACCAATCTAAAATTAATTAATTAAACTTCTCATGAATCCGTACATGTTTGGTAAAATTCTGTCATTTTCACAGATGCATCTCTGCATGAAACCTACAGAAAATTTTAGGTTTCAAATTAAAAATGACTAACACACTTTAAAATTACTATATTTCAGACATTCAATTTTCTGCGTAGTGACGCAGCACGGATTGGTAGTTAGTTACCGACATTTTGGGGCAAACTGTTGATCCAATCTTCAAGGGTAAAGCAGTCAATTGGTCTTGGACTGAGTGACCCTTGACGTTGGGACCGACAGGTTGTCCCGAAACGTCGGTAACTAACTACCTCTCTATGCCACGTAACATGCCAAAAGAATGAAGATCTCATGTGCACAGCGGCGGATACCTGATGTCACGTGTACTATTTTTCCTTCTTCCGCAGTAACACACAGAATTTAACGACATATAATTTTACGTGTGAACTGACCAGTCTCTGGTTGTCTTGTTTGAATTTGATGTGTCTTGGGGGCGATTCATGTATTACACTTTCTCATGTACTTCACGTTCGTTCTCACTGGTCGACCTAAGTGCGATAATTTTCCTTGTGCGCTACGCCGTCTGAACACTTCATGTAAATGGATTAAATAGCACTTGCTTTCAGCAGGCAGATCGAGGCATACCTTGCATCCACAAATTTGGTATGTTCCATAAAATTACAATAAGTCACATCCCAAAAGACAGTAATATTCTTCGTGGCTAATAAACTTCGTCTGTTCACAAGCAAAATATATTTCCAGTCAATTAGCTTCACGCCCCCCTTCACAAATTATATATATATATATATTTTTTCGATCAACAGGTGTTGCTTTCCACTCGCAGTTTGCTGTACTTACAGATAAACTTTCTTCCTTGGAGTTACAAACATTAAATTACAAACGATTAAGATTTCAGTTCGTTGTTACGTTTTAGTTCGCTGAATGATACGTTTTGCCTCTACTGTAGTATTTTTATTTACGTTAAACATCTGGATAAAACCGATTCTGTGTAGTCGCATGGTATCTCTCTTCCATCATACTTCACCTTGAACACACAGATGCTTACAGTCCTCACCCATTGCACATCGAAATGTAAGAGTTTTCAGATGGTCGGTTCAAACAGCGTGCTGTTATTGAATTCTTAACTGTGGAAAGAGTTCCTCCAATTGAAATTCACAGACGAAAGCAAACCGTTTATGGTGATCAGTGTGTTGATGTGAATACAGTAAGTCGCTGGGTATGATGAAGTCTGCAGTGAGGAAATGCTTTCAAAAACAAAACACAAATTTTTTTTTGAGGACGGATTTCAAAAACTAGTGTAGCGTTGGCAGAAGTGTATTGATATGCGTGGTGATTTTGTTGAAAAATAATTATGTAGCTTTGAAAATAATTGACGTAGGCATATTTCTTTTTATTTAATTAAAAAATCTTTTCCCGTTTATTTTCTATCTAAGTGGAGGCAAAAGTTATCAGGTCGCCCTCGTAGAAATAAAAAAATGCCATCTTATTCGGAGTATTTGGTATCTGTAATGTGATAACATAGGCTACATACGTTCGTCTGTGAAATAAATTAACAACAACGGACGCGTATTTAATAATATCTCTCTCTGCTACTTATATTTCTCGGCATCTCAGAGTGCAGCCTTCGACAGTAAGTGTTGTACAGGAGCGGTCTCTTTGCATACGGGATCTCGATTTATTTGGACCCAGGCAATGGAATTTATTTAGATATGTAAGGCCCATTCCGCATGCTGACCGAATTAAACAGTCAGGAGGGTTTGTTAGAAATTCATTATTATATCTAGCGCTGTAGATTTCTGAGAAAAATGTCACTGCACGAAGGACACAAAAATAAACTCCTGAGAAATATTTCAGTTACTCAAATTATCCATAAATTTCTATTGTACAGAACACACAACTTCCTTTACTGTGTTCACACAACTGCGTTGCCGAATACCGGATGCCACTTTAATCCAAAATGCGTCCTCACACAACCATTTAAAGATGAAGGTTAATGTTATCCTAGTACATACACAGTAGTCTCCGAAGTGACCTCTTATCCTCATGAAGTAAAACTTTGTTTCCATTTCTCAGCTCAGCTCAGAAATGTATATCCCATTATACTCTCCTTGATTTCTTAATAATAATTATAATCATATCGCATGGAAGGCATTACCTTTGGATGCCATCACTGTACAGTTCCTTCAAAATCTTGCTACTTTGTTCTCAGATCTACAATTTGTTAAACAAAAACTTTGCTACCTCTCTGCCCAAACATAACGCAACAGTTAACGTGGGATTCAAATGTGATTACATTTGTGACTGCAACAGAATAAAACATAAATACAAAATCTATATTTCGAGTGTTCCTTTATTACACTCTACAGAATAAAATACTATGAAATCTTTGAATATGTTATAAAATTTTCAAAACTATAATGCACGTAAATAATACATAAACAGTCAGTACTTACGCAGCAGAACACACTGAGTCTGCACTAAAAATAAACCCCTCTTTATTGTAACGATCATTCGGAGCACATTTACGTATCGTCTGTGGGCAAAATGCAGAGTTTTGTAATGTCACAGCTTATGGTACAAGTAGTTACCACCGGATTTCAAGCCGTTACTACATACTAATAGTACGACAAAAACAATAGATACTACTATTACTACTACTACTACTACTACCACCACCACCACCACCACCACAAACACAACTACTACTACTACAACGACCACCAACGCTTTAGGATGGTGCTCTTGCACTGATACCAGAAGTTCCCGCCATATAAATGCAATGTAAGGCAGTTTCAAAATACGACGCTGCCAGCATGCTTGAAAAATGGGCAGGCTTGGATTAGTTAGGCTCTTACGCCGAGCCTGTGTTGTTTTATACAGGCAGCAGATTAAAAATACAAGTTCGTTTCAATTTTCGACTGATTCTAATGGTACAGTACTTATACCGTTTGATGACAATTTGCTAAATGATTCAACAGCTGTATTAGGCCGATAGCATCATACATCTCACTTCATAAAATAAGGAGAGAGTAAGGACTCAATATGCTAGGATGTCAATTCTAGCAACATTAGTCATACAGGTACGCTGTCAAGGCGGTGAATATTCATAGTGATATTTTAGAGGCCTGGAACCTTGCGGTCTGGCAGATGGTAGGAACGTTTCGGAGAAGGTTGGTGCATAACTATGCAGGATAGTAGACACAGTATTTTATTCTGACACTAACTAGACACTTACGAGACAGACAGTCTCACAACCCAGAATGCCACAGTATGAAAATATACAGGTATGTTGCCTTATAGGTACCAACACTGTACAGTTCAGTACAATGCATACGGCAGCTCGAACTGTGCTTCTGATTAACAGCACCGAGACGTAAACCATGCGATAAACTGACGAAGCAAACCGATTAATAGAAATCAACAGACGATTCCTTAATTTATTACCCGGACACTGTACGCCGTCGTGGTTTTCGGCAGACACAAACCATAGCTTTTTAAATATTTCAGAACTATTAATTAATTTTAATAACTTTTTTAACTTTTATTGTTTTATTGTTGCTGATGCAATGTCAAAGAAGTTTTTGTGACGTTGGCGACTCAAAAGGAAGGGTCAGTAATGGCCCCATTCTTCGTCGTGGCTAAGCCACTGTTAAGCGGACAGCCTCTTTGCACGTATTTCATGATCCTGTTTTGTACCATCACCTGACTATGTTTAGGAGAGCTATCCCAATCTTAGTAGAACCTTCAGAGGATTCTACCTTCAGCACAATATTAAATCATCCTCCTGAATATACCCAAGAATAAAACGCATTAACAAGACTCGCGAGCACCGAATTAATTTCACCCCCTGAGTTCCAAATTACATTTATGGAATACATCATCTTGGGTGTTAACGACAGATAATTTTAACCAAAGGTGTGACAAGCTACACCATATACCTCCTGTCGCTATGTCGACTAGTTGTCAAATTGTAGGGATCCTCTGAAATTACTAACGAGATTCGAACAAGGAGACTTCACAGTTAGTTTCCCTGTTAAATGGTTTCCAGGAACTTCCACCTTATTAAACTGGAAACTGTAGTACGCCTGCGCTCTCATGTAACCGCAAATTAATAAGCTTGCAAATGACGTAATTACTGTACGGTTTGGTGTCGGAAGACTAACTACGTCATGCAACAAGGGAAGAAGGGTCATCTACACTGCACAACGTATTTACACATCTGTTCTACTATACAGGTAATTTTTAGGCGAGTTCACAAAATTGTGAAAAACTACTACTGGCCTCGTCACGTCTGTCTGTTCGTCTGTCAGTCCGCCCGCATGGAAAAACTCAGCCCCACTGAAAGAATTTTCAGAAAATATGATGGCTGATTATTTTTTCGAAAATCAGTCGACAGAAGTAAAGTTTATTTTAAAGCTAAGCAGAATAATATGACGAACAACGTACATCAGTGATATCTCGCTAAATTCTCCTTAAAATGAGTATTATTAAGGAAAAATGTTAAAATGTTGCAGAGATAATCAAATTACGCATTTTGTGTTAGATAACGTTTCACGAAAATCGTGCCGTTAGTGAGATAATGTGAAAATGCGGTACAGCCAGAGAGACCGCAGACGACAATACAACAGGGCGCTTGCACACTGCATGCTGGGTAACTATGACTTACTTACTTACTTACTCCATAGTGCAGAGTCGTTCTTGAGAAGCTAACTGGTTTGCATCTAGTCAAGAAATTCCCCGCATTTTATGGAACCCGAAGGTTCATTACCGCACTCACAAGCGTCCGCGGATAACTATGACTACAGACAAATATAATATATAATACTTATGATGTTCTTCCACGACAGCAATGTATAGACAAACGCGCCTCACGTTAGGTTTAGAGGTATATTGCCTCTCTTGTTATTCTAGAAGACAAAATATGTGCCTAGTATGTGACTGGGTAAACATAACCGGAATACTTTCCTAATAGTCTTTAACAATGGACATATTTCTGTAACGGCTACTTTGCAGTGTACTTATTTTTGAAATGAAAGAATTAATGTTTTGTTAAAAATGATGGAGGAACTTCTTTAACTGGAGTTAAGTTTATTTCTTACAACTTTTAGAATATCAAATTGCGAAACTTCCTGCCTCCACGAAGCGAGGGACAGCCATTTTGCTAAGGTAAAATCAGGGAATGCATTATTACCTAGGCAACTGGCATGTATTCATAGCTACCGAAAATCATTTATGAGATATAATTTGGATACCTTTCATCCTGGCACACTGTATTAACCTGAGCAAGGATGTGAAAATCCATTGTTATTCTTATTTTTCGAATTCGAAAGGGACCTTCGAGCAAAAAAGTCCGGGAAACACAAGATATGTCCGTATCCTGTTATACGAATCTGAAGGTGTGAATAGAAAATAACATTTTGAAAGAAAAGAGAAGCAAGAAATTGCCATTTTGAGATTAGTCGCTAGAACTATATCAAATTAACACCGACAAAGGCACTCTTATACTTCTAAGTCACCATTGTTTAAGACGATACGTCACTCAAACATTCCTAAACTGTTGACGGTCCATTTGGTACATTCTAGCAGCAGATAAAAAAAATGAATCACCAGATATAAAATTTTTGAAGTCAAATAAAACATATTTACAATTAGTGTACATACATTATAATAAAAAACATAAAATTATGAAATTATTTAAGGTTTGACGTCAGATGTTAATATATACCAACGTGTTGTGCAGTGTTTATTGTGCACCGCAGCAGCATGACTGGACTATCAGTGAAGCAGCAACAGCTAGTACAAGCAGCAGCGTGACGTCATTGTACTTCGCAAAGAAATGTAAAGAGGGGTTAATTTTACCTGGTATTTGTTCATGAATGAACATGTCCTCGTGGCTGTACTTTTGAATCAATCATTTTTCTAAAATATCTTAATAAATTGGTGACTGAATAATATGTAAGTGCAGATGGATAACTGAAAAATAAAAACCAACTAGATGCCGCTAATTACTTTATTGTAGGTTGGAGTAGTGTCCGGGCTGCAGGCTGCAGGCTGCAGCCCGGACACTACTCCAGCCTAACAGCAACTAACTTCCAACATACAGCAAACCAAGAACGAAACGGCCAATGTGGTAATCAACAACATAGTCGCAAGCTCCTGATGATGGGCATAGTAGTGCCCCAAACATGTTGAACCCATAAGAAGGATAATAATGTAATTAGTGGCATCTAGTTGGTTTTTTATTCTTCAGTTATCACAATGATGCACGGTCCAATAAACATCAGATTCTTAAGTGCATTTGTCGGTATTTATTTTATATAGCGATATTAGTGCACGGAATTGAACAGGATAAAGTTTGGTCGATAGGAAATTTAGCAATAAGGCATTAAAGCCGAATCACAAAGCTGCTCCCATACATAAAAAATTAAGTTCAAAAGGTTCCTGGGACATCCGATAGAATACAAAGAGTTAAGAAGAAGAGATCAACAGGTCAAACCGTTGTTTTTGCTACTGTACATTCCGCTGTAGGTCCTTATTGCGTCCTACAGCATCTGAGACAAATTAAACCTGCCTTCGAACCGTAAATTTCCATAGGTGGAAAAGTGAGGAATCAGCTTCGTTTTCTCCATTGACAAGAGCGAGGTTTCTTTCATGACCCTAAAGGGATAACGTGGTGCCGACGTCGTCTGTTGGGGTTGTACCCAGCACCATGCACTACATTGGAATTATAAATTCATTGTAGAATATACAGGCGACCACAAATACAAATCCAGAAAAATGGCAGATACGGCCTTGGTCCTCTGCCCAACATTTTTGTCTCCGAACCGCAATCAGCTCTCTCCTGCCCAAATTCTCTCAGTTTACTCCCTAATGTGTCTACTACACGTACATTAATTTTTAACACTGTCGCTCTGGCTTCCTATACCGACTATCATTCCTTGACCACATTACTGATTGCTGACTGCTTATTCTGCCTTATGACTACATTCTTAACTTTCTGACGTGTAATGGTTATGTCAGAAGTAGTCAACACAGCTATGTTATTAAGTGTTTAATAAGGTGACATGTTTCGACCCTTGACGTCATCATCAGGTCAACACATGCGATATCAGACAAAAACAGGAATACAAAAATGCCTTTATTTATGTATAACTTGCTTTATGGCCTCCAAAGATCAGGGAATTTTTGTATTTCTCTTTTATGTCTTATTTGTATGTGTTGGCATGATGATAACCTAAAAGTTTGAAACATGTTGCATTATTCAACACTCAAAAACATAGTTGCGTTGACTACTTATTACTAAACCATGTTTGATTAAAAAAAGGGCATGTTTACCCTTAAAATGTCTAACGTATTCCCACCCTTTATGACGTCAGGCTGTCTTACAGATTACTGAGCAATTCTGCTTGCAAACTCAGACTTCCGTCTCCTGATTCATCTGCTGACTACTCCTTCGCCTCTGTCTAACTCAACAGTGACATTTCTAACAAACGCCTTAGACTTCTGTGAATCTTCGGGCATCAAACGAAAGTTGTCCGTCGCTGGCTGTCATTTCTGGGCGACATTACGTGCACGTAATTTGTTGCGCTATAATTAGGTTTCTTGTGAAAATAAAACACCCACAAAGACGGAAAATGCAAAAGTCACACTTCGCTTCGGCCAGAGCTTAGTTCTTCAATTTATCAACGTGAAATTTGGACCCTGGGCGAAAAGATTTGGTTCCTCGTACGACTGCCATGACTGCCGCAAGTGGAGGGAAACGGCGAAATTTAGGAGAGTCCGGGGGTTCCGTCCAGAGTTGGGTGGGACACCGCTACAAAGATGCAGCATAGTCAATCAAAAATTGTAGAAATGTTTCCTTTTTCTCTTGCTGAGGGGATTTCTTATTGAGACTAGAATCCCAATCATTGTTCGGCTAAACTATTATTATTATTATTATTGATTAAATATTATTACTGTCGTGAAATTTTATTGTCCAACTATTTTAGATTTTACACTTTAAACTAGACTCTGTTCTAAGTATTTATTTATTCATTCTGCTACAGATGGGTACTTTGCTTCCATTCATAGATAACATTTTTCCTCATTTTCCAATTTTATCTGCATTTTTTTGCAGTTCGTGCCTGTTATTAGCTCTGTTGCTGTATTCAAGAACGCAAATAAAAAGTCCAACAACAACAACTACCACCACCACCGCCACCACCACCACCACCACCACTACTACTACTACTACTAACACTACCACCACCACCACCACTACTACTACTACTACTACTAACACTACCACCACCACCACCACCACTACTACTACTACCACTACCACCACCACCACCACCACCACTACTACTACTACTACTACTACCA
>Ga0131853_10017148_pt1 | contig 13198 bp, 8 predicted proteins | sample TergutLab28metaG_FD_92764 | JGI IMG/M metagenome (GOLD analysis project Ga0131853, IMG submission 92764) | Labiotermes labralis P1 segment gut microbial communities from Petit-Saut dam, French Guiana - Lab288 P1 (version 2) (version 2) | ecosystem: Host-associated > Arthropoda: Insects >...
CTGGATGGAAATTAAACAAGAACTTATATCCAAACATAAGAAAGTGTTTTGTGAGTTTATAGATTCAATAGATTTCGAACTTTTACTACAGAACGAACAATAGAGAGATCAAAGGAAGCATAGCATGTAGTATTACAGAATGTAATGGGGCATGCTTAATAATAATAATAATAATAATAATAATAATAATAATAATAATAAATACATACATACATACATATATGCTGTCTTACAAAACCCATATGCTGGCTCACATAAACAATGCAGCACAATAACTTATTCTGTAAAATACCAATGTTTTTGTGAATTGTGAAATTTCATCTGTTTGTGTTACTTTCTGCTTTTGTTGTTAAGAGGATCAGAATATACATCTCTCACATAACTTAAGCATGATTGAGGCAGGTACTGATGTAGATGTTGGTGACAGATTATGTCAGACTGTGTATTTTCAGTTACAAATTCAAGTGTGGAACGGACTGTACACGTTTTTCTCTCCATATCATTCTTCCTTTCCCTGACAAATGCATTCACTGTGCTGTCTGCGGGTGCCCTTCATTTCAACTTTGAAACTAAACGGCCGATATTTACAAAACTTGGCACCAAACTTTTGCCAGAGTTATTCAATCAAATATCACGATTTTAAACTTTCCATAATCACAATATGGTGAAGGGGTGAAATTGAAAAAAGGGACGGGGAAATAACAGTTCTATGAGAAAACCCAAACGAAAGCCATTTCTTGTATTTGGAGACTACTTGCTTAGACAAATCTTAATACTCTCGGGGAATAATTCACTGTTTAGTTGTAGCACTCTGACTAGGGTACTGGGGATGCACAACCTATTGCTTACAGTAGTCTCTGCTTCGTCACACTAATGATGAATAAAATTAGTTTCTGTGCTATTTTCAATACGCAAGGAGACCTCTAGAAACAAGATATGTTTACGTGATTTTAAGTTTTTTAATGGTTGTATAAAAAGTGACAGAAATTTGTACGTTTCTTACAGTATGGAATAATGTTTAATGACATCTGTCCAGCAATATCTTGTTCATTTTGGTACTCATATCTCGTTTTCGACTCGCCGTTTTCTAAGAAAAGACATCGCCTTTATATTTTTTTCTGGTTTTTATGTACATTTCGCAGATTACTTTCAATCAAACCTGTGACATTTGTATGTTCATGTTTTTAAGACTACAGACTTCTGAAGTGTGAAGTCGTGTAGGAACATACTGCCTGTATCTTCAGACTGCAGTACGTTCGTTAAAAAGACATTAGTAAATTTTTACCACACTACTCAGTGCCAAAAGTTACCAACGCTACTTTATCGCCATGAGGTATAAAATTTGAAATTTTAGATATTGTTCTGTGACTTAACTTACACAATAACTCATAATATTGCTGAAGTGCTTTATTCCATCAGTAAATGTAAATGTTGACTTAGACATTGAGTGGTATTAAAATATAGTAAACAGGTGAAAGAAGCTGTTTGTTTCATTCATTTTAGTGCTGTTAAAATTGGCAGCGCCAAAACAAACGCAAGACAGACAGTGCTAATTGGTGGACAACATTGTCTGTTTTCTGAAGACAACGCCCCAAATAATTTGGCATCCAGCAGTTTTCGAAGTTTTGTAAAGGCAACGCCCCACATGATTTAATAGATAGCCAGTAGCGTATTCGGTATACACAGGTGCTGATAAGTCCTTAGCCCGACCCTGGAAGGAAACAAACTACAGCCACAAAAATTAGAACACTCTACCAAGACTTATGGCGTATAAACAACAGGAATATATTGTAAGTCTTGGTCGCTGTAGCTTGTTTCCTTCCAGGGTCGGGCTAAGGAGTTATCAGTGACTAGGCTATGGGCTTACCGGATGAAGAAACGAGGTTCGATTCGTCGTAGGGCGTGGTGAGTTATCTCCCTGCATCAGTGTCAGACCAGCTGTGGGGTCCACTCGGCCGGCCCTGTGCATTTGGTGTCAGGCTGGCTTTATCTTACAGGATAAAGCGGTCGAGACTGGCAGATAACCACTCAAATACATTCGAGTTGTCTGATTTTTAGCAGCGGTGAAGCAGAGGATTTCTTTCCGTCTGGATATGCGCTACGTCATCGAGTAATCATCTCCGTACTTTTCGAGACAAATACCTTTATTGAAAGGTCAGGAACCGATTGCACATTGACGAGGCTTCGTATCCCAGAAGAATGGAATCCATAGACACAGCCATCTAGTTTTGAAATTTAAGAAAGCCTCTCAATAGAATTCCACTCTCATGCAATATCTAGCGTCATACCTAGACTTAATAAATCACAGGACGATTTGCAGTATTGGTTTTTACACGTCGTTGTGGTCTAGACGAAGGAACCGGCAGTTTTTCCCATGTGTGAAACTAGACTGAGATAGAAATAGGTATAAACTTTACCTCAGGTGTGACACAATCCTTAGTTTTTAGGCGCGTTCGCAAAATTGTGAAAAGCGACTATTAGCTTCGTTATGTCTATCTGTCTGTCTGTCCGTCCTTCCGTCCGTCAGTTTGGAACCACTGAGCTCCCTGAACGGATTTTCATGAAATTTGATATTCCACTATTTTTTTTAATATCTGCCGAGAAAATCTAACAAGAATAACGAGTAATTTACATGAAGACCAATTCACATTTTTTTATTGCATTTCGCTCAGTTCTTCTGAGAATGAGAAACATCTCAAAAGAAAAAGTTGTAGAGAAAATCAAAACAAACATGTAACATTCAAAAACTTTTTTAACAAGATAATATGGGAAAGTAGTGTACGGGCAGGCCACTGATGACAATATGACGCATGCGCGTAGCATACTGCCACAACCACACACTCAGAATATGTAATACTTATTGCTTTTCTACTGCAACAATAGCTACGCGAACGCGCCTAAATGATACGTTATAGTTAATTGCCTGCCTTGTTAAACAATGATTTGGCGGCTGTAGAGATGTAAAAACTATTCTTAATTACAAGTTCTTGATAATAACGTAGGAATGCCTGTGAAGTCATGTAATTGCTAAACATCTCTTCGATCGTGTGCAGGTGTGAGAGGACGGAGAAGGACATTTCTATGAACATTTCCATACATAGCACTTCGTACATCGCAGACTGTCTGACGGAGTGTGTCCTGTCAGATGTAAAGCAAGAAATATATGATTTTATTAGAATCCTTTAGAAGGTACAATACACGTACAATATGATCCACATGCGGTATTTTTAAGAATACATTTCTTAAATATGACAAAGATCCGTGACCCAGCCTTACCCTTCAAATCTAACTGACTGCACGTAAATTCTCTTTGGCTATTTTAAATTAAGAGGACCGTGCAACGTGACGTATTCTTACAATAAATCCGACTATATGCACTAATTCCTCACATTTATTTTTTGAATAGAACTCTACATGTTTCGGACAGGTTTTCTGCCCATCATCAGGAGTCTAGTACTGTATACGCAGCAATAGGTATATGTCATACAGGTTTTGCTGACTGCTTGCTAGCAGTATATTGCTGTGTATACGGTACTAGACTCCTGATGATGGACAGAAAACCTAACCGAAACATGTAGAATTCTATTCCAAAAATAAATTTGAGAAATTACTGCATCTAGTTGGTTTTGTTATAAGAATATCTCTTTGGCTATATTTGTGTAGCTCAAATATTGTATGTCTGAAGAGATATCACAATACAGGGTTTCAACCACAGTATTTTTTAGGTCACTAACACAAATATTTTTCACTGTTTCCTGTAGCAGTAAGGACTCTAAATTAATTAAACGAATCACCTTCTCTCCATTGTTTGGAATATTCTTTTCTAAATATATGTTAGCATTTCTATATTCCGTCGCTCACACCCCGTCAGGCATTTTCCCAAAAATGAATTGTTTCTAACTTTTACATCGTGGATAGATGCCATTTACCTAATTTGGAAGCTACATTTCTTATTCTTCCCTGAATTCTGTCAATGAACTGAGTAGTTAAACCTCAGCATATACGAAAATACTGGCTCCAGGAAGCGGGGTTGATTATGAAAATGTGATCAATTTTCCCTTGCCAAAGTATTGCTGCTTTTTATTGAAAAGTTAATTTGTTGCCATATTCACATAAACTACCAACTGCCCCATAAAATGAGTCATTTTATGTCTAAAATTCCCTTCGCCATCTTTATTTTCCATCGCATTCCTTTAAGATATATTTTCATATAATATTGTGAATAACACCTACATCACTACAACTCTCTTTTCTCTGCAGACCTTCCGAATAAAAAGCTGTATTTTATTTTTCTTCGCCCCATGCCCCTTATATGTGACGTTTGTATCGCATTTTCTAATTCGATAAGCCGCCTGTTATTTTCTTGAATGTAGAATGGTAAACCTGTCCAAGGGGTCGTAACAAATATTTCTCTTAAGACTTTGAAACACAGAAAACGAGAGGATTTTATACACTTTGACCTGTAACACCATACAAGGTGATAAGTTATTAATTAGGTAATTATTTCTCTCTGTTTCGTACTTCCTCTCCCTTATTTTCAAATATTGCCATCAGAACATATAGGATTGCCTTAGCGTGAAAGACCATGTAAGTTAGAAACTCACGTAATCAAAAAATAATTGTGGAAATTTAAAGTTATATTTTAGTAGGTGTTTAAATGCCAATCCCAGTGGTTGCGCGGTCTAAGGTATGGGTCTGCGGTCGCTTGCTTGCTAGGACTGTGGGTTCGAATCCTACCGGGAGTTGTCGGGTAGAGGTCTCCTCATCAGGTTGATCACTCGTCCAGAGGAGTCCTACCGAGTGTTGTGTGTCTGGGTGTGATCGTGGAACCTGCATAAAATGACGCGCTGGCCCACTAGGGGCTGTTGCGCCGTTGAAAGGAAAGGTGTTTAAATATAAGACGAAAAAGAAACAGATTATGAAATGAATGACAAAAACCTTAAAATTTAATCTACTTTCGTCTTCGTATAATATTTGTGATTTGTTTTCGTCTTGACTTGGGTGTCTTTGAACTTTTTCCGGTTACCGGAAAAAATTTATGTAGTTATCTATTAAGACACTTTCTCGCGTGCTCACTGCTCACGAGACATTAACACAGGTCAGGTCTGTCTGCAATTATTTATTGACCAACTACAACAGTGTCTCTCAACCTTTGTGAGACCGCGGCCCGGTAAATTCTTTTTTCATAAGACGAGGGCCCGGTCCCAACAGATTTGCTCGTCAGTAATTTTCCAATTTTTTTAAGTTCATGCATTAAACTAACACAAATAGTAATAATTAATTATGGCATAATCACAAAGAGTATTAGTACATTTATTTGAACGGTGTGGCATGTTGACAAATACAAAATTACATTTAACCCTTACCCTGCCTACGTGGAGAATATGGTGAACTCCGAATAATGCCAGCAGATGGCAGATGGGATTTAATTCGGCGTTTAAGGGGTTCAATTATTTATCATTTCTAGGACAATCCCTCGCGGCCCGGTATAATTGATGCTAGGGCTCGGTACCTGGCCGCGGCCCGGCGGTTGAGAAATGCTGAACTACAATAGTGTCTAATAAATTTTCTGTAACATATATATTACCTTTTTTGCCAAATAATATTTCATATCTATTTATTTTCTCTTTATTAAGACGCCTTGAATAGGGCATGGGTCGTCAGCTGGCCCTGTACCAATGCAATACAACTGATTCTCATACAGGGCAGCTTTCAAAATCACTTCAGCTTTTTTAAGGCCAAAATATATGAAAGCCAATAAACGTCGCGTTATCAGGTAGTGCAGGGGAGAGATTCAATATCATATTTCCTCCCACAGGTTCGGTACACCTTGGAGTGGGAAACATTTGCAACTGATTGGTCAGCATTTTCATTTTTAAAGTGACACTCTAACGTCAATCCGACATCATGACCTACATCTTATCATGCCAGCTGGCCCCCGCGTGCTCTGTTTACATAGCTTATTGAAGTCTACAGCAGTACGGTGTCCAGCGTAATGAACTTCACTCGACAATTGCTTTCGTGTTATAAATCATACATATAGTGGTGTAATTGTATGGCGCATGCGCTGTAAGGGATGGCTGCCTTTTCCATATCTTTTTTCGTGAAACAACTTCAGCGTATTCACTAGGCACGGCTGTTGGGTGGACGACGAAGATGTTCCATGTCCTTAGTTTGTGTAACGCTTGAGTTGCTAGTTGATGGAAGGCATGTCAGTCAAGAGGGACGCTTCTGCTTTACCAAAGTTGACAGAAGAGAAAGAAAACGAGGAGAAGGCAGCTGCTTTGCGTGAATCTGGGCAGGATAACATTCGCTTTAAGGTAACAAGTTCAGGCTAGGTAAGGCAGTGCTGCCATATAAACTATTTCTCAGAAAGATAAAACAAGACACAAATTCTGGTTACTGTAAATGTAAACTTACTGTTGACAACAGTCATCAGTGGAGCTATTTACACTCCGCATTCTTTCTCTTTGTCTGATTTGGTTACGTTAATCGAAAGTCTCAATAAAATATACTCCTCTTAATGGGATGTATATTTGGCATTCTTTTTATAATTTAAGCCCTCTTAAACGAATTTGATAAAAGTCAGTATCGAAATCTTAATAGGACATACACTTTAATTCTTTGTTTATACATTGTGTCTTCTTCAATAAATCTGGTAAGAGTCAACATCGTTTTCTGCCTTATATACGCGTGTCCTGCAGGGCAATGTTATGGATGTCATTTAATTGAGTTCCTTTCAGTAGACAGTTTCTTAAGATACAGAAGCCAGTCGAAAGGAGGATACAAAATTCCCATTATGCCCTTACTTTACGCATAAAGTCAAAAAATTAAAGACAGTCAGTGACAAAGAACTGCAGATAATTTCGATATCAAAGTTGTAACTTACATGGGCGGAGAATACGAAATGTGCTTACACGGTGTATGAGAGACACAACAGTTACTGGTTTGTGAGAGACACAACAATTACTGGTTTATGAAAGACTTTCTACTTACCAGTCAGTGTCTTTGTGTAAAGGAGATACCGACATTTAATTACGAAATTTTTTTGAATCCAGCCCATAACTGCAAAATTTATGTTTTACTATCCACCATTTTCTTATACAACCCACTCTACGCCAAAGACGTTCAAGATAATTTTATTTTTTAAATAAAATATTTATTTGTCGTATATGATGTTTCAGGCATATTTCGTACTTGACTTGAACTCTTTACAATGTTTTGTGAAGAATGACTGGAATGTATTAAATTTTTCTTTAGTAAAGCGTAGGGAAATCTGAAAGGAAAAAAAAAGTAGTGTAAAGGTAAAGGTTAGTGAGACAAAATCCTGTCTAGAGGTTTGAACACATTTGCCACATTTTAGTGTCGTCGGCTAACTAAACGTAGTTTTCTGCCAAATATGTGTTTTGTTTTCTTTTGCGAGAATAAAATATTGTGATATAAAGCCATACCATCCCAGAGAATGTATCAAAATATCGTAACAATACGCATTCAGTTTGTTACTGACTGGTGCAAAAATATTTAGTGTTAAGGGAACACCACGTATTCACGATCACATGGTCAATTACAGTAATAGGAAGATCGGTGGTGTAAAGGTCATCTGGTTAAGAGGCTGGGAATTTGTTTGGACATAATGATGCCCGAAACATGTTGAGAAATTGTTGAAAATAAACATCTAACTGTTGCGTCTTGTTGGTTTTCTCTCTCACTTCACAATTTGCTCGCGATGCACGGTCACAGAAACCTAAAGCTTGTTTGGACTGTTTTCTGGGAGCCATTTCTAGTGTTCTTGCCTCTGCTTGTGCCTTTTCCGTTCTTGATTAGACAAACCTAAACAATTGCAGCCCGCGTGACCGCAGTGTAGAAGAGTTTTCTTCTGTATTCTATCGTCATTTATTGAATTGACATAAAAGCATTTTAATACTTTATTTAGTCTACGTAAATTTGGTGTTGATATTATTATTATATTATGGCGTCTATTTGTGTTTGTCAGCTTTGCAAAGCCATTTGTGCAGTTCGTGAAATTAAATAAATAATACATTTGGCTCCAAATATAGGCTAATATAGTCCGTTAACAACACAAAACCATTATAAACTCATCTTAAAAGGAACTTTAAATTAATTTAAATTAATATCCGAAGTGAATCTTAGGGATGTATGTGTTTTTTGTGTTTCTTTGACCGTGCATCCCTGTATAACCTTTTTCAAATGAAGCCAACTAGGTGCACACTACTTGGTGTATTTATTTCAACTTTTGTACATGTTTCGGACAACTATGTGTCCATCATCAGAAGGACTTATTGTATCTATGCGACACTGGTATTTTTCACTCTGTATGGGTCTGCAGAAAAACAGACCAGACAGCCACCCATACAGAGTGAAAAATACCGGTGTCGCATAGATACAGTAAGTTCTCCTGATGATGGGCACATAGTTGCCCGAAACATGTAAAAAAAATTGAAATAAATATACGAAGAAGTAGTGTGCATCTAGTTGGCTTCATTTGAAAAAGGGTGTATATGTTGTAGTGCTCACAGGAGGTGGAGAGGGGGCGATTAGATGCTAATCTAATGAGTCCGTTAGAAAGGGCTAGTTCCTGTGTTCGATTGATTCCAGTCTGTTAACTTGTAGCGGTGGCTTCGCAACATACAGTCAGACAAATCTACTTTTGATTGTATCTGTTAACAACATAACTGTACCTATAAAACAGGGGTGCACAAATTCCATTTGCCAGATCGCCGTGTCGAATACATTTTTTAAATGTTGCCCTAATATTTGTCGGATCGTAGTTTAGAACTTCTTTCCTATCACCTTATGGCGTATAAAATTTTGAGATGTTTCCTGTATTTTAAAAAATTTGTGCATCCCTGCTACAATAAATTAATTTGACAGTAATTGAATAAGGCCAAACCGAAAGTGAGTGTCATTAGACTGTTTTAAACTTCAGACTGGACCATAAACTGCCCCGCACACATTATGGTAGTCATGGCAATTTCATCTCCGCTGTTTGTAGGTGCAACTTGTTGTGAACCCTCTGGCAGGAGGATATGGCTGTGCTGACATAACGGTGAGAGGTGACCTCACTCAGACGCCCCAGAAGATCTCATCTACCTCCCTTAACACATCTGTACAAGGTACGTTGCGATGTGGGTTGCATGACCCATAAAGGGAGGACGGTCCATGGCAATTTATACTAATAATAATAATAATCATCATCATCATCATCATCATTATCATCATCTCCTGTCATCAAGCCCCCCTTAACTTGTGTCCCCACGTCCATAATAGTGCTTCGTTAACACTACGTCACGTCCACACCAAACCCTCTCCATGTTTACACATCTTCCCATCCAAATTTATATATGATCTCACTCCATCATTTTAGTTGCGTTCGCGAAGCAGCTGACAAATGCGACTGTTAGTTCTGTCTGTCTCTCTGTCTCTGGCCGTCCGTGCGGAATATTTCGACTCCCACCTCAACGATTGGTATGAATATTTACACTAGAGTTTTTTATTAACATGTATGAACATATTCGAAATTTGAGTCAAACCAGGCAGAAATGACAGACCCATTACATAAAGACCTATGTACGTATATGATCGCCTTCGTTACCAATGTCGTTATGTATAACTTGGTCACCAATATCCTTATGCTTATTGTGATAAATTTCTTGCTTTAGTTAATTTTTAGTCATTAAATCTTCCATTAAATTTTGCGTTGCCACTTTTTTTTAGCGGCCATATTTGCCATTGCTCTTGTGGCTGTCTGTATTATTATTATTATTATTATTATTATTTCATCATCATCATTTATTCTACTATTTTTACCTTGTTTAACAAAGTTACCGAATTTCCCTGATAGCTCTGGTTATGTGAAAGCTCTAGAAGGGCTACAGCTGTGACATACGCTAGCCTGTTCCAACACCTACTCTGCTATCGTTGATAAAGTGTGAAATGTCCGCATTGTAATCATATATTCGTGTATCATGGACTTCACTAACAACTGTTACGTAGCTTCATTTCTGTTTCTGTTACACAATTTAAGAGAGTTACATGGTTGCCAGTAATCCTCGTACGGAAAGATGCCTTTATGATCCGGCTTGCGCCTAGCTGTTGAGTGGAATATACAAAGTATTGGGAGTAAAATATTAATAGCAAGCAGAACAAATCTGTAGAATGTAACATATCAGGCGCATGCTTTTCCACGTTCTTACGGTTAACAATGAAATTTTTCTCCGTATCTTAGTAACAAACTTGCATTCGATCAAAATTTTTATCTAGTAAATGGCGATAATTCATTGGTCTTGCACTTGCCATGTGATCGGTTCGATTTGTAACTGATACTGTCAGACTGTTACATTTAAGTCTTCAATGTTTTCTTCGGCCTCAGCTCATAACTCACGAGGAAACAGTAATAGTTATGCAAAAAGGTCTATCATGGCGAGATATGAACTTAACGTGGGAGTTCATCTGAACGAACATTTTCTTCCGATTTTAAACAAAATCGTGAAATGTAGATCAATTATAGTAGAAACCTGAAATACAGAATTCGGTGGGGGTCGCGCTGTTGTTTACGGACAGACGGGCGGACCCAGAAGTCGCTTTTCGTAACTGCTTTTTAAATTCTTTTAAAATGGACGTTCTTTGGACAGAAAATGTATTATGAAAATGGAGCCCTTGCTATATATTTCACTTAGATAAGAATCGGAAGGGAGGAAATGCATCCTAATGTGCCACTGATAAACTTCGCTGAACCACGTATTACGATGAGACCGGAAATTCAGACTATATTCAGTTGGTTCTGTAAAGCAACACTAGCCCAAATGACGCTTGAAATCGCAGTGGGCTGCCCTGCCAGCGATAACAGCCTGTCATCGCTGCAGTATCTGCACACAATATGTGATTTATACTGTACTCGGAAAAATACTAAAATATGTCTAGATATCAGACTTCGCCGTGCGTTAGATGAGATCTGCGCTCCTCTGGGATGTGACGCAGCTGTAGTGGTAATTCTTTACCGGCGTTTCGGGACGACCTATTGGTCCCACCTTCAAGGGTCAAAAAATAAAAGAACCCTTGACCATAAAGGGTGGGACTGTCAGGATTTCGATGTTTTGCTGACCGTGCATCTCAGTATAATCTTAGTAATTAACCAACTTGATGCACAAAATATTATTTTATAATAAGTAAGAAGTAACGGGGGAACGGAGGAGATTGCATAACGAGGAGCTAAATGATTTGTACTCCTCAACCAATATTGTGCGGGTGATAAAATTCAGAAGAATGAGATGGGCTGGGCATGTGGCGCGTATGGGTTAGGAGAGGGGGGTGTATAGGGTTTTGGTGGGGAAACCGGAGGGAAGGAGACCACTGGGGAGACCTAGGCGTAGATGGGTGAATAATATTAGGATGGATCTCCAGGAGATGGGATGTGGGTATATGGACTGGATTTGGCTGGCCTGGACCAGGATAGATACAGGTGGCGGACGCTTGTGAGTGCGGTAATGAACCTTCGAGTTCCATTAAATGCGGGGAATTTCTTGACTAGCTGCAAACCAGTTAGCTTCTCAAGAAGGACTCTGAAACATGGAGTAAGTAAGTAAGTAATAAGTTTATTAAATGCCTCTAAATGTTTCGAGCACTGTGTGCTCATCATCAGGAGGTCAAAATTGTATTATACAGCATCTGGTATCATCACACCTGTAGGTGGCCGTCCCGTGCACAGGTCCCCTCTCAACCTGTGCACGGGACGGCCACCTACAGGTGTGATTATTCCAGATGCTGTTTAATACAATTTTGACCTCCTGATGATGAGCACACAGTGCTCGAAACATTTAGTGAATTACTAAAATTAAACTGGCAGGATGTCCCAGAACGTCGGTAAGGACTAATCACTATACCCTGCGTCATATTCCAGAAGCGCACATTTCTCGCTATAATTTATCGTGTTTGCCGCCACGGTAATGTCAATTGTCAGTGTCACAGCAGTTGCAGTCCGTTACAAAGTTTCGGCTTTGTGCACGTCACCAGTTCCGGCAGGTACAAAGTATTCCTCCTTGTGCTACTGTCCAGTTACTGCTATAGACTCTCCAAATCGCCATAATTAGTTCTTTTTAATGCAACCTGTCCATAAATTTTGTGCAGATTTTTCGAAACTGCAACTGGATACTCAAGTAAACGCCGTAAAGCTATCTCAAATTCGTGTTTTGCTGCCTACCGCTCCCACCGTTTCATAATACTTCACATTCGTCATCATCCGAACACTTTCTATGCCATTAGCCCTTCTACACTTTTCGCGGAAATTAGAAAAACTTACCGAGCGAACTTGGTCATAGAAGTGTAACTTTGTAGCCTGCTTCATATTAATAACATCGAAAATACAGCAATGTTTTCGCGTTAAAATTTTCTAAATATTCAAATATTAGTGCACAGATTTCAACGTGCCGAAGTCCGGTAAAAATTCACCCTTACCGGTGTGCTGATAAGTCCTTAGCCCGACCAGGAAGGAAACAAGCTCGCAAGTATGTCAGGGACGCGCGCGATTTCAACAACATCGAGACGCGAGCTGTCATCAAGTTTTATATTTCCTGCAAGGCAAGGCGCCGAAGGAAATTCACGCCATTCTGACAGAAACATTAGCTTGTTTCCTTCCTGGTCGGGCTAAGGATTTATCAGCATCCCTGTATCTATAGTACTGTAAGTTTAACTTTAAAAGTATTTCAAGTAGGTCAGAATTGAACCTGTAAAATATTTGTACCAGTCACATCCTTTCACCTTTAAAGTCTATAAGATTCAGCTAACTGCGCTGATCGATTCAGTTCGTAACGCACACTAAACACACATCATCTCGCTCATTAACATCGATCAGCTAATCCCGTGTAGAGAAAAAAATGGCTGTTTTTTTTCAGAAAGATTCATACGAAACACAAATACATGGTGTTGACAGTAAGTACAATTCCCTAATGTTAAACTTGGTCTGTATGCAAAGCAAATATAGGGCATTAAATTTTATTTCTCTTGTTCTGTAACAATTTATCTTCCTGTAGGTTCAACTATAGCAAACCAGGCTTTATACTACAATGTCGTTTGTGTGAAGAAAAAGTACGTGAAGCGAAATTGTGCAAGTTGTTACTTGGGGGGGGGGGGGGGGGGGGGTGGGGGTGACATCAAGTAAGGGCATAAAATATGGTGGCTTACC
>Ga0131853_10017149_pt1 | contig 13198 bp, 6 predicted proteins | sample TergutLab28metaG_FD_92764 | JGI IMG/M metagenome (GOLD analysis project Ga0131853, IMG submission 92764) | Labiotermes labralis P1 segment gut microbial communities from Petit-Saut dam, French Guiana - Lab288 P1 (version 2) (version 2) | ecosystem: Host-associated > Arthropoda: Insects >...
CGGACGCTTGTGAGTGCGGTAATGAACCTTCGGGTTCCGTGAAATGCGGGGAATTTCTTGACTAGCTGCAAACCAGTTAGCTTCTCAAGAAGGACTCTGCACCATGGAGTAAGTAAGTATACCTGTAGACCTCATGTAGGATTTGCTTCCAAAATATAATTATGATCCTGAAAGTGGTTTGCTAACTGATTTAAATGTAAATAAGCCTGTCGTTCTTTTCATTATACGTCTACTATAAGTTCTGAAATCGAGAAAGCTCAAACCTTATATTACTAGCAAGTAACCTTCGAAGAGACGGCCTCACTTTGATATTAAGGGAAAATATTACAGAAAGGAATTTCCCACTGGTATTAGCACATATTTTATTTCTCGAGAAGTACCAATTCGACTCCATATTTCTAAGTCTTTTTTAACTTAATGAGGTTACAAGACATTTCTAACCTCCAACAATAATTACTTCCCGCCAGAGTATGAGTCCATTTCCATTTCTTAGATGAGAGACAGAAATATCTGACCAACCCCACTATTATCGTCTGCCACCCCTTAAGTTATCCTACGCCATTAAATGTTAGAGTAAAGCTGTTACATAGAAATTTATTTTGCGCTAACGACTCCATTTACTGTAATAAACAACTCCAACTGGCAGAGTGCAAAGGCGGCAGTGAATGGAGAAAAAACGAAGGGGAAGAAGTTGGAAAGGAGGGTAGAAGCACTACATAAAGTACAGCTAAGGTAGCCATGTCTTTGTGTAAGATACGTGTGGCGGTAAGATACGAAGTCGAGAGACCGAAAAGGAGAGGGAGGTGTTAGAAGCTGCAAGAGCTTTTAGAAATTTTTCAAATGGGGTAATTTAGGGCAACAGTGGTAGAAATCTGAAAAGTCGCACATCGTGAACAGAATGGTTCTGGATCGAAATAAAACCAAGACGTTAATATTTCAGTAGCTGTGCTCAACAACGTTAAGGATGTAAAACAAAAGGACAGGCAGAGCTCAGCTTTTGAATAATTTACATTCGGTAAACGCATCTCGAAATCAGAATGGTTTAATTTTTTAAATTAAATTTTATTAACTTTTCACTGTTGATAAATGTGAATAAAGCTTGTATTTTTGCATACTGTCCCTTTCTATCTTGTAAGACATGCAAATAATTCCATGCAATGACAGACGACAGATAAATAGCTCCTACAGAAAGTTATTTCCCATTAAATATTCATAGACCTGTTGCTAAAATGATACAAAACAGACGGAAATTTCACCTGGCCCCGATACGGTTGGAGAGAATTGATTTTTCAGCACGATAATGAACAATCAGTTTGGATAATACTTGTGTATTATCTTGGAAAGTGACCATCTCTTATGTTTTCAAGGACTATGCTTCATGAATATACGAAGTTTCAGCTGGAAAATTTAGGGGCTTAAACTGAAAGGCAATATTGAATTTATATAACAAATTGGACACGAAGCTGTAAACTGCATTAGACATTTTCAACATGGGGACAAGTGTCTGACCTTTGCTAAAAAGATGACGAAACTTAGCAATTCATAAAGGGAAATGTCTTATCAGGCGATTACGAATTAATTAAGAAGGACTCGATTCCAGGTCTGAGAATCAAAAGAAACGCCAAAGCCGCTAGTGCATATGGCCGACAAACGCTTAAAAGCTACACCACTGAATCTATAATTTTCTTATTTCCACTCAATAAACATGTACTAGAAAAACTCCTTTCCCTAGAATTCCCGTTAAACGACACTATAAATGAACATAAAATTACCATCAGCGCAATTATTTCTTTCTATTAATTCAAATTACATGGCTACATGTTTCAACCAGGATCTTTTGTTATCTTAGACCAGTACATAACATACAAAATAATTAATATAGTTATAATTTCATTTCACGGTTAGACTGAAATCTCGATATTTCAGTCTGAAACATGTGCAAATTATCTGTTGGATTTAAAATCGTTATATTATGTCATTTAATTATAAAATCTTGAATTATGTGAAGGTTGAAACCATAGTCAAGCAAACTGCACATTCTATTCCCTGAAAAATTCTGTGCGTTTTGATTTCCTTACCTCCTCCCATAATTTATGTTAATGCTGCTTGTCATGATAGAGGAATATATTTAGTGATTATTATACATATAATATATTATTGTTGTTATTCATTTCCATATATTGTATATTTTTGTAGATATCCAAATTTGTCGGCTACATCTAAGTATTGCTGCGTATTATATTGGTATTAATGCATGAAATACGATTTTTATTGTTCACCTCAGAGTTTACCCTCCCAGCCGTACGTTTGGAACAGATACAGTACTACCGATCACTATACATTGACTACCGGAGACGCTGCAAAACGAGACATAAGATATCAGAGGAAAGAAGAAAACTCAAGCACATATAATTTTTAGTGAACAGTATATGAAGTTTAGCGGACTACGGTTTTAGCGTTGACAATACTTTAAACTTTTATTATTACATTACATATTGTAACTATTTTAAATCCCACAGATATTTTGCAAGTATTTATACCAAAACCCGTAAATTGAAACTGCAATTGCAATTTATATATTTTTTTTTTGTGTAACTTACTGCCCTGAAGGTGGTCAAATTCAGGTCGAAATAAGTAGCTACGTAATTTTAATAATAGAAACCAATAAATAGTTGTGTTAATGGTAAGTATATACACCTTTATAGTATCATAAATGCAACGAGATATCTATTGTAAAAACAGTAATAGTAAAACCAAAATAAAGTTCTTTTTACGAATACACTGCGATGACCTTAATTTGTAAATTAGAGGTGGGAAATAACCCTTTACGTCGTTTGGAATGCGTTTCAGCTATGAACAAACGTAATCATTCCGTAATTAAATATAACATAAATTAAGCAGTTCAAAGAAAGCACACACACACACACACACACACACACACACACACATGCCACCAAGAAATTGCGTTAAACCAGGAACATTAATTTTAATATCGGTTAATGAAAATGACGAAAGAGATTTTGCTCTCTTCAACTAAATTGTGATAAAGTAATGGCTCGTGTTATCGTACTGAATGTTGGGTATGTCTCAGTATTTTCTCGTACATTTTACTGATATGGTCCTTACACGTACTCTAATTTATAATAAGATCTGAAATAAGAAAACAGTCACAAAACGATATATTCTTACAGTTGGTTTTGTCCCGTATCCAAGACTTCTACCAATGAAATAGCTACGTCATTACAGTAATGGATGATCACTTTAATTTGACTTTAAGGGATTCTGACAAGAGGCCATTTAGTGGTTTTGACACATTAATTACCTTAGGTCTATCACACCACAACGTTCTGAAAACCTGACGTGTCCTCTTCTTCAGATAGAAGTGTGGGTTTGTAGAAAGAGACTATCAGACAGCCTAGATAAAGACCAAATCTTTCAACAAGATTCACAAGACCAGGACACTTCTTCCAGTTTTCAGCCGAAGACGAAGAATTATCTAGTCTTTTTAAATATTTTTGGTGTTTAAAACATAAGACTATGGACAAATTCAAAGCACTAGTCAAGCCTACTAGAATCGTAACCCACATTCGCAATATACGGACGTCCTGAAAACACTGGCGTAATTATTGGAATTTAGTGGAGTCCTCACAGTCATTGCACAGACTGGAGTACACGAGGTGTATCGAGAGATTGGACATTGTTGCACTCATCACCACAGATCCGCGCTGCCCCTTGAACCTGCACGTAACAAGCACCATGACGAACACGACTGTCGAATGAGAACGCTTTAACCAGTACCACCCCACTCCCCACCTCAATGAACCATGCTGTGACATATGACATGCTTTTGTTCTCTGACATCTTAATCCCCCGTACTCTCAGCGCGTGTGATATATACAGAACTATACTTATTAATTACTGCAGCCGAAACCCTTCATCTCGTTTTCCACTCCCCACCGACATTCATTCGTTACTTGCCAACTCAACCGCTGCCTACAGTACAGGTTATAAAGGAATGGACGCCGTTAAGTTACTCCTATCCGTGGTGGTTGATATAAACTGTGCGAGTAGCCACGACAAGTATTAATTCTTTAGCTCCCACAGTTAAAATTTTGGATGTGAATGCAATAAGATGGGGGAGACCGGAAATTATGGGGGGGGGGAGCAGATTTCAAATTTCTCCCTTTCGTAACAGCGCGTCGCTTTCTTATTCCAGGTTCGTCGTCAGGAGAATCCCGTTCCAAAGGCTCTGTTTTTAAAACGTTCAGTAGAATAAGAGAAAAATCTTAATTCTGGCACATAAGGAGTAAAAATACACATGTACGATTGACATGAAATGAGATTAAATTTTTCATAAGAACCCTTTTTGGCCACAAAAGGAATGAAGAAGTTTTGGAAGATGTGAAATTAGAAGCAATTCCCGAGAAAATACGAAGATACAAATTAAGTTTGCTACGAGGTGTAACACGAATGAATAACAACAGGATGGCAAAAATAATGCTGAATTATAGACCAAATGTGCGAAGACGCCTCGGAAGAACTTTGAAGAGACTATTAGACGAGGTCGAAAGAAGTCTATCAATGCGCAACTCATGACGAAAATGATGACAGTTCTTCATGAATGTACCAAACTGAATAGCATCGGAAATGGAATATTCAGACGAATGGACAGAGAGAACCTCTACGTTATGCGATAAAAACAGATCTATAAAACAAAACCATACTTTAGAGTACTCATTTTACTGGAACACCAAAGTAGTTCACAGAGATGGGACGTTACACCTTCCAATGAGTCGTAACAATGTTTAACAAGACCGGCAGTGTTGGTATATCGGTAACATTGCGGCGCGTTCGTATGTCCATTTTAGCAGTAGAAAAGCAATAATTATTACATATTATGAGTGTGTGTTGTAAACATAAATATCAAGTAGGCACGGTGCATTCGCCGTAGAATATTATCATCTTTGAACTATCTGGCTTTACCATACTTTCCACACTATCTTATAAATGGCACAAATTTCGAAAAAAAAAAAAAACTAATTTACATAGAATGCATGCCTGTATTATCTCTTCAAATTTTTTCTGAAATATTTCTCATTCGAGAGAAAATTAAGGGAGATATTACCGTAAAAGTACATAACCTCTTGTCTTCACGTGAAGTACCCGGTATTATTGTCAGATTTTAATGAAGCTTGAATGTTCTCAAAAGGGTTTCGAAAAATACTCAGATACTAAAATTCACGAAAATCCTTCTAGTGGTAGACGAATCGTTCCATTGGTATGGACAAAGAGACGAACATGACAAATTGACTATCTTTATCGTTGCACCGTGCATTTCGTTGAGTCATTTAATTAGCACACCAACTAATGAACATACATAAAATTTCACATTAAAACACTTAAAATCGCTCCAACATGTTTCGATCCTAACATCATCTTCAGAGAGCTACACTGTTCCTTGCTAAAGTCACATTTTTAAAAACACTCACTGATTACTTCCTCATATTAACAGGGCTGCCACAGCACACACGTTTCTCCGTTTGAACGTTTTATCTGTCTTGAAGAGAATTTATTTCGGTGTCCTCTAGCATAATTATTATGTCATGTAAATATTTTTAATAATTACAAGAAATTTCGCCACTACTATTCGAAAATGAGAGAATTATCTGTCCTGTTACAGGATCGCATTCAATGCCGAAATGAGATGGGGAGGTAATTGGAAATTTGGTACAAAATTACCATGGCCCGGCATCCTGGAAGGGGGCACGGAACCCTAAAAATTTTGCTTATATTTTTGTCTGTCTCGGTAGTACCATCATTTGTCGATTGTTCGAATCAGTGATTTTGGATACATTGGACAGATATTTAACCGATCCGCCCTTATGGCGGGGGGCGGGGGGCGGGGGGGGGGCAGATTTTATTTACCGGACCCTAACCCGCTGTCGGCGGCCCTGATCGCTTTATCATATGCTACCACTCTAACATGTTCAATTTCATTCCCCTGCCATCAATTATCATATCTCAAACCTCCTAAAGGCATATGGGGCAAAAAAAAATCTTGAACACAAGACTTCTTTCGAATTAGGGTGTGACAAAATTATTTTTTTCCATATTTAGGTGGTGGGTGCTGTGTTCTGTTGCAAATAAGAATTAGATTCAGCAATCGCAAATCATCTTCGGAAGCTGGTAGGACTCAGTGTATGGGGTTTAGCATAAAGCAAGTCTTGAAAACAGAACCATAAAAGAAGGGGAACCGGGCAGTTATCCGTACATGAAGTATCATTAGAAAGTGTTAATGATGCCGAAGGAAATACCAGAGAAGCCCCCGCCCCATTTCGCAAAGTCACTCTGACTGATACCAGACTTGTTCCTGTTAAATAAAATCACTCTAATAACAAATCAAATAGTATATGTGAAATGAACATGCAGGATGAGAATCGAAAATTCGGAATTCACATTGCTCAGGGGCGAACAGACGACACTGCAGTTATAGGCGTAAATTGGCCAAGAACACTGGGCGGGGGGGGGGAGCCAAATTGACCATGGGTATCAGAAGTCAAGTTAGAAAGAGGGGGGGGGGGAGATTGGCTTGAACCATTCTTGACGTACATCATGCACCCCTTTTCCCCAAACTCAGTTCAGCTTTTTTGTTTACTACCCTTCTACTCGGTAAACATAAAACCTCTTCTTAGGTAAAAAAAAATATTGGTGTGAGGGGGGGGGAGGGCATTTACTTCTCACCAAGTCACGTCTATGGCTGCAGTTATTAAGCTGGCAATATAATTAGGCTCGTGTTAGACACATATAATTCCTTAACGTACCGAAGTACGAAAAGTTTATGTCTCACTTTGTTGTTGCTGCACACTGTCTCAACAAACCACTGGATGATACTGTTTTATGGACTATAATAGCCGTAATTTAACATGCCGTTAATGCTTAGTGTTTCCTGCTCCACCGCCAGGTGTAGCTGACAATCAATAAGTTACAGCAATACATGCCAACTATCGAACCCAGTCGGAACCTCACAAAGGAGAAAACAGAAGACAAGGCCGAATCTCTTACAAGTCCATACCGAAAAGTTCCGTCAGTGCAACACTGCACACCCAAAATTTCTTAGGGCTAAAAAAAATCTTTTACACAAATTACTTTAAATTGTATGCTGTTAAGCTGATGGACAATAAAGGGAGACATCCTGGTTGTACTCCAGGCAGGAACGAGAGACTCATCACTTCTATGAAACACCCAGACCAACACCGGGCACTACCGGGGGCGACACAATTTATTTCAGCTAATGGAAATTCCCACTGGTTCGGTACAAGACCTATCCATTCCACCCTCTCCATAGCCCTGTTTTGTCAAAATTCTTGTGAACTTCCTACATAATTGACACACTTCAACAACCACTTGAACCTAGATCAGTCATCCTGATGATAAGGCAACATGTTCTTCCTCCGAAACGTCTGAAGAGACTCACTATCAAGCAGAATGTACAAAAACCGAATATCACAATTTGCCTAACCTAAAGTCTATAATTATTCTACAACATGAAAACGAAAGGCATTTCTCGCAGAAAACGTAGTGACGTCAGTAAGAAATTCCACCGGCAAATCTAAAAATCGATATTTCTCTTATCATGCTAATTTCCATATACGTACTTTGTTACTTTGTGGAAACTAAAGCAGCGGAAAGGTAGATTTAGTATACACTTAAAATACCTGGCTTAAGAAGAACTTCATTGTTCATAGTTCCCAGGCAAGGTGGCAGATCTAAGCCTTCTTCAGGCTTTCCCCAAGACGAAGCAAACTCCCATCCACCCACTACACCCATTTCACAACCCTACTTACGGTACTTAGAAGTGATTTACGTATGCAATTTCCCTTCTTCGCCCCTACTCTACCAACACCAACCCTTAAACCCACCCCTTCTTTACCCTTCTTCCTTACCTAAAACCTTCTCTTCTACCCAAAACTTCCACTTTGCAAAACCTCAACTCATCCAACCCTCTCTTATTTCCTGCACCAAAACCTCTTTACACAAAGTACACCCAACTTCAAAACATAAGGAGTAGACACAATACGATTTGAGGATTATTATACAATAAAACATTTTTAGGAACTAATGAATTAATACAGTTAACAACAACAATTTCTTGGTACTCACACTGTCATAAAAAAAGAGAAAAAATGTTACACGAGAATTAAAAAAAATTAGAGGTAACGGCAATTATCAATCAAGTTCCCTAGCCGTCCAAATCCCAGAAGCAGCAAACCACACTACGAATATACAACACGTTAGAAATACCGACCCTATTCTATAGCAGTGAAATCTGAACATTAAACAAAGAAGAAACCAGAATTACTGCAGCCGAGATTAAATATTCGAAACCAACAGCAAATATAAGCTATTTGACCACACAAAAATCACGATATTTTGGAAGACTTTAAGACAATATCAATAATTACAAATAGAATGGACAGATCCAGATTCCAACAGGCTGTTACGAAATATCATCCAGCATATCAATATTTAGTGAACACACTTAACGAAATATTTTTAAATTTATACTTAACGCTTAAGGAAGAGATTATAACAATAGCCAAATTAAAACAATAGTCAAATCGCTGTAACTTCTGTACACTGGTCTGTTCGTGGTGTTCAGTGACTAATACTGCAACAGTAATACCTTCCCTTAACTCTTTAAGTAAACAGAGGTAGTGAAAGACTACTACTACCACCACCACCAGTACTACTACTACTACTACTACTACTACTACTACTACTACTACTAATAATAATAATAATAATAATAATAATAATATGAATATGAATATGAATACTAGTGATGATAATAATCACACGAATGCTACTAGCAATAATAATAAAATCACTACAACTATTACTAACACTAACAATAATTAAAAAATAATAATACCACTACCACCACCAGGACACCTTAAGAATGCTACTATACATTCTATCCAGTGCAGTTCTTACACATGTTAATTAGCAGGGTCTTGATAATGTAATTTCGTTCTAAACTACCAAAATATTTTTGCTTATGAACCCCACACCTGGTCCCGACTGACCAGAATATTTAGTTCTTACTGCAGCCCTTATCGGTGCTCGGTGCAATCATCAAGGATGCACGAGTAATTAATTTTGATTTTCTACTGAACCAGTTTGTTTCATTTCTTGCAGCCATTTGCGTCAATAGAATGTAAAGGTGCATATATTTGTTCTACTGCTTTCAATTTGTAGTCGGAAGGGAAACATAACTCAAGATATAAATGCATAAGAATATTTTTATCAGTCTAGTATAATGTCCGTTGAGTTTCATCGACTAACACTACCACTTAAGAAATTTGTTGGCCCGATTATTGTTCAAATATTTCTTCAACTCAAGAATTTATGGAACATTTTGAAGAACTGATGAAAGTTATAAACAACCTTAAACAAAAAAAAAAGCTTCCCTTTAAATTCATAAAAAACATTGTTAATTTTATTAGTTATTACTAGGATTTTTAGGTTTATTAACACTTGCCAATACGAAGTTAGTAAACATCCTTTCTTGCTCTATTAGGCACAATTTTGTGAACGAGTTTCGGGGTTCTAAAGTGACCAGAATTTTTAAGTTATAAATGTGCCTGGCGTGTCCAAAAGATTTAAGTCAGAGTTGGATTAACCTAAGCCCTGATATTTTCCCTAAAATTAATATCCTGTAAGATTTATTTACGAAAGAGCAGAATGAAGATCAGTTGCAGGTCAAACTATCATCTACATTTTGGCCACAAAGTAGAAAATCTTATATTCCATTTTGAAGAGCCTAGAGTTGAGTCCAACTCATTTACAGAAAGTTCAGTAGAAGTCTTGTTCTCTGTGTACTTTCCTAACCACCTCTCCAAAGTATAACTGCATATACCTAAGCAATCGTCGATGTTAAAATGAAATACCAGCTACAGACACATGTGCATCAGTTCTATCCATACATTATTGGTTTTTAGACGCTTTCGCAAAATGGCAAAAAGCGACAAATAGCTTAGTCATGTTTGTCCCAACGTCCGCATGGAACAACTCGGATCCCACTGGACAGGTTTTCATCAAAACTGATATTTCAGTATTTTGTTAAATTCTGTCGAGAAAGTTAAATTTTCATTAAAATCTGACAAGAATGACGGGTACTTTACATGAAGACCAATATACATTTGTGGTGATACGTCGCTAAATTCTTCTTAGAATGACAAATATCTCAGGGGTGTAGAGAAAATCAAAACACATATTTTATGTTCAGGAATGTCATTCACGAAAATTATGCCGGTTAAGAGATGTGGGAAAATACGGCACAGCCACACAGGCCACAGTTGACAATATAATTCGGCGCATGAGTTTTACATGCTGTATAACTAAGGCTACAGACAGGCACATAGAATGTGTAACACTTACTTTTCCACGGTACGCTTTGTAACTTGAGCGCTCCCCAACGTTACATTTATAAGTACATCGCCTGTCTTGTAACAAATTTATATAGTATGTTACGTCACTATTACTGCTGTCATTGTTATTTTATATTTGTGATAAGTTTACTGATTGTACTTAATGCAAGTAGAGTGTGCGCTCAAACCGTTAGCTATAACCTCAGATTTCTGTGTCTTTATCTTTGTAATGATGACGTATTAACAATGTTTCACACAGCATGTGTAGAAATGTTTACCACATACCTTACGGACAAAAGGTTCATTTTTATCGGCAGCATATTGAAAGACAATGGAAATTTTCACAGGCCATAATATTCTTATTTAAATTCTGCGAGATTATTAACTTAACAAAAGTTGAATATCCTTCCAAATTCCACTGAAATTTATTTTTTCCCCAGTACCTTTACAAGCACTTTAGTACCCACCCCCTAGCGTCATTTCTATTAATGGCTAAAAATGTGGCCTTTAGCGGTGCACTAAATGCCTTTAAAATTAATAAATTAGTTCAGAATTTGAAATGTTGGCCACACACACACACACACACACACACACACGTACAACATCGGTAAGCTTATCCACTACTCTCTAAGAAAGAAAAGTAGTCCAATAAGACAATGAAGTGGCCTTTAGCCGAAAACTATGATAGAAACACACGAATATACCACAGTATGAGCTGCATATGCCGTAGTAAACTGCAGCTTCCTTAGTCACATTACACTACCCACAGCTCAAGCCATTATATGACACCGACTAAACCTAAACAAGGGGATGTAACCTAGAGGAGCGTATGATGAATTCAGATCAAGAATTCGGAGTGCACATTGTTGAGGGCAATAGCGAAAATATCTGAAAACAGGAATAGTTGAAATTACATGGCAATAAAATCTGTAAATATATCGAAAAACTGTGAAAATGTTGCTATTTCATAAAATGACACTGTCTGCTGATCAGGCGGGATAGCTTAATATCTAAAGCATAAGGGGTGGACAACCGAGGAACTGTAACACGGACTTCTGTTCTGTGGACATCGGAGGTGATTTCCTTCAGGATAAAGCGGTCGGGGTGTGAAGCTGGCCACTCAACTCCACCCACCGCCACCGCTATTTCTTCGGGGACGTAAGGACGCAGCCTTAATTTACCTTTACCTTTACCGCATTCTACAATACAACATCTTGTAGTAATGTAGAATGGCACCGATATTTTGAAGAAACTTGTTGTCTCTTCAAGAAAGATTAGCAGTACATTCCTCCGAAAAGTTGACACCTACTTATCAGAAGACACGGCGTCATAAACCAGACGACCTTAATCTACAAAAACTTGCAGGTTTTCCAGGGAGGCTTTCTGCTACAAGAATAATTTTGACTGCACTGTACTTTGCAAACTAAACTTCGCAAAACTTATTGCCATGAGGCAAACTTAGCTTACCATTCTCCTTGCTCCCCACACTCACACACCGGTTCAGTGTTCCGCGCACCATTCTATAATTAAACAACCGTTTTAATTAACACAGTAAATTACACTTTAAATTAAATTCCGTTATCATATATATGTTCGCGGCGTAGTTACAGCGTATATCTTTTCGTGGGTACTGCAGCATATTTCCAATTAGAACATGTATGAACTAAAATACGAATTCTATGTGCTTCAAGTGAATACTTCAACATACAATATAGGCAATGGAGGTGTAAGGAAACAATGAGGCGCTTCCGTCCAACCATTGTTGCAGTGGAAAAGCAATAAGTATTGAATATTCTGAGTAAGAATTTGTAGACTTAGTTATCCAGAATGCAATGCGCATTCGCCATATTTTCATCTGTAGCATGCCCGGCTGTACAGTATCTTTCTACATTATCTCATAAACGGAAAGATATTTGAAAAAAAAGTTATTGAATATAAAATGTGTTCTTATTTTCTCTACAAATCTTGTCTGTAACATTTCTCATTCTAAGAAGAACTGAGCGAGATATGATCAAAAATATATAGCGGTCTTCACGTAATATACCCGTTATTCAAGTCCGATTTTAATGAATCCTGAATAATCTCGAAAGGTTTTCGAAAAATCCTCAAATACCAAATTTCATGAAAGTCCGTCCAGTGGGGGACGAGTTGTTCCACATGAACGGTCGGACGGACATGCATGACCAAGCTAATAGTCGCTTTGCGCAATTAGGCTAGCACGCCCCAAAACGGTTGCAAGGTGTCGGCGGGAGTGTATAACGACGCAGTCCAAAGCAGTAGTTTTTCCAGTCTCTGTTATATTTTAATTTTGTTTCATAATTACTTGTAATAACAGCCATATTTGTATACTGTTACTGAAGAATCTCTAGTGAAATCATCTGAATCCCTTGATACATAACATTCGGTTGAATAATACAAGCCTGTAAAGAATTCGGCTCCTACATCACAGAAAACAACCTCGTCTACTCTAAAAAACCAGTTCGTTATTGCTGTATAAGAAAATGATCGATGTTTATTCTCAGAACGGTATGCAGTCCATACTCATAATACGAGGAGAAAAGCATAATCTTGAGTGTGGAAGCACTTGAGATATACGTATCAGCTATTATCTGACACTGCGAATTAATGAGATGACAAGTCAGTAAGACTCCTAACTCAAAACATACTACTACTACTACTACAACCACTACTACTACTACTACTACTACTACTACTACTACTACTACTACTACCACTACTACTACTACTACTACTACTACTACTACAAC
>Ga0131853_10017151_pt1 | contig 13197 bp, 8 predicted proteins | sample TergutLab28metaG_FD_92764 | JGI IMG/M metagenome (GOLD analysis project Ga0131853, IMG submission 92764) | Labiotermes labralis P1 segment gut microbial communities from Petit-Saut dam, French Guiana - Lab288 P1 (version 2) (version 2) | ecosystem: Host-associated > Arthropoda: Insects >...
AACGGGATCCCTTTTCCTTTTTTTTTTTTTTTTTTTTTTTTTTTTTACATGTGTGAAGTCGTTACGGTCTCTTAGTACCAACAAATGCACAGCTTTTACTAGTATATTTCACCTTATCTGGAATATTTTATTGCTGAAAGTTTTAAGTTATTCGGTTGTGAGCTTCCTGACGATGGCGAATAGCTGAAACACGTAGGAGCCAGGTAGCGTGAAATATATTAGTACAAATTGTGCATTTATTGGTGCTAAGAGATTGTAATCATTCACAATGCACGGGGAGAATAATACGAAAGTGATATGTGAAGTCGATTTAAAACCAATTGTCCTTTACCTTATTTTCTTTCCCCTGCGCCGTTTCTCCATTTTATTTCTCTTCATCGTCATCTTCCCGATTATTCTGATACAGCAGTTGGTGCGAAACTCCTGCGAACTTGGATTTACTGTTACGTGGTTTCACATGAGGTAAATACTGACTTATCTGAAAACATCAGGCCACGCGCAGAGTCGTTTACGTCCGTCAGTTGAGACACACATTTGACTTGCGTATACCTGGCAGGCGTCAAGCTAAGATTCGTGCAGTTTCTCTAACTGTTTTCTTATTGGTTCATACTATTCATTGATTTTTAAGCTCCTGATGACGGTACTTTAAACTTAATCTCAGTAAGTTAAATAGAGTTAAATAACACTACATGTTTTTAGGCGCGTTTGCAAAATTTCGAAAAGGGACTACTAGCTTCGTAATGTATGCCCGTCTGTCCGTGTGTCCTAATGGAACAACTCGGCTCCCACTCGACGAATTTTCATGAAATTTGACATTTGAGGATTTTTCGAAAATATCTCGAGAAAATCCAAGTTTCATTAAAATCTGAGAAGAATAAGATGTACCTTACGTGAAGACCAATATAAATTTGTTATCTACCTTGCTCATTTCTTCTTAGAATGAGAAATGTTTCAGACAAAATTTGTAGAGAAAATCAAAACACACATTTTTTGTTCAGTAACGTTTTTTTTCTAAAATCGTGCCGTTTGTTAGATAAGGCGGGAAAATATTGTAGACCCGGACAGGCCACACAATTGACAATATGGCGCATGCGCATTTCACGCTGGGTCCCTAAGGCTACAAACACACACTTGTAATATGTAATACTTATTGCTTTTCTACTGCAACAATGGTTGCACGCAAGCGTCTCTGTGTTACGTTATACGTACATTGCCTTTCGTGTTTAAAGATTACACGGGATGTGTAACACAAAAGAAAAATATATGCGGTCGCGAGCTTCTTGGAAGTATAGCTTGCGGACCTAGCCTGATATAACGCCACCACTGTGTTGCCGTACAAGAGAGGCATAGGTTAGAAATTAGGCTAGTTAGTCTCTTTCATGTCTGTTTCACTCCCATGTGCGAAAGGTGTTTATGTTATACGTCATGCCTGTCTGTGTCTGTTACAACATGCCCCTTTGTAGCCAAAAGAGCGAGTGGTGGAGTTATAAGAGGAAGGCTCCTGGCTTCCATTTGGATGGAGGGCAGCATCAATGAGGACAGCCAGTTTTGTGGCCGAGATGTGAGCTGGGTATTTCCAAAATAACAGACACGTTACACCGTGCGTATCTGCACGGTTGCTTCTGCGCTTTTTCTAGGCATAGTGACAATAAATCTTATGCTATGCATGTAGCTTGGGCAGACAAGAAACCGGAACAAGCATGGGCGGGGAAAAGTCTGGAGGTGTCCAGTTGGAAGACCACGACGAAGATGGAAGGAAAATATTAAAATACGTTCATGAAATTAGATCCTGTTAGTGTGAACTGTGTTAAACTGCCTGTTTATCTGTTGCATTAACAAGCTCTTGTGGTGACGGTGTTTAATATTCGGATTCTAGAACTGCAGTCGGCAGCCTCATTCTGTTACACTCCAAGTGAGGGTGTATTTGTGGCGCAGTAATTCGTAATTTCTCCTATACAATTTCCATATCTCAGTTACTGCTGACCCCAGAATACGTGGGTTGTAGGTTCGAGTACCGTGAGTGGAGTGAATGTTTTGACCTGGAGTGGCGATTTGACCGTTCGTAAAATAAAGTGAATGAGACTTAGGTACACTTACGAGGAGACCATGTAGTAGTTAAAGGAAGAGGGTAGCAGAAGAAGAAGAAGAAAAAGAAGAAGAGGAAGAAGAAGACGGCGACGAAGGAGAAAGAGGAAGAAAGAAGGGAGAAAAAACAGTAGGTGTAGGTAAAGGTAAAGTGCATCGTATGACCTATCGCTGTCCATTAAGTGTATTAGTTGTACCCACAACATGCGTGACAGATTTTGAGTGAATTTTGAATGAATTCAAATCACAGCTGCATATATGAGCTTGTTAGTATGGCATGCCTTTTACCCAAAGACGGTGTTCACAATATACTATGTTACCGCTCTAAAGATGATGAGTTACTGACCACGTAGCACAGGAGATTGAAATCCTTGCTTTTAGCTTTAAAATTTATATAAACATAACCTTTAATTCTGCCATCCGTGGCGGGTACTTTGCATTCTGTCTCCTGTCTAATGACTAAAGTCTAAACTTATACATCCTCCTTGTCCTTCTTACCATTCCGTCATCTAAGGTGACACCTTTTACACATTTCTCTCCAGTGATTAGTCGGGCAACGAAAGAAGGTAGATTTTCGAAGGCTGACCAATTAAAAAAAAACCTTACGTAATCCTCGTAGGTTTAACTTCATTAAATTTTCCATGGGGACAAAACGCCCACAAAATGCATAGCTGAAAAAACACAAGTGCCTGTTCAGAGGTTAAAACCATAAATCTGTCAACGCAAATAAAATGTCGAACTAAACTTCCAAAAATCTGGTTCTTGCGACAAGTTTCAAAACTGTCACGACTGGATGAACATGGGTGACATACGAGAGGGCTGAGGGTCAAAAGATCCTTCCTCAGTCAGGGATACGAAATGAAAAGAAAAACTATTTCATTTGTTCACGTAGAGGCGTTGTCCGGCTGGGACTGGAATTCAATCAGTGTCCCGCTGCAAACCTGACATGAAGGCACAGAGGGGGAGTAGAAATAAAGTTCTACTCCTTCTTTAACCTCGACGCTGGATGGTGTGAATGATTAGCGCTTCGCCCAGGCCGCTTTACACCCGGCAGTGACCCGTTATCCATTGTATAGGAGGCTAGGTGGTTCCCAGAGCCTGTCTGGACTGGCACGGAAGATTTGGCCCTACCGGGATTCGATCCCCGGACCGTCCAGCCCGTAGCGAGTCGCTATACCGACAACGCTGCCAGTAGATGTAAGTGCGGGAATATAAGTACAACAGGTCATTCAAATGATACCGGAAAATTCTATAGAATTCGTAATATGAAACAGCAAAGACAGTCAACAGCGAAAGGTATACAGTGATGAGGTTCAATTTAAGCCAGCAGTTCGAAGAAAACGCCGTGGTTGCCTTGTGGCATGTCTGCAACATAACGCCTGACCTCATATACAGCCTGTCATACCATGAAACTGATGCAGGATTTAGAATTGGAGGTGTACCCAGCGATTTTCACCTTTTCTGGCCCCTAAAAGACGCTCTATGTGGACGTCACTTCAGATCGGATGAGGACGTACAGGAAGCGGTGTATGACTGGCTGGCACAGCAACCAAAAGACTAATTTTCCCAAGGAATGTATGTCTTGCTGGAAAGTTAGAAGGTGTTGCTGAATGTCATGGGGACTACTTTGACGATTAATGTCATTGTACTGTGTCCTTTTTGCAGTAAATAACTTTATATAATCATAAGGTTCGTCATCCCCGCTGTGTTTATAAATAAACTAGATATCACCGAATTTCACATAACGTGACTCTATTCGGCGATACACACACACAACGCACCTACAAAGTGAATGTGTGACATCATCAAACAGGATAATGCACGAACCGAGCCATAAAACCCACCTGTGCCTGCATCTACACACCCATCTTTCGGTAATCCAGGGAGACGACCCAGCCAACGCTATTAATCCACACACCACACAGCACAACGACCATCCGACCCTCAGAACTGTAGATCCACACTATGAATGACCTATACAAACACGCGCCGAATAGCCAGCTGTCACATACTACGCACAAAGCCGTGCTTCTAAGGATCGTCCTATCTGCCATCCTCGAAATTCATCACTATTACACACATAGACTGTTGGACTGTCTGAAGCCCTATTCTTTGAACATTTCATCTAGAACACGCACGACTCAACGACACCAGAAGAGAAACATCTAAACCTAGCACTTCAATATTACCTTAATTTAATTTAATTTAATTTGCTTTTATGTTGTTTTCCACAGTATTGTTTGCTGATTTACTTCCCTAACTCGTCTTTCTTTTATTCCGTCCTATAATAGTTTTACTTCAGATACTGAACTGACAAATTATGAAAATCCAACTTGATGTACTATAATAGTAAACGTAAAAACAAAGTGATTAGATCAATGAACCCACTATAACTATAGGAACTATATCTTGTATTGTCTTAGAACAGTAAACCCACTATAACTATAGAAACTACATTTATATAAAAATTGCACACTGTGTATTTATAAGATAAGTGTACATGTACATATAATCTCTACAAACATAAGATGATACCGTAGATCCAACTATATTAATCTAGACATAGCATACAATAGCAGAACCCATGTACCCACACCACCCATCCTACATAACACATGCGAGATCTCGTACCCTCTTCACCTCTTACCTCCCCACTGTATACAACACACACAAGTCGAGTATAGCTGCTTACTAAGTTTTTTCATTTCTCAACCTGAAGTTGGCCAATGTAAAGTGCCGAAACATGTAGTTGTTCTTTATGTAATAAATTCCATACATATATCTACCATCATATAGTTGTGTTAGACAAGTACATACGCTCCAATCTAGTTCACTTTATATAATTCTTCCGGTTTTCATTCGAATGAACCTTGTATTAAGAGGAGGAAAGGCAGCAGTAAAAGGACAAAAAGGATGGTAAATGTTGGAAAATGTTCTGTCACAGAAGTGTGGAGTCTTAACAAGCAACTAACATGCAAGAAGAATAGTTTGATTGGTGGATTGTGGGTATGGGTAGGTAACACGCAAGCCACCTGCGTCCTGAACTATAAAAAAAAGAGCCACACAACACACAATTTCCAAGGCCGATTAAAAAATGTATCAACGTGACGCAGATGAAAAGAATTAATTGAAAGCTCCGGTAGAAAGCCGCAGGCAACACAAATGTTATTAAACGTTGTAAGCACCACTGCTGCTCTGATATATGTACACATTCTGGTATTCTTCATTACAGAAAACGATTACTTAGCGCCGTCTGCACAACTGTTACATTTTGGTGTCAAAAATACCGCATTAGTAAACACATGTATCAGTAATGTAGTGTATGTCGTCGTCGTCGTCATCATCATCATCATACGTCACGAGTTAGACCTTAATGGACCTGTCTCGGCGTCGTCAAATAGACATCTCAAACGTCTTCTAAGTCGTCTTCGTCCATTTGGTCTATAATTCCACATTATTTTGGCATCCCTTGTATGTAGTGTGCGTAACTCACGTCAAGGAATGCCCCAGTACGAAGTTATAAACGCCTATTAGTTATGTAACGTTTGGGCTATGATAATTCTCTTTTACTCCGATTAACGACTAGATTCTTGTGCGGCTCGGTGTAAGCTGCGAGCGAAATAGTGTTTATAGCCGACTTTGGTACATTGGCCCATTTTCGGGCCATTGCTTCCCCATTGTCATGGTTTCCAGACATATGAATTTCTTCGAGGTCAGGATGGTAGCCCCACGCCCAGCCATCAGCGTGTGAGATCCAGGGGATCTCTTTTTGTCCGGCAACTCACCCAAAACCCTCGCAACATTTATGGCTTCCGGCATAGATTTTGCAGATGAAAGGTTAAACACAGCTTCTACAGAATGGATTAATTTGAAGTTTATGTGTGCGTGTGTGCACATAAATAACATAAAATCAATTCGGCAAAATTATATTTTCATATTTTCCCTCTGATATGAGCCGTAATAGCTTTTTTTTTTTTTTACAAAATGAACGCATTGGAATATTAATTTCTTTATTATTTAGCCTGTGTCAAACTGAATTTCGAGTTTTTTTTTCGCATTGGCCCTCTTGTATAAAAGAAATAAAGAGTTGCCAACAAAGTAAACGTTTGGTAATGCACTGAACAAGGAAGTCGTCCACTATTGTCAGGGAAGATTTTCCGATTTTAATGTTTAATGTATCGGCCATTTCGCTGATTTACCGACAAAGAATAAATTGTGTACACGAACGAACATATTTACGATGCCAATACAATTACAAAGAATACGCGCGGGTGGGGTTAAGAGGAATATACACCAAGAAGCACAGCGAAAAAAGAGTGTTGATAATACAGATCTCTAATGGAAAGACATGTGTTGATCGGAACGGAAAACAAACACAATCCTCGTCAAGTAAAGGGCGAATATTTATAATACTTCATTATTATGGCAATAAACAGCACAAGAGAATACCATGCCTACGATAGAGACAATTGTGTGATGGTACTCTATTATATCTCTGCAATCTATGCGACTATTGCACTGGTATTACAAAAGTACGGAACGTGAAATGAAGCGTGTAACGCCCCCTTGGATACAAAAGACAGCAACTTCGGCCATGGGAGTGACAGGAACTCTCTAACAGTTTGCATTAAACCAATGCCGAACAGTGCGGCGTGCAATCGCGATGTTGAAATAATCACTTTTAGTAACAAGGACTCCGACGGTTAGTCGCCGGCCTCGCGCCATAGTGGCCCTTGTTCAATCCCGTTCCAGTGTATGTGGATTTTGTGACAGACGACGGGCAATGGGACCCGTTTTTCTCGTACTGCTACGGACTACCACTGTCAGAATCATTCTAGCATATACCCCCACCACCGACGCTATATAAGTTTGGCAGTTCACATCTTCGTTAAATGACACTAACCAGGACTGTAAAACGCGAAACTAGTAGACACTTCAGTCATGAAGAGGGGGGGGGGGATTTTTGAAAAGAGAAAGTAATAAGCTTGTAACAGTAAGAACAAGAATATTAGATATTTGCGTAGAGACATAAGTGACTTTGAGAAGGATTATCAACCTAGAACGAAATTGGGGCAGATTCGGAGGGCGGTGTTCTTGCAGTATATTAGGCATGTGAAAGAATTACTTCTTTCAGGTATTAGATATTCATCGGGCTGATGCTGTTAGGCAAACTGAAGTAACATGACAAAACATTCACTAGTACTTGAACCAAGTGACTTTAAGGTTGTGGTGGATGTTGGGTTAAAATATATAAACGACATGGTTTACGACTCTTTACAGCAGAACTCATCCAATCAGGAGATAAAATATTATTCATAATAGGGAAGTATTAGCTGTCATTGTACCTGTTTGTAAGAAGGGTGATGAAACATACTGGTAAATTATCGAGGCGTATCATTTTTATTAACGTGGGCGGGGTAGCTCCGTCGGTATAGCGACTGACTACGGGTTGGACGGTCCGGGATCGAATCGCGGTGGGAACGAGATTTTCCGCCCGTCCAGCCCGGCCTTGGGGCCCACCCAGCCTCCTGTAAAGTGAGTACCGAGTCTTTCCCGGGGGTAAAGTGCGGCCGGGGCGTGCTGCTGACCACTCACCCCCTTCTAGTGCCGCTGTCATGGATGAGTAGAGCTATACCTCTACCCACCCTCTGGCCCACACCGGGCCTGTAACGGGGAAACTTTACCTTTACCTTTATCATTGTTATTAAGTACGTACACATTTTTACCCAGCATTCTGCAAATTAAATCACAATAAACTTTATTTATGGAGATTAAATCCAATGCACTTATCTGCCACGTTAGAACATTAGTTAGTTGATGAGATGGTTGGCAGTTCTGAGTATCTGTGCTCTGCTGGTGGGAAGTTTTGTAGTCATTCTACCGAGTTTCTTGTATGTGTAAGGAATAGGATTAGCCGATTTGATGTAATTCTTTCTCGTATAATGAACAGGAATATTATTACTCTTACGAATGAGATTGTTGATCCTATTGATGATATGATGTTTCATGTGGTGTAGGCATCTGGGTAGTCTGAGTATCTTCGAGGTATTCCGGCTAATCCTAAGAAGTGTTGTGGGAAGAATGTCAGGTTTACCCCTACGAATATAACAGCAAACTGGGCCTTTAATCACTTTGGATTTATAGTAAGTCCAGTGAATAATGGGAATCATTGAACGAATCCTCCTATAATTGCAAATACTGCTCCTATTGATAGGACGTAGTGAAAGTGTGCTACTACATAGTAAGTGTCATGTCCATTAGCAGATTAAATTCTTTGAGATCGTTATTGTGGATTTCGACGTAGTAGATGAACCACCGCTCAGATATTCTGCACACGACGTCAGGTACTTGAGGAAAATGCGAACTGTCCTACTGGGCAGTTCATCAGCTGTTTTCTTTTTTACCATGACGCAACAGCCCCAGTGGGCCAAGGCCTCCTCTTTGTCGAGGGTTCATGATAACACTCAGTAAGATACTCCACACTCGGTAGGACTCCTCTGGACAAGTGATCAGCTCGTCGCAGAGACCTCTACCCGACAACACACAACACTCACAAGAGACAGACATCCATGACCCGGCGAGATTCGAAATACAATCCCAGCAAGCGAGCGGCCGCAGACCAACGCCTAGACTGCGCGGCCACTGAGATCGGCATCATCTGTTTGTAGACCTCAAAAAAGCCTGTGATTCAGTTAGAAGGGGGGTTTTGTGTAATCTCACTCAGTCTTGAATGCCGGTGAAACTGGTTACGTTAATCAGAATGTTTTACGCGATCTATAGCAAAGTCAGGATAGACACTGACAAGCAGGCTGTGTGGGCCCCAGAGCCGATCTGACGTTTTGGAGAAGATCCGGTAATCGAACCATGATTGATGGGCTGTCCAACCCATATAACCTATGGACTGCCCCTCTAAATTAATTTGTTTCTGTTTAGGTAGCAAAGTAAGCTAAAAATTGGCTTGTGTACTTGTGTGCTTTTCATTTGAGGTGCCGATCGCTCTTGCAGGTGATCGTGTTGTGGAAGGTCACGACTGTTAAAGGTCTGTCTAAAAATACTACATGTACCCCAGAATCGTGACCGAGCGATCACTGATGCCTGTGTACAAAGTGCTTCAGAATCTCAATCCGACACCGCAGAAAGCGTGCGCAGAAACTGCAGCCCGCCCCTGAGGGTGGCTGATAAATGTGTCGACGCCTTTGCGTTGGTTACTGTCGACATTGAGCACATTAACACATCAATTACATTTACATTTATTTATGTGCTATGCAGCGATGCTGCCAGCAACTTCATTTGAGGAATTATGCCGACTGCTGCTCGGATTAGCTAAGGAAAACTACGGGAAATGTCAGTGATTATAGTCAATCACTGGAACAAGATTTGAACCCATGGCTGTTCCGAGCAAAAATCAGGACTGCTGTCCATTCGACGGCGTTGTTAAGTCTTAAGCACGTCGAAAATAAAATACAAAAGCAAACAACTAAAATTTTGAAACAGGCAGGCTTATGAGATGACCGAACTCTTTGTGTTTGTTTCTCCAGTTTGTCTAATGAACTTGCAGACCGATATGGCGAAACTAAACTTGTTACGAACGTAATTACATTAGAGGTCACCCAGACACGGTTCTTTATAATTTCTTAAATCAATAAAAATAACACGGGAGACGTGGAAACTTGGGAGGCGCGAGCAACAATTAGTTGAGGATCGTAAGATGAGTATGTCTGGCAGTATCACTGGAAAAATGTGCAACTTTCATCGAGGTAATATTTTTGTAGAAAGTTAAACACGTAACGGCATGGCGACCGTGAAAACGTTGTGTTTAGGTTTAATGGTAATAGCTAAAGAACAGTTTCAGCTAGATGTAATATATATATATATATATATATATATATATATATACATATATATATATATATATATATACTCGCACGTTAGTGTGAAATATTGTAAGTAAAAAATTACAAATATGGCGAAGATGCGAAACATTGAGGTTATATCCGACATATTTTAAGGGTACAGAATATGCTTAAATAGAAAAGTTCTTCGCGTAAATAAAATACATCAATAATAATAATAATATAAAACTGCAAATATTTTAAAATGTAAAGACCTTGCAACAGATATACAACGTATGTGGAACGTAAAAACAAAAGCGATACCAGTAATAATGGAAACAACTGAAACCATCTCTGAATCATACAGAAAATAACCGAGTAACATACCTGGAAAGTACAACATAGAGGAACTACAGACAACTGCAATATTTGGCACTGAGCCCATGTTTGTAAAGTGCTAATGTGGAGGTAAACAACGGTTATCATGGCAAATAACATTACATGTAGGCCTACCGTAGGAGCTGCAACGTTATGTACCCTAGAAACGTGGTTTGTTTTGAGTACGTAATTGTAAATACCCTTGTAGATGTGAAAACAAATAATAATAATAATAAAATTAAGATTACAAATCCGTGCAATAGGACCGCAGGCTTTATGAGTCCTGTACGGAACTCCGTATTAGAATATACCAATTTTTCGTTGTCGTTTCATACTCGTTACATTTATTGCTGTCGGTTCCTTTTATGTGACCAATTCGTAATGTAACATCTAGTTACGGGAATAACTTGTAACGCTCTCCGCCCATCTGTAAAGAGGGTGCGCCTACATAATTCCATGGCGCACACTTCTTGACAAGTTAACGGTTGCTGATCTTTTAAAGAAGTATCTCACCACATGTGAATCCCGAAGAATCATTATCGTGTTCACAAGACCTCAGTCCTGTTCCTTATTCTAAGCCAGATAAAGTGGTCCATACCCACACGTCATGTATTAAGCATCATGCTGCCTGAGGACAACGCTACAGAGTAAAGACAAAGATACTGGAGGCTGCTGCATGTACGCGAGAAAGGTACAGACTTTTCAAAGAACCGCACAGAGCGCTGGGGGAGGGAGAGAGGTAACAAGGAGCAAATGGTTAGACATCAGCTGACCTTCGTGCTACTGACCTACATCTGTCTCAAAATGCCACAAGCCGCCTACAAAATGCCGATACAAGTAACACGCTGGGGTTGTCCACCCTTCTGAAGGCCATGCTTATCCGATCGTAAAACTGAACAAAAAAATATAAAAGCAATTTGAACACCGTGAAGAGGTCGTCCGTCTGTCCTTGTGTTCGAGATTGTTCTTAAAGTGCACGCGAGTTTCGTATCTTAACATATTCTCTACAATTGAAAAAGTTTTTATTGAAGTGATTTTTGTATAGACCGTCTGAACAATACGGATATGTTGCCTCCAGTGCCGAATGTTTCACTTTCCAGACGTCTCGACGAAATCAGACTAATTTAGTATCACTTCAGAAGTTACAGACATGAGTAAAATTTCAAATTGAACTGTATTACATTTAATGACGATGTCGTTTTCTGAAATTATAGTGGATCGGTGGTACACGAAGTACGCATATGGAGCAAGGGGAAAGCTGCAGTACTCGGAGAAAAACCTGTCACGGCGCCACTTTGTACACCATAAATCCCGCAGATACCGGCCTGGGATCGAATCCGTACCTCCGCGGTGAGAGACCAGCGACGAGCTGTATTTCAGATTGAGCAGTAGCGGTTTATGTACGAAGACGACTGGTATGTGTACGGTACAGTATTTCACTAGCAAGAAGGAGAAGAAGAAGAAGAAGACGAAGAAGAAGGAGAAAAGGAGAAGAAGAATAAGGAGGAGAAAAGGAGAAGAAGAAGAAGGAGGAGGAGAAAAGGAGAATGAGAAGAAGGAGAAGAATAAGAACAAGAAGGAGGAGGAGGAGGAGGAGAAGGAGGGGGAGGAGGAGAAGAAGAAGGAGAATAAGAAAGAGGAGGAGGAGAAGGAGAAGAAGGAGGAGGAGGAGAAGAAGGAGATGCAGAGACAGACAGATGTCGGCGGCGGCGCCTGATAAACAGTTGTTGGTCAGTCTATCAGCAACACTGTTATGTTGTTGTTTGAGCTACAGACATGATAATCCTTGTGGGCCGGACTAGTTGGTTCAAGGGTAGGTAATTATTTTGACTTCGTATGCTGGAGGTTCGCGGATCATATCTCGACCGGGACACCGAGTATCCTAACTAAAGTTTTCTGTTGATTTCCTCAGCACCGCGGAACAACACAAGAACATTACTTCAAAGTATGCCATTTCCACTTCCTTCCACATCCTTGCACATTCACTATCATCGTATTCGAGGTGTAAGGTATGAATAACCTCATTTCGGTTGCTTACGTTCGTGGTTTAGGTACGTTCCTAAATTGCTGAGGAACCTGCACATGCTGTGGGCTCTGCATTTTAGCCTAATTGCATTTTGAAGCTTGTGGAAGCACAAGGTGACATATCCAATCATGTTAGCGTATTAACTCACTTTCATTTCCACGTGACAGTTCGACCTTCCCGTTAAGGTCACGGCCTTAAACTGGGGGGTAGTGTTCGGAATCAGTGCATCATTTCTCTTTGACGGCCTAATCATTAACGACTTTTATATAACAAGGTTCTCAGGATAAATGTGATGCCGACCTGTGGCTGTTCCTTTTATGCAAAGACCACACTGACGACACCGTCGAATCAAAATGAAATTTGACCGGCCTGATATAGACCTCTGATGACCAGTGTAATCAAAATCGGAAGACCATGCGATTATTCGTTCACTTTTATGCGCGTTCGCAAAATTTCGAAAAGCGACTATTACCTTCGTCATGTCTGTCTGTCTGTCCGTCCGTCCGCATGAAACAACTCGGCTCCCACTGGACGGAAATTCATTAAATTTGATATTTGAGCATTTTTCGAAAACTGTCGAGAAAATTCGATTTGCATTAAAATCTTACAACAATAACGAGTACTTTACATGAAGACCTATACCTTTTTTTATAATTTATGATTCTTCTTAGAATGAGAAATATTTCAGACAGAAGTTGTAGATAAAATCGAAATACATTTTATGTTCAGTAACTTTTTTTTTCCTCCCGAAAGCCGTACCATTTATGAGATAATGTGGGAAAATACGGTACAGCCAGGCAGGCCACAGATGACACTATAATTTGGCGCATGCGCTTTGCATGCTGGATAACTAAGGCTACACACATACACACACAC
>Ga0131853_10017152_pt1 | contig 13196 bp, 7 predicted proteins | sample TergutLab28metaG_FD_92764 | JGI IMG/M metagenome (GOLD analysis project Ga0131853, IMG submission 92764) | Labiotermes labralis P1 segment gut microbial communities from Petit-Saut dam, French Guiana - Lab288 P1 (version 2) (version 2) | ecosystem: Host-associated > Arthropoda: Insects >...
GGTGCCTAGCACGAAGTCGAGCTTGCCACCTGCCACACGCTTAACGTAATCGACAACATAATTTTCCCAGCCAGGGTAGGCCAAGTGCGGTTTTTGGGCGGGATAGTCGCTATCTTCTGCGGCATCAATGAGGGCAAACTTGCCGTCACTTTCCAGCAAAATGGCATCAGATGGCCCTGTGCGCAAAAAATGAATTTTATCAACGGGCAGATTTGCGTTATAATCGGGCAAACTGCCCTTGCGTGCAAGCCAGCGAAAGCCGGTGATTGTGCGCCAAAACCAGGCGAACAGCCCTCCGCGTGTTACGGCAAGCCAAAGCGCTAACGGTGCATAGTGCCAGGCGCGCACGTGCGCCAAAATAGTGAACCCAACAGTTTTCAGCGCTAAATTGAGAAATTGCATGAAAACGCCACCTTTCTAAGAAACATTATATCACATGGTTGTTGACAGTGCAAGCAAAATGCGGTATAATAAATGCGAAAGTTAGCAAATTTCAGGGGGAAGATATGGGCGATATTAGCAAAATCAACAGGGGCTTGCAAAAACGCTTTTGTGGGCGCTTTGTTGTGCGCGCAGATCGGCAACACCTTTCACTTGAGGGTGAAAGCAGCAATTGGCAGGAGATTGTTGTGGCAGGGTGGTTTGCCGCCAAAGGCTTTGGCGGCCCCGGTGGAGTGGTAAACAACGTGACTTATACTGGACCAAAGCTTGCCCCTGTGCGGTTACCAACAATGAAAGATGATAGCCTGAAAGGTAAAAAAACGGATGTGCTTGTGGTTGGCGGCGGGGTGATTGGCTGCGCCATTGCGCGGGAACTGACACGTTATAAATTAGATGTTCTGCTAGTGGAGAAAGAATGTGACGTAGCGCTGCACACCTCTTCGCGCAACGATGGCATGATTCACCCAGGGCTTGACCTGAAGAAAAGCAGCTTGAAATATGCTTATAACAAACGTGGCAACAGAATGTACCGGCAATTATGTGACGAGTTGCAGGTGCCGTTTACACGTGAAGGGCAATATCTTTGCTTCCCGAAGAAAATTCCGACAGCATTGCTATATGCCGCAAAGCTGCACTGGAAGCATTTGGATGTGCCAAACAAAGTGTTGCGGCGCAAAAAATTATTTAAGAAATTGCCGCAACTGCACCCAAACTTAAAATCTGCGATGTTTTTTCCCACGGCAGGTTCTGTGTGTCCATATAATCTGACAATTGCTTATGCTGAAAATGCCATTGAAAATGGTGCGCGCGTGAGCTTGAATACAGCAGTGATTGGAATGGAAATGCAGGGTGACAAAATTGTTTCGGTTGAAACAAACAGGGGGATAATCAAACCAAAACTTGTGATCAACGCCGCCGGCGTGTTTGCTGAAGATATTGCCCAAATGGCCGAGGATCGCTTTTTCTCGATCCATCCGCGGCGGGGCACAAATTCCATTTTAGACAAAAAAGCAGGCTGTATTTCGCGTTACCACTCCTCAACATTGTTAACAGGCCATGCCAAAGGCGCACACACCAAAGGTGGCGGCGTGATTCGTACGGTGCACAAAAACTTGTTATTGGGGCCAAATGCCGTTGAAGTACCAGACAAAGAGGACTTTTCTACCACGCGCGAAGATATTCAAGTGGTGTTCGACAAGCAGGTGAAGACTAGTGAAAAGCTCAGTCAAGGGCAGATCATAACATACTTCGCTGGTTTTCGAGCTGCCACGTTCGAAGAAGATTTCGTTGTACGCGAAGGGCTTTACACGAAAAACATCTTTCATGCGGCAGGGATACAGTCCCCGGGTCTGACTGCTGCGCCTGCCATTGCGCAAGACATTTCTCAGTGGGTGGCTGAGCGCTTAAACGCAGACGAGAAGGAAGATTTTAACCCTGTTCGCCCCGCAATTGTGAATGCCGCTGGTCTGCCAAATATTGCGCGCGGGGCATTGATTCGTGAAAACCCGGATTATGGTGTGATATTGTGCCGCTGTGAGCAGGTGAGCCGCGGCGAGATACTAGATGCATTGCGCCGCCCGTTGCCATGTGACAGCATTGACGCCGTGAAGCGGCGTGTGCGCGCAGGCATGGGGCGCTGTCAGGGTGGATTTTGTTGTCCGTTGATTACGCAGATTATTGCTGATGAATTGGGGATTCCACTCACTAAAGTGCGCAAAAGCGGCGAGGGCAGCGAGCTTCTCACTGGAATGGTGAAAGGGGAGTTGGCATGAGTATGCAAACACAGGTTGCAGTGATTGGCGGTGGGCCTGCGGGTTTGGCCGCCGCGATTGCTGCTTCAAATGAGGGCGCGAGCGTTGTGCTCGTTGAGCGTGAGGCACGCCTGGGTGGGATTTTAAAGCAATGTGTGCACGACGGTTTTGGCGTTGTGCGTTTTGGCGAAAAGCTTGCTGGACCGGAATATGCTCAACGTTTTATCAACGAACTCAAAAGCACAGGCGTGAAAGTTATGCTGCAAACTTTTGTGGACACAATCAAACCGCACCCGCTGGGATTTCAGGTTATAGTGGCAAGCGCTGTGGGAATACAGCAGGTGTTGGCCAAAAGTGTAGTGTTTGCTACGGGTTGCCGCGAACGTACAGCGAGGCAGATTGCTATTCACGGAACACGCCCAGCCGGAGTGCTCACCGCTGGCAGTGCGCAGTTTTTTACGAATATATTGGGCCAGATGCCGGGGAAACGCTGCGTGATTTTGGGCAGTGGCGATATTGGCATGATTATGGCGCGGCGGTTGACACTTGAGGGCGCTCAGGTGTTTGGAGTATATGAAGCGCGCAACAGCCCCAGCGGCCTTCCTCGCAACGTGGCGCAATGCCTGAACGACTTTGAAATCCCATTGCATCTGAATAAAACAGTAACGCGCTGCTTTGGCTATCCAAGATTGGAAGCAGTTGAAATTGCTAGCGTAGATGAAAATATGCAACCTATCACAGGAACCGAAGAACGCGTAGAATGCGACGCATTGATTCTTTCGGTGGGTTTGATTCCTGAAAATGAGCTGATTGAGACGATGAAAGTAGAATTGGATCCTGTAACGCGTGGACCGGTTTGCGACCAAAACGGTATGGTGGCGCCGGGGATCTTCTGCTGTGGCAATGCCGCACATGTGAACGACCTGGTGGACTATGTGAGTGAAAGCGGAGAAGCTGCCGGGAAAGCTGCTGCTCAGTGGCAAACAGTAAACGACAAAACGCAAGAAGATGAACAGGTGTTTGCTGAAATCCAGGTAGGGAAAGATCTGCTCTATGCTGTGCCCCAAAAAATTGACTTGAGCGAACCGCCGAGTGAAATCACATTGTTTTTCAGGGTGCGGGAAGAGCGCGGAAAATCAATGTTTTTTGCCCGATTCGGTGAATCCGTCTTAGTTGAGAAGACGTATTTAACGCTGCGCCCTCCTGAAATGGAGCGCATCACGCTTGACTTACGCGATGTGAATTTGCAGGCGGGCGATGTGATTGAACTGAAAGTAGAGGGGGTATAATGAAGCAACTTATTTGCATCACTTGCCCAGTAGGGTGCAAGTTAGAAGCTGCGCTTGTTAATGAAGAGTTGAGCGTTGCTGGCCACGCCTGCAAGCGAGGGATAGATTTTGCTATGGCGGAACTGACCGCTCCGATGCGTACTTTGTGCTCAACTGTTCGCATTGCAATAGCAGAACAAAGCGAAGTGATTTTTATGCTACCGGTACGGACTGACCGTGAAATCCCCAAAGCTGCGATCATAGATGTGATGAAATTGTTAGCAAGCATTGAAGTAACGCAGCCGGTTAGTTGTGGCGATACTATAGCTAGCCTTGTGCCTGTTTGTGAAGGCAATATGATCGCTACCTGTGATTTTCCATTTGATTAAGCATTTAATATTAAGAATTTAGCATTTAGGAGGAACTCCCATGCCAAAACCCTACAAAGGCTTTGAGCCAAATTGGTTCCAAGGCGAAATCCCCAAAAACTCTTACCGTTCTGTGTTTAAGTGGGGCGCACCTGAGCAAATCAAGGCCCCGCGAGAGGGTTTGTTTCGCGACATGCTGCAGCGCTTTGGTATCGATGAACAGGTGCAGTTTGGCGAATACAAGCAGCCGCTTGGCCTGGAAAAAGTTAAGTTTGATATTCCAGTGAAGCTGGAACAGCGGCATATCGACGCACTTAAGGCGATTGTAGGCGATGAATTCGTGCGTAGCGATGATTATGCGCGTTTTAGCGTGGCCTATGGAAAAACGATGTATGACATCTTGCGTGCGCGTAACCAAATTGTCGAAAATGTGCCGGATGTGGTTGTTTACCCCGACACGAAAGAGCAAATTGAAGCCATTGTTGCTTATGTTAGCGAACATAAAATTCCGCTGTATGTCTATGGCGGGGGTAGCTCTGTAACGCGCGGAGTGGAGTGCGTGAAAGGTGGAATTTCGCTTGATATGCGGCTGCGCTTTAACAAAGAAGTGAGCTTTAATAAAATTGATCAGATGATCACTGTGGAAGCTGGTATGAGCGGCCCGAAGCTGGAAGAAATTTTGCAGGCGCGAGGCTATACGCTGGGGCACTTCCCACAAAGTTTTGAATACAGCGCGGTTGGCGGTTGGGTGGTCACACACGGTAGTGGGCAAAACAGCACTTATTACGGTTGCATTCAAGACCTTGTGCTGGGCCAGAGTTATGCCACTCCGCAAGGGACAATCACTACTGATCAACATCCGCGCAAAGCAACTGGCCCTGACCTTGATAGGATTATGATGGGCAGCGAGGGCACTTTTGGCGTGCTTACGCATGTAACGCTCAAGTTTAGTCGCCATATGCCTGAGAATACCCGAAGATTTAGTTATATGTTCAAAGACTGGGAGACTGGCATTGCATTTGCGCGCGAAGCTATGCAATACGAAGCCGGAAAACCTAGTGTTTTTCGACTTAGCGATGCGGAAGAGACTTCCATCATGCTCAATATGTATGGCGTGATGGACATGCCGGTAATTCCGAAGTTATTTAAGATGAAGGGCTTTCGCATAAATGAGATGTGCCTTTATCTTGGAACAACAGACGGAGAGCGCGGCTTTAGCAAAAATGCGGCAAAGCAAGTAGCAAAAATAGCAAAGAAATATGGTGGCTTTTCATTAACCGGCTACGTGGTGAAAAACTGGGAGCACGGGCGTTTTACAGATCCATATCTGCGCGATACATTGCAGGACTTTGGTGTGGTGATGGATACCATGGAATGCAGCGTAAACTGGAGTAACATGGCCAAAGTGCATGCCGAAGTGCGCGAAGTTGTGAAAGCGCGGCCAAACACTGTTTGCATGACGCACATGAGCCACGTTTATCCGCAGGGCGGCAATTTGTATTGGATTTTTATCATCCTTGAAGATGACGCGGAGGAGTTTCGTAAATTTCACGCTTCAATACTAGATGCGATTCAGCGTAGCGGTGCCAGCATGAGCCATCATCACGGTATTGGCAAGATGTTTGGTCCGTGGCTGGAAGGTCAGCTTGGCCGCAATGAATACGCTGTGATTCGTGCGCTGAAAAATTACTTTGACCCGCACAATATTATGAACCCTGGTGGCACGCTAGGGCTGGACTTGAAAGAGGAAGACAAGCGTTTTTTGAAGTAGTTGCTATAAAACAGGCCAACGTTATCAAAAAAAGATAGCGTTGGTTTTTTCTTTTGGAGAACGAAGGCGAGTGCACATTTAATCTCCAGGAAAAATGTGAATGCCGCAAAACCCTGTGAAGACTTATGCGAAATTTCCTAGGGTGGAAAGCACGGGTGCTTTAAATTGAAATTTTTAAAAAGTGTTGTAAAACTCTTGACGTTCACTGAGTTCTTACGATATGCTTTCTCCAGAAGGAAAAAAGAGGGTCACAGCACAACATACTAGAAAGGCCAGGGAGTAAATTTCCTGACGATGTACTATAAAATGCTCTCAATCCACGCTAAAAATTCTGCAGTCACTTCCGGTTCTTCGACGTGTTCTACCAATAAAGAGACTAAGTGCTGTTTCTGTGATTTGCTTTTATACAATCTGGCCAATTTCTGCAAGACATCCAATTTGCTTGATAACATCATAAAAACGATACTCTCCTTCGGATTTTTTCGATTATCATTCATCAATACGGCGATGCACTTTTGTAGCGCAGTAAAGTAAAAAGGGCAACATTGCAGCATTAATGTTGCCCTACAATATATCAAAAAGAAATATAATTGCATCTTAGTTGATTGAGTATTTTTATCTTGCTTTTTGTGTTTTTTTATATTATAATGATAGTTATATCACAATGAAAGGAATTTGACACATGAGTAGACCTTTAACAATATTATTGGTTGAAGACGATGTGGTTGAGTGCAAGCGTTTCGATGATTACATTGATGGCCATGGAGATGTGCATTTGGTTGCAACGACCAACAACGCTAGACAAGCATTGGAACATGCCATTGACTTTCAACCAGATGCGATTATTTTAGATTTAGAATTGCACCAAGGTGGCGGTGACGGACTTTCGTTCTTGGCTGCACTGAAGCGGGCTATGTTGCCTTATACACCTTATGTGTTGATCACGACCAACAACATTCATTCTATGACGCATGAACAAGCGCGGCGTATGGGTGCGGCGTTTATTATGGTAAAAAGACAAGTTGATTATAATGTGGAAAGTGTGGTCGATTTCTTGCGCGATGCCAGAGAGGTTATTCAAGATTGCCGACAGAAAGTCTCGGAAGCTCCTGACTTGCCCGGTGATAAACAAAAGCGCTTGCTTAAAAGAATTACTGCAGAGATGGATCGCGTTGGCGTTAGTCCAAAATTTCTGGGGCGTAACTATTTAATTGAATATATTTTTTTGCTAATTGAAGATGCATCACTTACCCCAGTGACCGTTATGGCACAAAAGCATAATAAAACAGAGGCGAGCATAAAACACGCTATGCAACATGCGATTAATGTTACATGGCGTAACGGGGACATAGAAGACTTGGAAAAGTATTATACGGCGCGGGTCAACTCCGAAAAAGGTGTGCCAACAACAACAGAGTTCGTTTTTTATTATAGAGATAAAGTTCTTATAGCCTAGGGTCTATTTAACGTTTCATTTATTATATACGCTATATTCGCTTTTGCTATCAAAGCGCACAGTAACGATCTTGGCAAAGCGAAATTTTTTTGGTGGGTGTTGCGTAATAATCAAGCTAGCGTTGTATTCGCGCAATATCTCGAAAATTGTCATGTATCCAATGCCACTTCCACCCTCGTTGAGGCGCGTTGATGTTCGCTCTTGACCTAATTTTTTAAGTGTATTTTGTTCAAATAGAACGCCACTGTCTTGCACACTAAACTCATAACAACCATCTCGATAGCCAAAAGATACAAGTATGCGCTTGTATTCACTGTGTGATGTTGCAATAATCGCGTTTTCCAGCAAATCGGAAAAAAGCGTAGATAATTTGATTGACGTTATTGTCTCAAGAAGTTTGGAAATGTCATCGAATAATGTGAAATCAAACTGAATTTCTTGTTTTGTTGCCCTTGCCAACATTGACTGCAATACACCGTCAAGCAGCACATCGTTTGTCTTGGGCAATGTTTTGTATGCCCGCTGTGCTTTGCCAATTGTGTTTAGTCTATTTTGCATTAAGCTATCGATTTCAGTTTGAAGCATGATTTTTCTTGCATAACCAGCTGCTTCGTATTCATACATGGCGGCCAGCAGTTTGTTGTCGCGGTGAATGAGCTCCTCCATCAATCTGTTGCTTTCTTTTAGCTTGATATTTTCTTCTTCAAGCTCTTGCATAGCGCGCTGTTGAATGTTTTTCTTATACATTTTTGTAAGCCCTATCCTCCACCAGACTAGAATTCCCACAACACAAATAAATGTGCTGACAATGAAAATTAACCGGACTTCGTGCGTGATGCCTTGGTCTGAGATCACGGCGATGGCGAAAAAAACAATGCCGCTGATCACGAGACCAACAGCGCCAGCGCCCCTATCCTTGAGAAAAAGCATCCCTTTTTTCATGCGTCGAATAGAAAACAGAAGTTTGACCAATACAAATTGTAACAATGAAGCAAGCAATGCTAAAAGTATATCATTTTCTGTGATTGGAAGAAGCCACATAATTCCATGAATAAACACGGCAGACAAAAGTGCAAAGCTGTAACAAATGCCGTTTGCCAGCGAAAAACTGGTAATGGCCAAATCCAATTTTATAGGTGCCATTTGACTGGCGAGTATTCCGGCAAGCAATACGATCAAAGCAAAGCGCATACGCGGCAAGATAGGATATAAAAAATGAAGAGCAGCTGACAACACAACAGAAATGACGATGCCCTTAAAGGTTGCAAAAATACGGTTGCCGCTATTTTCAATTTTCAAAATTTTGAGGTAGACAAAGAAACTTAAAAAAATGATAAAAAACCAATTAATTAGTTGACCCAATGTCTACCTCCACTTCCGCATCTTTACCCAAATATACGAGATATTGCGTCTACCATTGATCTCCACCAAGGCAATCCTTTTGATGGCTTTTGCATGGTTGTTCCTCCTTCTGTATGATTTTCATACAGAAGTATAGAACAATTCGACGATTTTTGATATTATTCACTCGAATTACTTTCGCCAGATAAAACATTAAAGCTCTGTTGTGTTTATTTTATCATATTTAAAAGCAGAACGCAAGCAAAATGCAACGAATGCAATATTTGGAACTAATATCAAGAGAAAATATCAAAATTTGCAAAAATAGAAAATGCCGCTCAAGCGAGCGGCTCAACTTTCAAAAATTTGAGGTAGACAAAAGAAATTATGGACGAGTTTATAACCGGTGCCTACCCCTTACTTCCTTAGCTTTCACCAAATATAAAGCAATATGACAAAATTCGATAGTGGTTGTTCAACTTGTTTTGTCTGGTTATTTCATGCAACAGGAGAGAAGGTCTTGCGACCTTCTCTCCTGTTGTGCGGGTAAAGTGCATTTAATTCTAAGGCGTGGGAGGAATGCACATCTGCGCGCCGCAGCCAGGGAGGCAAGACATGGCAGCGATGGGGAAATTGCCCAATGCTATGCCTTCAAAGTTTTCAATTGTGTTAATTACGCTTGGCGGTGTTTGTGTGCCATCAAGCACTGTTGCTGCCACCAAAGCGTTATCGTTTTCAGTGACATAAACAACGTGGCGCCGAAGGTCAATAAAGACATTGCGGAAGCCTGTGTTTGCGCTGTCCATTAAAAAGACCTGATACCAACTACCACTGCAATAATCCATTACCTGCATATCTAAATCAGGGCCGACACAATACAGGCGATGGTAGATATAGTCATAGGCAACTTTGGAGACCTCTATAGGCACGTTTTGCGCAAGCCCCAGTTGATTTAACTGTGAATTGAGCGTGTGCAATCCGTCAACGCCATCCACCACAAATATCATGTGATTACATGGATCTATCGCTAAAGACTTAACGCCACCAAAGAACTGTTCGGAAGTGTATATTACCGAGTTGGAGTTGCTGCTGACGGCCGCAATCCCGTTGCCTGAAACAATATACACCAAGTTGCTGTTTTGGTCAACCACTATCTCGCCGGGCGTTTGCAAAAAGAAATCCGTGACATTTGTTTCTGAAGCGCCGTCGATTACAAACACATGGCCAGCTTCTCCAAAGGAGAGATACACATAATGGTTGGTTGGGTTCACAGCAATGCCTGTGCATGCGCCAAAAGTGAGGCCGCCAATACCAATTAGTTCGTTAATTGACATATCATAAATGATAAACTCTCCGCCGACATCAGTAAAATAAACTTTGCGCAAAGTGGGGTCTACGGCCATTTGATCAATGACAAAACCATTGGGCAAAATAATTTCACTACCCATAAGCTCTTGGAAAATGATTGGGTCAAAAACGTGTATTACATTGCTTGATGCTACAAGCAAATAAGGGGACTGATCGCACGCGCTGGTGCCGGTTGGGCCTGTGGGACCCGTTGGGCAAGTTGCAGTGCCGCAACCGGGGAAGCAGGACATGGCGGCCATGGGATTGTTGAAGGGAGTCAATGTGCTGATGCCTGGCACTTGAGTTAGGGTAACACCATCAAAAACCCGGATATCGCCAAGAGCAGCATCGCTTGCATACAACAAATGGTTCTTTGTGTCAACGGTCATTTCCCGGTGGGAGTCGACAGCCGGCATTGAAAGTTGGTTTACATGTTGCAGATTGCAAGTGTTGTATACAGAGATAGCAGTAGTAGAGTCTAATGAGACATACAATTGATTGAGACTGGGGTCAATTGCCAAAACAGTTACGCCACCAAGAACATTAATCGTATCTTCTGACGCATAGCCATTGATGACCAATATGCTGCCGTTGCCATTTCCATCATTGTAACCAGCGAAAATACGGCCGGAACAAGGGTCAACTACGATGTCTGTGCACATTGTTGCTAAGGGGGGGATTTGCGCAAGAATTGTATCGGCTGTAACGCTATAAACAACAATTTCGCCTGAGTCGTCCACATATATCAGACCGTTACTTGGGTTGACTGCAATTGCGCCTGGGTTATTTGCGACATTGTTGAGCGTAGTTATACGTTCATTGGTATAACCGTTGATAACAACAACTGTACTATTATCCTCAAATGTGACATATAGAAGGTGGTTGTTAGAGTCAACTGCCATGCCGCTTGGTGGGGAGCCAAAGATAAGCACAGCGGTCCCGTAGTTGTTAAGCGTATCGGTGCTGGCATCGTATACGGCAAATTCGCCGGCATTACTGATCATATACACTTTGCGCAGCGCGGGGTCTACGGCCATTTTATAAACAACCCACGGCAATTGAACAGTATTGACTTCTGTGCGGGTGATTGGGTCATACACGTGCAGTGTGTTGTCGTTGCTCCAAAAGAGATAAGCGGGTTGCTCACAGCTGGGAAGTGCGCAGTCGCAAACACCAGTTGGCCCAGTTGCGCCAGCGGGTCCAGTTGGCCCAGTGGGGCCTTGCGGGCAGTTGCTAAAATCGGCAAAGGCAAAGCTGGATGCTATTTGCACCCCGAAGCTTGCCAGTGGTGTTAAGCTGCCATCCACGTTGCTCTGGTTTGCTTCCACGCCGGTTTGTGTGTTTAGATAAACCAGTCCGTCTTGCTGGTCAACTGTGAGATGAGGATTGACAAAGGTGGCAATATTGCGCGTATTGGTGTAAAGCAACTGGCCAGCAGGGCTATAAGCTTGCACGTAAACTATGCTAGCAGCAAGTTCAAGCGTATAAACAAAATAAAGCAGGTCGAGCGTTTCGTTAAAGACCAAACCGTGAACAACAGAGCCAGCTGGGAAAGAAAGCGTAAAGCTGTTGATTAATGTGTTGGTTGAGCAGTCGAACACGCGCACGGTGTCGTTGCCGCCAACATATAGCAAGTTGTGGATGGAATCTACGGTTAGCAAAAATGCATTGCCCACAGCTGTGCCAGTGGGGAAAATTGCAATGACTGCATCGAGTTCAATAACATGAATATCGTTATTGCTCGCTTGTGTCGGGGTATACACAAGGCCGGTAGATGTGTTCGTTGCCATATTGCCAACATAAGGCCCTACAAGGGTTGTTGTTTGTGTGCGGGCAGTGGCATCAAACACGGCGATTTCTTGACCTGAACGCACATAAATGCGGTCAAACTCAGCGCTAAATGTCAACCCTTGCACATTTTCTACAGGCAAGTTTTGAAGAATTTCACCGGTTGTGGCATTAAGGAACAAAAGACTACTACCCGTGGTAGCATAAAGTTCGTTACGCGTGGAGTTCGCAACGATGCGGGTTGTGCTTGGTGGAGTGGGGAAGGAGTCGATGACTTCATTGGTGGCCTGGTCAATAACATCAATTGTGCTGCCGCGTGCAGTGTAGGTGTAGCGAGTGCTGACGCATTCAAATTCAGGACCGGTTGGGCCAGTTGGGCCGAGATCACCTTGCGGGCCGGTCGTTCCAGGAATACCCTGTGGTCCTTGTGGGCCAATGGGGCCTTGTGAACCGGTAGCGCCAGTTGGGCCGGGTCCACCAGCTGGGCCTTCGGGGCCGATTGGACCTTGCGCGCCTGTTGCACCGGTTGCTCCGGGTTCGCCCGTTGCACCTGTTGGCCCAGTTGCACCAGTGGGACAAACTTCTTCTCGCAAGAAGTCATATGCCCAAACAGGCGCCGTCATTGGAACTTCGCCAAGCAAGGTCAGGCTGCCATCAGCATTGCCTTGATAGACTTGGGTTCCGACTGCTCCGCTGTTGATGAACACCAGGCCGGTTGCCGGGTCAACTCTGAAGTTGCCAATGCCTGTTGGGAAGGGCGTTGTATAAAGCTGCGCGCCTGTGGTGGCATCATAGGCCGTGACACCTGCAGAAACGCCATACAGCAAGTTGAGGCTTGGATTTGCTTGGAAAAACCCAATAGGGCCGTCAGTGGGAAAGCTGTTGATTACCGTGTTTGTAGTGGTGTCGGCAACATAAATTCTTTCATCGAAAAGGCTGAACGCATAAAGGCGGTTGCGTGCCGGGTCAATCGTCAGCGAATTGAGGAATGCATCGCTGGGGAAGTCGATTTGACCAATGACTTCGTTTGTGCTGCCACTGATGACGAAAATGACATTGTCGGTGAACCCAAGGTCCATCGCATAGGAGTTTCCGGTGATATTGTCAGGCGTGAAATTGTTGCCTACCTGCAGTGTGTTCAGCACTGCGTGGGTGGTGCCGTCGAGTATAAACAGGCCTTCGGGGGTATTCACATAGATTTTGTTTGCGGCAGCATTGCAATAAGGTTTCATGCCGATGCCGAAGCCAGTAAGGAGCGGAAGGGCTTGCACCGCACCCGTTGCGGCGTTGATGATGAGCAGGTTTCTGTCCGAATCAGCGTATAGCTCATTGGTGTTTGGGTTGGCCGCAAGGAAATGGCTTTGGCCGAACTCTGCGCGGGGCAGCGTAAACGTGTCGACTAGCTGGAGCGTGCTTTGGTCGATCACAGCAATTGTGTCGTCAAATTGCAAGGCATAGGTGTATTCGTGTGTTTCACACTCACAGCCAGGGCCAGTGGGGCCGATTTCGCCCTGCGGGCCAGTCGCGCCAGTTGTTCCGGGAATCCCCTGTGGTCCTTGCGGGCCAATGGGTCCTTGCGGGCCAGCTTCGCCTGTGGCACCGGTTGGGCCAGTGGTGCCAGCAGAACTGCCGCATGGATTTGAATCGGTACAACGCATGACCGCA
>Ga0131853_10017153_pt1 | contig 13196 bp, 9 predicted proteins | sample TergutLab28metaG_FD_92764 | JGI IMG/M metagenome (GOLD analysis project Ga0131853, IMG submission 92764) | Labiotermes labralis P1 segment gut microbial communities from Petit-Saut dam, French Guiana - Lab288 P1 (version 2) (version 2) | ecosystem: Host-associated > Arthropoda: Insects >...
ATGGGTAGTCGTCATTCACTCTCTACATGTTTCGAGCTTTCGGGAAGCTCATCATCAGGAGATCATTTTCCCTGTACAGTCAGCCTCTGGTATAGTGTGTAATCTTTGCTGTAGCCCTCCCGTAGGAGAACGGGAGGGCTACGGCAAAGATTACACACTATACCAGAGGCTGACTGTACAGGGAAAATGATCTCCTGATGATGAGCTTCCCGAAAGCTCGAAACATGTAGAGAGTGAATGACAACTACCCATGAAAATAAAGGATAGTCCACAAGTGACATCGTGTTGGTTATTTTTAAACACTTAATTGTTCACTTTGAGGGGGGGGGGGGAATAACACAAGAAAATTTACCAAATACCAGACAGCTGGAATATCTGTAATTAAATTTGTAGGTAAAAGTAAAATAAAAGAAGAGGTGAAGTTGTGCATCACGATATGAAGCTTGTGGCAGAAGGAGGTGAAACTCCACCCATTCTTTATCTCCCTCCCAAACCTTCCAGTTATACTTCTCAACTAACAAGTAAACAAACAAACCCAAACAACACTCAGGGACAGAAGCTGAAGATTCAGCACTAACTCTGTAAGTTAACACGAAAACGGACCAGTTTAATGAGAGATCTTGGGGTCTTGTCTGATGACAAGTGTGTCAGCAGAAATTCCACAGTTTCGACAGGTATTTCTGCTTCCGTCACCAAGCAATAGTATGACAGGTAGCGCAGTTCTGTGAGTTGAGATCGTAGAAATTCGTAGCCATGAGGTATTAGCCAAATGGTGACTTCAAAAAAGTTTTCCACCAAATCGTTTCTCCCATCCTAGTCACCCGACCCCTTACTGTTCTTACAATCCCAAAAGAACGAGTTTTCTTGAACAGTTTGTTATCCAAGTAACGCGGAATATATAATATGTAGATACAATTAAAATTATAAAATATTCAAAAGTGCTCCAACATGTTTCGGATCACAGAGGATCCATCATCAGGGAGGCTTGTACAGTGCTTGGCTAAAAATTACAATTAGCCAAGCACTGTACAAGGCTCCCTGATGATGGATCGTCTGTGATCCGAAACATGTTGGAGCACTTTTAAATATTTTATAATTTTAATTGTATCTACATATTATATATCCTGCATTAGTTGGATAATAAAGTGTTTAATTATAATTGATGCACGGTGCAAACATGAAGATTACCAGTTTTCTGTTTATATGACACTGCATATTCCCGATTTTACGTCGCCTATCTTGGATACTATTTTTTCAACTCTCTCTTTCAATTATACACAGAGACATTACGTAACCTAGTCTAATGAACTAATCTGAGTAGTTGAATTATTCATACACTGTTGTGTACATCCAGACAACTCACGCTGATTGTACAGCCCTGCAGTTAATCCGTATACAGTGCACAAACAGCGGATTTACAAAAAGAAACCTGACACTTGGCACGGATTTAACTACTTTTCTGGGCAGGAAAATAAATCCTCTCATGCACTGTTGCTCCGAGCAGATGCAATATCTTCTACAAAAGAAATACAACGGAGTCCGTGCGAACGTAATAAAACTCCCACCCTGACACTCCAGTTCCGTTCCAAAGTCAATCAGTAAATTACTCTGCTGTAAATTATGTACTGCGAAAGAATTTCAAAACAACTCTGTGTTTTAAAATGTGCGTTAACTTGACTGATGGTGTGAGAGTTTCAATGTGGTGAGAATCAACGAGTGATAGGTTGAGGCTTGCACAGAGCGACTACTCCGACTTTAAAGCAAATACTGGGCTTGCAACATGCCAGACCAGGGCTGGCTAACCTTACAGACGGCGCGTGTCTAAATTGTCTATCAATTTCGAAGAAATTCTTTCGCTTGTGCATGGGAATTTTGAATACCAAAGTTGGGGTTTTGAGGAGCTTTCCATCGTTACTGTTAATTATTGCATTATTATTAATGAATATTGTATTTATATTATGTAATTAGTGCATAGTAAAATTACTATATTTTTAATAAAGGCTTCTTTGAGGAATGCTACATTCTGTTCAAAAAGAATATTGTGAAACGTTTTGTCCAATGTCACGTATTCGCCCAGTCACCGCCAGTCCGGCGCCCCGATAATAAATATCCAGTCCACAATTCGCACCGCATCCGATTTGTTTAAAAAATGTTTCACTCGCAGTTTTATTATATATATATGTACATATACACACACACACACACACACACACACATATTCTTCACAATACAGAGAAGCTGGTCGGGCAAAAGAAATAAAAATTAAATTGGCTCAGCAGTGAATGCCGCGTGCCATTTTGGGCACGCGCCTTCAAAAAGGTTCGCCGGCCCTGCGCTAGGTTGTTCCGGACCCAAGCCTATTCTTGTCTACTGGGCAGCCAATGTTCTACTCCAGACGGAAGGTGAAGCTGACCGTTCAAACTGAGGTTCAAAGAAAGTTGGAAGTGACACCCTTTCAGTTCGTCTTGCTGCTCATGCCCGACTTCAGGCAGACCTAACTGCAGCTCCCCTGTGTCGACAGAACATCCAACCGTAAGGTACATCTTAGATAAGTTTGGAGAGGCGCTTCAACTTGACCCCCTCCTTCCACGAAAGGCTGATGCACAGTCACGAAGCTAAATTCAATATAACAACATAAATATGATCAGAGAACGACAGAGCTTTCAAATAAGATCAACAGGCATACAGTATTCGAAACGTCAGGGAAATATACAAGTACTTTCCAGCAACTCAAATTGATATTACTTACGAATGGGCGTATGTACTTCTATATTGGTCCGTCGATCCAGCTTCAACTTACCTGCAACAGAATTGAAACAAACATTAAGTCTGATTTCAGGCTTCAGCCGCGATGCAAATGAGATCTGCGCTATTTTGAGATTTAATACAGCGCAGCAAGGTAGTTCCGTACCGATGTCTTGGACAGCCTATCGGTCCCATCTACGTGGGCCGAGCTTGACCTTTGTAGATGGGAACGATATGTTGTCCAAGACGCCTGTACGCAATTACCTTCCTGCACTGCACTAAAATCCCCAAAAGAACGCAGGTGTCAAACGTAAGTCTATGGATAAACAAGTACGTAGCAGGATGAAATGAAAAAAATAAAGAAATCAATTCGAGTTACTCAAGGGATACTGCTAATGTTTACGTAAGAGACAGTGACGGTAGGCGGTGTAGATGGTCAACACCACCTCTAAAACAGCCCTCCATTGTACAGTGTTTAACTTTTTAAATAATTTTAACTACTTTTAACCATTATTGTTAACCATACACAATGTAAACACGGACACTGGTTTGTAAAATCGAGATCTCAACTCACGAAAAGCAATTTTTTTGTGTATTTCTGTTTTATATCTTGTATTACCTGTGTTGGCCTGAAGACGACCTGCAAGGTCGCAACAAGCTGCGTTAATAAACACAAACTCAGTTATGTCCACCGTTTTCTTACATAATCATCAGCCTCACAAACACAACGGGGCTGTCCAACCTGCAGAAAGTGTAGTGTTACTTTGTTAATACGCGAAGAACAGTGGGAGACGTAGTGGAAAAAGGAAGCACTTCCCAGCGACTCTGTCGGAAATGGAACCCAAAGTGTCGAAATCCAACCAAATCCCTACCAGACGTTAGGGAACTATCGAATTCCGACGACACGGGCCGACACAATCTTGAAACATTCCGTATTCTCCATCTGGATATACTCCAAATTCTCCTCATCGTATCCTTCCGCAGTAGCTTCGAAGACGTTTTCCTAAAAGTGAGACTTGAAGCTTTATCAGAAGAACTTCAAAACAAGGCACCCCTGTTACTGCTAACAAATAACAGACATGTGTACTAAATCAGTCGCACGCTACACCAGTTTTTGTCAATTTAATCAAGGCTACATGTTTCGGCTGTAACTGCGAGCCATCGTCATCATGTTATGCAGTACATAATTTTTCCTGTAGCAACGTTTATTGAAAGCCTGATGATGTCTCCCAGAGTCGAAACATGTAGCCGTAATAAACTGATAAAAACCAGTGTTGTGTGCGACTGAGTTCATACATTCGCTTGTCTAGTCTAAAGTTTTATAAAATGTCTTTCAAAAGCAGCATTTGTAGCGACCTCAGGTGTTACTGGAATGCAGGTATCAAGTGGAAAAAATGGTAAAGGTGAGGTAAAGTGCACCATTGTACAGGCACTGAGGATCTGTACTGGCCGTACGGCCCATAGGGGGAGTAGAGGTATAGCTCTACTCTTTCTTGACCACGGCATTAGAAGGGAGTGAGGGGTCAGCGTCACACCCCGGCCGCTCTCTACCCCCGGGAAAGAGCCGGTACCCATTGTACAGGAGGCTGGGTGGGCCCCAGGAATGGTCTGAACAGGTGCGGAAAATCTCGCCCCCCACCGGGATTCTATCCCCGGACCGTCCAGCCCGTAGCCAGTCGCTATACCGACTACGCTACCCGGCCCACAGATATCAAGTACTTCCGCAATATCGTTAGGCCATATAGAACTGCGTCCGCAAGCAATAATGTCCACCCCATTGCTGTTTACAAGACACAAAAATCACTGTTTTGTTCACAGAACAAATACTGTTGGCCACGGGGGGGGATTGGAAGTTCCAAGAAGCAAATCCATGGAACATCTTCGACTCGTTCGCATGCATGTCACATACTTCGATGTCACCCTGCAGACACCGCAAGATAGCACACGGAAGTTTGGGTTTTGAAATATCTTCGTGGCAAACTGTCCTAACCCAAGCCACACATTCCAGGGGCGGTCGCACCGTCACTGCGGTAGCTGCAGCATTGGTTACCTCTGCAACTGAATTCCCTTCCTCCTGCACTTAGATGGAAATTAAATCGATTTGCTGGAGGGCTTCCCACATCAGGATATTAAGGGACAAACGACAAGTCCAAGGACCGGACTTACACAGCTCACCAGATCCGGGGACCCACGAATGGCAACATTAACATTACACAGAGACACATAAAATTTTAACATGGGCTTCGTGCAATCCTCAATTCGGGGGAAGCAGTGACACAGCGTGCATAAGAATATAGTACTAAATAATGCAGGAACTGTTTCAATAAATCTCTGGTTCTCGAATAGTGTACTGCAACTTTCGTGGCGGTGTGGACGTGTGCGTAAGAATTATATTTACAGGTTGATGTGACACTTCCCAAAACATTTTAAAGGTGTGAAAAAATAACATTTAACCTCACAAAAAAAATGTCATTAGTTACACTCGAATATTATCTGTTAGTACGCACACGTGGAAGTTACTTCGGACCGCTGGTGCACGTGACGGTCAAAACAGTTGTTTTGGCACAGGGGCCACATGGCAAGGAAAAATTGTCGACAATCACGTTCATAAATAACTTCAACAAAGGATATCCCATCGTGTGTCACTAACTCAATACAGGAAATTAATACAGTAGATACAACTATTCTGAGTTATAAAATCAAATTTTATAAAAGTAATCAGGAAGGAAATTACGTCTTTTACAATGATTACAACTGTAAATGTCTGAACTACCTCCCCTTTTCGGCGCTTTCGTATAAAAAAAAATAGGAAATGCGACTATGAGCTTGGTCACGTCTGTCCGTCTGTCTGTTCGCATGGAACGAACCGGCTTCCACTAGAATAATTTTCGTACAGATTTGGGTTTGAAGTTTGTGTGATCTTGCATCTCTGATACAATAGAATGAACAATCAATCAGATGCAACAATAACAATTTATTAGTAATTTCAATCAGCTCAACATATTTCGGGAAATAATTTCGCCCATCCTCAGTAGCACTAGACTGTGTTTACAGCTTGTGGTATAATGCACCGAAGAAGTTGCCTTCTGGTGACCTTGTCACCAGAAGGCAGCTCCCGAAACGTGGTGAGCTGATTGAAATTACTAACAAATTGTTATTTGTATTTGCATCTAGTTGGTTGTTTATTCTATTGTTTGATATTTGGGTATATTTCGAAAACCTGACCAGAAAATTCAAGTTTCACTACAATCGGACACGAATAACGAATACTTCACATGAAGAACAATACGCATTTTGGGCACGTTCGCAACATTGCGAAAAGCGACTGTGAGCTTCGTAATGTCTGTCCGTCCGTCCGTCCGTCCGTCCGCATGGAAAACCCCCGCTCCCACTGGACGCATTTTCATGAAATTTCATTATTAAGTATTTTTCGAAAATTCGAGGAAAAAATTCAAGATTCATTACAATCTCAAAACTGCAACATGCACTTTACACGAAGGCCATTGTACGTTTTTCAACATATATCCCTCATTTCTTCTAAGAAAGAGAAATGTTTCCTAAAAACTTTGTAGGGAAAATCAAACATACATTTTACGTTCAGTAACTTTTTTTTTTCTAAAATCGTGCCATTAATGAGATAATGAGAAAAAATACAGTAGAGCAGCAGAGGCCACAGATAATAAGATAGCGCATGCATACGTCACGCTGTGCACCTAAGGATACAAATACACACTCAGAATTTAAGTGGCCGTCTCGTGCACGAGACGGCCACCTATAGGTGTGATGATACCAGAGGCTGTGTAACGCAATTTTGACCTCCTGATGATGAGCACATGTGCTCGAAACATGTAGAGGGATGAAATAAAACTTATTGTGAAACAAATTTTGTGCATCAAGTTGGTTAAATACTGAGATAAATATACTGAGATGCACGGTCAGCAAAACGTCAATAAAAAAAATAGTTGTGTTTACTGTATTGATATATTTACATAAACATAAAACGAATCTTTTGTTATTTCTTGGTAAGGAGTGTGACACTAAAAAGAAAAAGCATTAGTTTGGGTTCCTGGCTTAAGTCGTGAAATTTGTGGAAATTTTCTCCACTCTGATGCGCTCTACTCTGCGGTTCTATACTGAAGACGAGTACTTACCACATGCCCACCGTAACATAAAGCGCAACAACTAAAAACTTTATCATATTACATATGCTTTATACCACAAATTGAAATCCTTCATTTCCATCACCTTCCAAGCTGTATTCGCCCCGTGACATTAATTTTACACTTTACATTATATTGAAAATAGAATAAACTATAAATAATATAACAGGAGTTTCAACACATCAGCCCTTTCCAAAACCATCACAATAATTTTTCAACAACGCTTTCACGTCACACAGCACTCTTGATAATCCGGGAATGTTTTAAAATCGGCGCACCAGTGCTTCCGCAGAAACACAAACGGTCAAATTATCAGCCATTTTCATTTGTCGCTCAAGTGTAAACCGCAATTCAATGCAATCAGGGAAAACAATTGAAGTTGTATTCGAAATGAGGAAAGTATGCAAAGCTGTGTGGCTGCTGACAGAACACAAAGTCTATCTGCACTGGAAGACCAGTCGCGGCACAGTGAAACAACACTGAAAGCAAACACAATGACAATACACAGCTTTCATTGGTAATGCTGACAGAAAGACGGGGCTCAACACACGCCATTTTCAACTTGCAGTGTTAGTCAAATCCACACAGTTACATGATACTAAAGCGAAATAAACCCTTTTCATTGCCTTCGGGCATTCATGTTTCATTTCACAAATGTCTTCTTTTTATTCCTCTTTTCTTCCTCCTAGTTTTCTCCCATTCTTTTCCTCCTCAATGTCGCGACTATCATATCGTTTTCTTCTTCGCTTTCATTTTGTCTTGAGTTAATTTATTTTTTTTTTTGCCTGTATTTGCCTCCTTACTTCTGTCTCTCGTCCACATTCGGCGAATATAATTTTCCTCCGTATATTATAACCTCTCTTTTCGAGTTCATCATTTTCTCTAATTCTTCATTTCCTTTAATCAACTCTTTCCTTCGCCCACTTACTACTTCAGGCAACCAATCCGATTCAGGTCCTACTATGACCTACAAACCGTTCCTGTTAGTCAACACTGCCGTCGTTGCCTGCCATCATTTATTTCTTTATTTATTAATTCATTTATTCATTTACCACATTTAACGACGCTGTCGGTTAATCTGTTATATAGTGTTGAATGAGAGAATAGTGAGCGAATAACGAATTGAAAGAATGTGCAAAGAAGCGGTCGTGGCCTACTTTAATGCATTGTACAAGCAGTTTAATGACTAAATCGATATAAACAGCAAACGGCCTTATTGAGCCTCCAGAACGAGATATGAAACCGTGACGTCCACAGTAAAGAATTATAACAGCTGGACGGCGACATTCAGTGCTTGTCCTTGGAGAAGTAAGAGGTAGAGATCCAGATATATTTATCTTCGATCTAGACGAGATGGTCGGCATCACAACGGTCACTTTAGCCTCAAGGACAGTGCTCCCGGCCCCAATAAAAAGGAGGACTGGGCGCCAAAGTCGGGCTAGACGTTTCGGAGTACACAAAAATTTCTTGCCCCAACCGGGAACGGAATCACAATTCTGTGGTCGTCCGCCCCGTAGCCTAGTCCCTAAAACAAACAGGCTACTTCGGACCCCTGCATTGCTACTGGATGCAAAATACACAGCCCAATGTATGAGTGCTCGTGTCTTGAAAGAGGTTGTGCTCTGGGTTTCAGAGTCACCATTAAACTTTGCCATTTGCAGTTACATGGCAAAACGGCAAGAAGCATGTTTTTGCAGCAAACCGCGGCTATCCATCCGTCACCTATAGTGGGGAGGTGGGCTACAGATTTCCCGTGAAAGAGAAAAATTACTTGCCTCCTTCTCAAGCATAAAACAGTAATAATTATTTTATTTCCACGGTCGTAAAATCTTGAAACCAATTTACCTGAACGCAGCATAATACATTATAAACAACGAGCTAAGAGGAAACAAAAGCAAGTCAATTTATTTCCGTTGCTTGATTTGCGCTTTTCAGCTAAAAGGAAATATCTCAGTGTCAGTCGCAAGGAAAGGAATAACAAGTAGGTGTAAAAACGACGAAAATAAATCAAACTCGCCTTCGCTTACTGTTAGAGAGCACTTGGAAACTTCAAAATATAATTATTTTAGAATGAGATTTCCCAAAAAGGAATCTGTCCAAATTCAATGAAATCGTAAATAAGGCGGTTGGAAAACTACAGATCTGACATAAGAGTCTAATTCCCCCCCCCCCTTCCAGTCATGAAAAAATTATTACCCACTCAGTAATAGCTGTATAGGAACAAAGTTAGAATTGCAAACCAACAATTTAATTCAACACAGAATTCAACAGACAGCGTAGAGGGATATTATGCGTAACGAGAAATGAGCAAGAATTTCCCTGATCTAGTATGAGCTTGTATTCTGATATCAAAAAGGAGGACTCGAGTAATGTCACGATAAAACTAAATCACTATGGCTTGCATTACCCGAGATTCGAAGTGGAAACAATCCGAGTACAGCTCTAGATCGTTACCGCTGTTAGGGCTGATGGATTAAAAGTTACATAGCTTGGAATGAAAATGTGCAATAGAAACCACTGTCTGAAAGGAGACCGTGGAAAACCAAAAAATGTCAGTAGAGTCTATATTACAGCGGGATTCGAAGCGGTCAGGACATGAACACCAATCTAAAGCGTTACTGCCACGCTAAACTGAGTGAACAGTGATTATGCTGCATGATATGGAAAAGTGGAACTGAAATGTAAATGGTGAGAAAAACACGATGCGTAAGGACATGCACAGGATCTGCTTCCAGGAATTACACCGATCACACACACACACACACACGTTCTGTGTGCAGTGTGTCCCTTACTTTAGGTTATTTCATTCGCTTGACATTCGTTCACAAAGGTACAAGGGCTTCATCAAAACAACCCACCAGCTTAATTATACATACGGTACAGCTAGGTTGTAACGTCACGTAAGGGAACGGATACTTTGTGTCGTTACAAACGCATGTCGTTTTAACCGAGTGGCATAATATTTTGGTTAACAGTGAAGAATTAACTGGTACTACAGCATATCTAGTCCCTATAGTCGAAGTGTCGCATAAACCGAAGTCGTTATAACGGGGTTCGACTGTATAAGTGATGTCTGCTGAAACAATTCAGTGCCACACACTTAAGACTGGCGATTCATGTATTCTGGGACGTTACGCTGCGTCGGCTGGTAATAGTTACCGACGTTTCGAAGCAATCTGCTTGACTGTGACGCTGAAGGTGGAGCCACTAAGCTACTTGGGTACGTCGTAACAAAAAGACTCGAGTCTTCATTTAAAAAAAGCTGCGAAAACATCAAATGTCGTGTTATTCAAGTTTGTTCATAAAAGTCATTGGAAAACTGTCAGCAACTCTGTAAATGAAGCGTACTACACAAATCTACGGAAAGCAGCTATCAATACACGACATTTTATCAACGGGTGAAGAAGCAGCAAAGTTGAATAAAGAGAGACCAACTTGATGTAACTTGCTTTTTTATTTCATTATTTAATGCTCAACATGTTTCGGATGTTAATACATTCATCCTCAGGAGCTTGCGACTTATTTGTTGAGTTATTTCATGGGTTGTATTGCTCTGGTTCGACGTGTGTTGGTGTTACGTTGTGGTTTGGCTGGGGCGGTGTGGTATCCGGATGCAGGCTTCGGCCTGCATCCGGATACCACACCACACCACCCCAGCCAAACCACACCGTAACACAAACACACATCGAACCAGAGCAATACAACCCCATGAAATAACTCGACAAATAATTCGCAAGCTCCTGAGGATGGATGTATTAACATCCGAAACATGTTGAGCATTAAATAATGAAATAAAAAAGCAAGTGACATCAAGCTGGTCTCTCTTTATTCAACTATCAAGATGATGCACGGCCCTATAAACGTAAGCAGCAAAAGTTTTCCGAGCAAACTGTAAGGAATCTGGCATCAATGAACAGGAAACGAATGGGGAGTTCCCGCAAAATAAACATTGGGTTCGCTATGAAACAAGGGAACTAAAGCCTTTTAACTTGACGCCTTCTTATCCAGCAACATCATTGACTGTTGCGTACGTAAAACTAGAAACCTGTTGGAATGCAGCAGACGGTCCTGCTATAAAAACAAATCACACAAACAGCCACAGTACATGCAACTGCGCGTTCGACGCTGTTACGTTTGTGCTGTACAAACGCTTCTTTTATGTGTGTTATTTAATGACGCTGTTAGCTGCTGAGATTAAAAAGAATCTGTAATAAATGAACATGCAGCACCAGTGGAATGATACTGACAGTGGAACACAAAAGTACTAAGAGAGAAATGTGTCCCAGTATCACTCCGTTCACCATAAATCCCACAACGACACGCCTGGAATTGAATCCAGGTCTCCGCGGAGAGAGGACGGCGCAGACAGCCTCAGGCATGGCACGGCCTCATCTGTCACAATCAGCATTTCCCAACGAGGTGTTCCGCAGAACTTCACCGGGGCTTACGCCAGGAACCGCGGAATAAATACATGAAAGTTTTTAAGTACCGCGAAAAATTCCAAACGTCCTTCGCAGTATTAACGGAATGTTTGTCCCGTAATTGGTCCTACTGGAGCAATGTCAATGTGCTTTCAACAGCCTCTTTGTTTGTTGGCCTGTAAAACTTTCCGTAAGTAGGGATTCCTCCACCGAAGAAACGATGGGAAGCACTTTTCTTACGTGATCACAAGCACGCAAAATAGCCGCAAAACTCATAGGATCTAAAGAATAGCTTTTGTTATAACGGAGATGAACAACTGATTCAATCAAATAGACAACTAATGACGGGATGAATGAACTTGCACTCCTCAAGGGAGGTCCTGTGAGCACAGAGTTAGTTGAACACACAATACAGGGCGCGCAGAGACCGCTGAAATTGACAGAATATGTCACGACACGACGCGAAGTGACATGACACGAACAGTGATTGAATTTGGTCCGTCTTCCTTCAGTTGCACTTATGCAATGCGGCGTAATATCCACTAAATTCGTTGAACTAAATTTGTGTGTTCTCTCTTCATGTTTGCACCGTGCATTAATGATGAACACTTTATTATCCAACTAATGCACAATATATAATTTGTAGATACAATTAAAATTATAAAATATTTAAAAGTGCTCCAACATGTTTCGGATCACAGACGATCCATCATCAGGGAGCCTTGTACAGTGCTTGGCTAAAAATTACAAGAATTATTCTATCGTGTCAGAATATGCTGCCATAATACCCACCTTGTCCATGTCAACGGACACGATAGAACCATTCTTGTAATTTTTAGCCAAGCACTGTACAAGGCTCCCTGATGATGGATCGTCTGTGATCCGAAACATGTCGCAGCACTTTTAAATATGTTATAATTTTAATTGTATCTACATATTATATACTGTGCATTGGTTGGATAATAAAGTGTTGAATAGTTTATTCTCAACATACAGAAATATGAAATATGTACCTCAAAAATCGCATAATCATTATGAATGTCGAAAGGAGGTAGGAGTAACAGAATTCAATGCTTTAACTATAACAAATTTCAGCAGACTCATCACAAAACACTAACGCAAAAAGCAGTACTGTACACATCAAATAAAAGAGAAACAGGATTTCACTACAATTCAAATGTTTGGATCCTGGTCGAAAAAGTTTTTTATTTGTTTTCAACTAATGAGACAAGTTTTAAACAGTTTACAAGATGGCGGCTTGGGCGATTTCAATGTATTTCCTCTAAATTTAAGCCTTCTAGGGGTTGTACGCCGTGTCGACTGGTATACAGTTACTAATGCAACGAAGAATGGTAAAGATATCATTTTCATTTTCAAGCAGTCCAAGAAAAGAGGCTCTATAATGCGCTGCAACATCAGTAGCTCTTTACCAGTCGAACACTTCCCACAAACTCTGAATATTAAGTAACACCCATGTGACAACCTCAAATCTCGCACATTTCGTTCACTCACCGGTCAACACTTCCAGCTTCGTGTTAGAAGACTGTGGGCAGGAATACACCCAGCCATATACTATTTCACGAGTATAATTTTTTAATATTATCTTATCATCTACGTCTAGGTCTTAAAACAAACCGCTGTAGTTCCATAAAACATGACCACGTACTTTATTCAGGAATGACTAAACGTTTCGTTCTAAAGACACCATCATTAGGCCGCCATTACAAAACTTTAAAACACTGTATAAAAAACTCCGTGGCCTTAGTCCGCACGCGAACTACACCGACAGAGCGGCCGCCGCCGGTCGGCGAAGTTAGTGCCAACTTTTGCGGATAGAGGGGTGTCACGTGGTCAGCGCAACGGGTCCCCA
>Ga0131853_10017154_pt1 | contig 13196 bp, 10 predicted proteins | sample TergutLab28metaG_FD_92764 | JGI IMG/M metagenome (GOLD analysis project Ga0131853, IMG submission 92764) | Labiotermes labralis P1 segment gut microbial communities from Petit-Saut dam, French Guiana - Lab288 P1 (version 2) (version 2) | ecosystem: Host-associated > Arthropoda: Insects >...
ACCCAATCCCGGGAGAACAAAAAGCTCCCCACCCTGCGTGGACGCACGGTCGTGAACCTCTTCTTCGAGGATTCCACCCGCACCCGCCTCTCCTTTGAAACCGCCGCCAAACGCCTCTCCGCCGACGTGATTAACTTCGGCGTCAAGGGATCATCGGCCTCCAAGGGTGAAAGTCTGAAAGACACCGCGCTCACCCTGCACGCAATGGGGGCCGACGCGGTAGTGATTCGCCACTGGGCCTCCGGCGCCCCCTACCAGCTCGCACACTCCGGCTGGCTGGACGCGGCGGTACTCAACGCCGGCGACGGCACCCACGCCCACCCCACGCAGGCACTACTCGACGCCTTCACCCTGCGCCGCCACCTGGCCGACGGGGAAATGGGCGCCGACCTGGCCGGACGTCACGTCGTCATTGTCGGGGACGTGCTGCACTCCCGCGTCGCCCGCTCCAATGTGCGCCTGCTGCACACCCTTGGCGCCCACGTCACCCTCGTCGCCCCACCCACGCTGGTGCCCGTCGGCATAGCGACCTGGCCCTGCCAGGTTTCCTATGGCCTAGACGATGTGCTGGATGCTCAGGACGTGGACGCCGTGATGATGCTGCGCGTGCAGCGCGAACGGATGAGCGGCTCCTCGACCGGCGCCTTCTTCCCCAGCCCGCTCGAATATTCGCGCCGCTACGGTCTCGATGCCCGTCGCCTCGCCCGGCTGCCCGAACACGCCATCGTCATGCACCCCGGCCCCATGAATCGGGGCTTAGAGATCTCGGCCTACGCAGCCGACTCGCCCCGCTCCGTCATCGTGGAGCAGGTGGCAAACGGTGTCGCCGTGCGCATGGCCGCCCTATACCTATTGCTTGCCGGAGGAGAAGGATGACCACCTACCTGCTGAAAAACGCCCGCCCGCTCGGTGGGGAGGCACAAGATGTGCTGCTGCGCGACGGACTGATCGCTGAAATCGGCGCCATCCCACCCCCCGATGACGCCACGATCATTGATGCCGCTGACCTGGTGCTGTTGCCCGGCCTGGTGGACCTGCACACGCATCTGCGAGAGCCAGGACGCGAGGATGCCGAAACCGTAGAAAGCGGCACCCGCGCCGCGGCAGCGGGTGGCTTCACCGCCGTGCACGCGATGGCGAACACCTCGCCGGTGGCCGATACCGCCGGGGTGGTCGAACAGGTGTGGCGCCTGGGAACCGAGGCCGGCCTAGTGGATGTGTTCCCCATCGGCGCCGTCACCGTGGGCCTAGATGGCGAACGCCTCGCCGAGCTGGGCGCGATGGCCGACTCCAAGGCCCGAGTCCGCGTCTTCTCCGATGACGGCAAATGCGTACACGATCCGGTACTCATGCGTCGGGCGTTGGAATACGTCAAGGCATTCGATGGGGTAATCGCTCAGCACGCCCAAGAGCCGCGTCTGACCGAAGGCGCCCAAATGAACGAGGGCATCGTTTCCGCCGAGATTGGCCTGACCGGCTGGCCCTCCGTGGCCGAGGAGGCGATTATCGCCCGCGACGTGCTGCTAGCCGAACACGTCGGTTCCCGCCTGCACGTCTGCCATCTAAGCACGCGCGGCTCCGTCGAAATCGTCCGCTGGGCCAAGACCCGCGGTATCAATGTCACCGCCGAGGTCACCCCCCACCATCTGGTCCTTACCGACGAGAACGCGCGCGGCTACAACCCCACCTTCAAGGTAAATCCGCCGCTGCGCACCGCCGACGATGTGGCGGCCGTCCGCGAAGGCTTGGCCGATGGCACCATCGACATCGTGGCCACCGACCACGCCCCCCATGCCCTCGAAGACAAGGACTGCGAGTGGGCAACCGGAGCCTTCGGCATGACCGGCCTAGAAACCGCGCTTTCCGTAGTGCAACAGACGATGGTAGACACCGGCCGGATGACCTGGGCCGACGTTGCCCGCGTCCTCTCTATCAACCCGGCCCGCATCGGTCGGGTCGATCACCTACATGGTCGCCCCATCGCTAAGGGAGAACCTGCCAACCTCACCTTGATCGATCCGAACGCCACCCGTCTCATTGACGGCACCACCCAGCAAACCGCCAGCGCCAACACCCCCTTCCAGGGGCAAACCCTGCCGGGCCGAGTTGTCGCCACCTTCCTGCGCGGTCGCCCCACCGTCCTAAACAGCCAAACCATCGAATCTGAGGAGAGTTAAGAGTGAATACCCCTAAAGCCCTACTTGTTCTCGAAGACGGCACCATCCTTGACGGCCTGGCCTACGGCGCCACCGGCTCGACGTTTGGCGTGCTTGCCGTAAACACCGGCATGACCGGCTACCAAGAAACGCTGAACGACCGCGCTAACCTCAGCCGCATTGTTGTGATGACCACCCCACATATCGGCAATACCGGGGTAAACGATGAGGACGTTGCACCGGGCAGCATGGTCGCCGCGGGCCTAGTGGTGCGCGATCCCGCCCGCCACGTCTCCAACTGGCGAGCCGCCCGTCCCCTCGACGCCGACCTGAGCGCCCAGGGTGTCGTCGGCATCGCCGAAATAGACACCCGGATGCTCACCCGCATCGCGCGAAACGCGGACGGCCCACTGAAGGCCGCTATCTTCTCCGGCGATGCCCTTTACATCATCAACGGTAACGGCCTACCCCGCGAACGCACCGGAGACGAGCTAGTCTCCGCGCTACAGGAGTGGGAGCCGCAGGCGACTTGCGGGGCGGCGCAGCCCCCTGCGGACGAGTCATCTCGCGGAGTCCGTGTTCCGGGCACCCGTCGCACAGACCTCAAATCGGTGATGGTCATCGGCTCTGGCCCCATCGTCATCGGGCAGGCATGCGAATTCGACTACTCCGGCACCCAGGCGTGCCGCGTGCTAAGGGAGGAGGGCCTGCGGGTCATCCTGGTCAACTCCAACCCGGCCACCATCATGACCGACCCAGAGTTCGCCGACGCCACCTACGTCGAGCCAATCACCACCGAGGTGCTGACCACCATCATCGCCAAGGAACGGCCCGATGCGCTGCTCGCCACCCTCGGCGGGCAGACGGCCCTCAACGCCGCCATCGCCTTGGATGAGGCCGGAGTGCTGGCCAAGTACAACGTCGAGCTGATCGGCGCGAATATTCCCGCCATCCAGCGCGGAGAGGATCGCGAAGCGTTCCGGGAGGTGGTGGCCCGCTGCGGCGCCGAAAGCGCCCGCTCGCACATCATTCACGACGTAGAGGCCGCCGTGGCCGCCGCCGCTGACCTGGGCTACCCGATGGTGGTGCGACCCTCCTTCACGATGGGCGGCCTTGGTTCTGGCTTGGCCTACGACGAGGAAGATCTGCGCCGCATTGTCGGCCAGGGCCTGCACTACTCGCCAACCACCGAGGTACTCCTAGAGGAGTCCATTCTCGGCTGGAAGGAGTACGAGTTTGAGATGATGCGCGACTCGGCCGACAACGTGATCGCCATCTGCTCTATCGAGAACGTAGACGCCGTGGGCGTGCACACCGGCGACTCCATCACCGTCGCCCCGGCGTTGACCTTGACCGACGCCGAATACCAGAAGTTGCGGGATATTTCGGTTGCCATCATCCGCGATGTGGGCATCGCGGCGGGCGGCTGTAACATCCAATTCGCCGTCGATCCGAAGACCGGCCGGGTCATCGTCATCGAAATGAACCCGCGCGTCTCGCGCTCCTCGGCCCTGGCCTCCAAGGCCACCGGCTACCCGATAGCCAAGATCGCCGCGAAGGTCGCCATCGGCTACACGCTGCCCGAAATAGTCAGCGACATTGCGCTGGCCGCCACGGCCCAAGACGAGCCGACCATCGACTACGTGGCGGCGAAGGTACCGCGCTTCGCGTTTGAGAAGTTCCCGGCCGCCGACGACACGCTGACCACCACCATGAAGTCCGTGGGTGAGGCGATGTCTCTGGGCCGAAACTTCACCGAGGCGCTTGGCAAGGCGCTGCGGTCGATTGACAAGCCTGGCGTCCAATTCCACTGGGATGGCGAGGCACCCTCGGGGGAGGCGTTGGAGTCGCTGTTGGTCGAGATTCGCCGCCCCACCGAGACTCGCCTGGTTGATGTGCAGCAGGCTCTGCGCGCCGGAGCCTCTGTGGAGCGCGTTTTCGAGGCCACCTGGATCGACCCGTGGTTCCTCGACCAAATCCAGCTGATGAACGAGATTGCCGCCGAGGTGGCCGCGGCAAAGAACCTGAGCGCCGACCTCCTGCGCCGGGCCAAGCGCCACGGTCTAAGCGACCGGCAGATCGCCTCCCTACGGAAGATGGGCGCCGCCGGGGAGGAGTCGGTGCGGGAGATTCGCCATGCCCTCGGGGTGCGCCCCGTGTTCAAGACGGTGGATACCTGCGCCGGATCGCGGCAAGCCAAGACGCCGTATCACTACTCGTCATACGACACCGAATGCGAGGTGGCGCCGCGCGAACGTGAGGCCGTGATTATTCTGGGTTCCGGTCCCAACCGCATCGGGCAGGGCATTGAGTTCGACTACTCCTGCGTACACGCCTCCTTGACGCTCGATCAGTACGAGACCGTGATGATTAACTGCAACCCGGAGACCGTCTCTACCGACTACGACACCTCTGACCGCCTCTACTTTGAGCCGCTGACCTTCGAGGACGTGCTGGAGGTGTACCACACGGAGCTGGCGGCCGGGCCGATCAAGGGCATCATCGTCCAGCTCGGCGGGCAGACGCCGCTCTCGCTGGCCCGCCGACTAGCAGAGGCCGGTCTGCCCATCTTGGGCACCCCGCCCGAAGCCATTGACGCCGCCGAGGATCGCGGCATCTTCGGCCAGGTGCTGCTCGACGCGAATCTGCCCGCCCCGGCCTTCGGTACCGCCCGCACGTTAGCCAAGGCCATCTCCGTGGCCGAAGGTATCGGCTACCCCGTGCTGGTACGCCCCTCCTACGTGCTGGGCGGGCGCGGCATGGAGATCGTCTACTCCCGCGAGCAGCTAACCGAGTACGTGGAGCGGGCGCTGGCCGCCGCCACCGAGACTGCCGCGGCATCGGGCACCATGCTCAAGGCGCCGCTGCTGATCGACCGCTTCCTCGACAACGGCATCGAGATCGATGTGGACGCCCTCTACGACGGCACCGAGCTGTTCCTCGGCGGCGTGATGGAACACATTGAGGCTGCGGGCATTCACTCGGGCGATTCGGCCTGTGTGCTGCCGCCCGTTTCGCTGTCCGCCGCCGAGATCGCCCGCATCCGCCGCTCTACGGAGGCCATTGCCCGCGGGGTAGGGGTAAAGGGTCTGCTGAACGTGCAGTATGCGCTGGTCAGCGACGTGCTGTATGTGCTGGAGGCCAACCCGCGCGCCTCGCGCACGGTGCCCTTTGTCTCAAAGGCCACGGGTGTCTCGCTGGCAAAGGCCGCCGCCCGCCTCATGGTGGGGGAAACCATCGCCGACCTGCGCGCCTCGGGCCTGCTGCCCGCAACCGGCGATGGCGGCGACCTCGACCTGGACGCGCCCATCGCGGTCAAGGAGGCGGTGCTGCCGTTCAAGCGCTTCCGTACCAGGGCGGGCAAGGCCGTAGATACGGTACTCGGCCCGGAGATGCGCTCCACCGGAGAGGTGATGGGTTTCGACCGGGACTTCCCGCACGCCTTCGCCAAGAGCCAGGCCGCCGCATTCGGGGGTCTGCCGAAGTCAGGCAAGGTGTTTGTCTCGGTGGCTGACCGCGACAAGCGGGCCATCGTTTTCCCGGTCAAGCGCCTTGTGGAGATGGGTTTTGAGGTGCTGGCAACGGGTGGCACCGCGCAGGTGTTGATGCGCCACGGTATCCCCGCCACCATCGTGCGGAAGCACTCGCAGGGCACCGGGCCAAACGGTGAACCGACCATCGTTGACCTGATTACGGAGGGCAAGGTGGACATGGTGGTTAACTCGCCATCCGGCCAGGTGGCCAGGGCCGACGGCTACGAGATTCGCGCCGCCACCACCGCCGCCGACATTGCCATCCAAACCACGGTCGATCAGTTCATTGCCGCCGTGCAGGCCATCGAGGCCATCTTGGCCGACCCCTTCGAGGTGGAAAGCCTCCAAGAACACACCGCTGCCACTAACGCCCGCCTGGGCCGGGAGGTGAACATCAGTGGTTGAGCAGTCCCCGGTGGTTGAACCTGTCGAAGCCACCCCTTTCGGTACCCGTCTCGCCGCCGCAATGGACACCTTCGGTCCCCTCTGCGTCGGCATTGACCCTCACCCCTCGCTGTTGGCGGCGTGGGGGCTACCCGACGACGTGATGGGGCTGCGGGAGTTCTCGCTTGGCGTCGTGGCGGCCCTGGGCGGGCACGTAGCCGCGTTGAAACCACAGGCGGCGTTCTATGAGCGGCACGGCTCGGCGGGCATCGCCGTGCTGGAGGAAACCCTGGCCGCCGCCCGCCGCGTCGGCACGCTGACCATCGTGGACGCCAAACGCGGCGACATTGGCTCGACGATGACCGGCTACGCCGAGGCATACCTGCGCGACGGCTCACCGCTGGCGGGCGACGCGCTGACCGTTTCGCCTTATCTGGGCTTCGGTTCGCTTCGCCCCGCCATCGACCTGGCCTTAGAAACAGGCCGCGGCCTATTTGTACTCTGCCTCACCTCCAACCCCGAGGGTGCATCGGTGCAACATGCGCACCCCTCTGGGTCCTGCGACTCGCTAACGCTCGCGCAGGATGACGTTCCCCCCGCGTCATTCTGCGCGGAGCGGAGCGGAGTCGCAGAACCTAGAACCGTCGCCGCCGCCATCGCCGTCCAGGCCACCGCCATCAATGAGGGCGCCGACCCGCTGGGTTCCATCGGCTTGGTTGTCGGCGCCACCGTCGGGGAAGCGGCCACCAATACCGGCACCAACCTAGTGGAAGTTAACGGTCCGCTGCTGGCCCCCGGCGTCGGCGCGCAGGGTGCCGGTCCGGTCGAACTGGCCCAGGTTTTCGGCCCCGCCCGCCGAAACGTCCTGGCCTCTTCCTCCCGAGCCGTCCTGGCTGCCGGCCCCAGTCTGACCGCCTTGCGCGCTGCTGCCCAACAAGCCGCCATCGAAGCCCGCACCGCCCTGCGCTAAACGCGTTCTTCTCACCGACGCCGAGTCTGGTCAGCGCGCCTTCTATGAATCGCTCAATCTCACCGAAGCTCACGATCACGACCCGCCGCTGCGTGCTTTTGTCCTAGTACGCGGTTCGTAATGAGTCATGATTGATCGGGTGGAAAAGCAACAGGCATCAGCCATGATTCTGACAGCAACCGAGCAGGCATTAGGCGTCGGGGTAGGGTGCAGCGCATACGTGACCAGCGGGATGGCAGGCGATATCTTTCGAGTGTGGCTGCGCGATGGCCGCACGGCCATCGTCAAGACGGCCAGGCCAGAACGACCCACCGACTTTTCCAGCGAGGCCCACGCCCTGGGGATGCTGGCCGCGACGAACACCGTGCCGGTGCCGGAGGTACTCGGTGTCGGCGCCGACTGCCTGGTCATGGCTGAGCTTGGCAGTATCGAGCAGACACCCACCGATGCCCAGTGGGCCATCCTTGGCGCCCAGCTGGGGCAACTGCATTGGGAGGAAGGCCCTCACCTTGGGTATGTCGGTAGCGATACACCCGTCGATCCCGATGAAACCTGGGCCGACTTCTGGGCCTGCCGCATTCGCGAACTCACCCGACTGTGGCGCAACCCAGAGGTGCTAACAGACGACGATCTGGCCGGCATCGAGCGAATTATTAAGGTATACGGCCCACAGGTGCCGCCATCAAAACCGATACTCTGCCACGGCGATCTTTGGCGAAACAACGTCCACCTTGGCGACGATGGTCGGCTCTACGTGATCGACCCCTCGCTCGACTATTCACATCCCGAGGCCGATCTGGCCACCACGCGAATCAACGGACCGTTTCCCGAAGTGTTCTACGCGGGATACCGCAACACCCATCCCCTCGCGGATGATTGGGAGACCCGGCTACCGCTTTACCTGCTCAAAGAGCTGCTCGGCATGACGGCGCAAATTGCCCACGAGCCATCGTTGCGTTTGCTGCGAGAGTTCGCGGCCAAGGCATAGCCCCGGCAAACTACCGGCGGCCATCTGCGAGTAGGCCGCGGACCATCGCATAGAGGGGCTTCTCAGCAAGGGTGTCATCCCAGAGGGTCGCGTAGCCCTCGCCGGGGAACAACGATGGAATCCACGAATAGGCATCGCCCACACCCCACAGGGTCACGCCGGTGCAGCGCGGCACGGCCAGGCATGCCGCAAACACGCGGCGATACCAGTTGGCCTGCTTCGCGATGTCATCAGCCGACGCGGGGGAGCCATCCTCGGCTACGTTCATGCGGACGTCTAATTCCGTGATCTCCACGTCGAGTCCCAGCGCGGCAAAGCGCTCCATGTTTGCTTGTAAGTCATCTGCGAAACCGAGACCCGAGTTCAGCGTGAAGTGCCCCTGAAACCCGAAGCCGCCTAGCGGCACACCATCGGCCAGTAACTCTTGACATAGCGCGTAGTAGGCGTCGGACTTCGGGTTCAGACGCTCAATGTTGTAGTCGTTGAGGATGAGTGTGCAGGCGGGATCAGCGGCGTGCGCCCAGCGGAACACATCGGCGATGATGGTCGGACCAAACCGCGCCAACCACGGGTTTCGGTCGGTGCGGTATTTCGCTTCATCGTTGAAAACCTCGTTGGCGGCATCCCAGGAAGCTATGCGCCCGGCATAGCGGCCAACCACTTTAGTGATGTACTCACGCAGGATATCGCGCAGCTCCTCGTCCGAGGCCGCGCCCGGTGCGAACAGGTCAAGTAGCCACTGCGGGTTTTGGTTGTGCCAGAACAGGGTGTGACCGCGCACCCGTTGGCCGTTTGCCTCCGCGTAATCGACCACAGCGTCAAAATCTGCGAAGTCGAAGCGGCCCCGCTCCGGCTGCGCATACTCCCACTTACCCTGGTTCTCCGGGGTGAGAGAGTTGAAGTCGGCGGCGATGATTTCGCGCAGCCGGACATCGTTGGCAAACGGGTCTATTCCGAGATTCGAGCCGCCATAAAAAAGATGACCCGCTCCGGCCACTGCCGTACCAATAAAGAACCCGGCCGGAGCGGCCGTCCGCAAAGATGTCATTGACTCATCATCTGCCCACCTGGCGGCCTCAACCTCCGCCCAGGCGCGTAACGAGCGGTCGGTGACCCTCCATCCAGGGGATGAGGAGGGTCAGGTCGAAGACGGAACGAGGGGAGCGGGAAATCGGGCCGTGGGGCGATGTGCGCGATCTGGGGCAAACGCGACGCTAGAGGCATGACATACGAATCCAACCTCATCCCGTACACCAATCTTGCCACCAAGCGGCGCGAGCGGCGCATCGCCATAGTCTGGGGCATCATTGCGGCAGCATTGACGCTTGGCGCCGGACTGTTCGTGGTCGAATCAGCCGAAGCCTACGAACTGCCAAGCAGCCCGACGACAATGGCGGGCAGCCCGACTGCCAGGACGGCCAGGACATCAGAACCGGCGCCGCAGCTCATCGAAACGCCAGCCTGCGCCCCCGATGCGCGCTCGCTCCTGACTGTCACCAACGGCAACCTGTCGGAAGGTTCCTTGCAGACCCTTTCTTTCGCTCCGAACCATCGACTACGCCCGGATGCGGCAGAAGCGCTCGAAGCTCTTAACGTTTCCTACCGAGCGGCGTTCGGGCGCAACCTAATGGTCACCTCGTCGTATCGCTCCTTTGCCGGGCAAGTGACCGCCCGTGAGACCCACGGTCACCTGGCCGCCGATCCTGGCACGTCGAACCACGGCTGGGGGATCGCCGTAGACCTGACAGATCAGGTACAGGCATTTCACACGCCCGAACACCAGTGGCTACGAGCCAACGCTCCGACCTACGGCTGGCACCTGCCCGCCTGGGCGCGCGAGGATGGCGGCCTGCCCGAGCCGTGGCACTGGGAGTTCCACGGCCCCGCCGAAATCCCGGTTGACGCCTCCGGCCCGGTCGAGATCAACCCCGCCAAGTGGCTCGACCACAACTGCTAACCACGCCAGCTCAGCTAAGCAAATAATCACGGAGATGTCCGTTTTTTGGCCCAAAATGTTCTGTTATGGCCATTTAAACCCACGATTTTGCGCCAAACCGCCCTCTCAGGTTGCCAAAACGGCAGGTCAGAGATAGCTTCAGGCAAGCAGTATCCGTTAAGTTCATCCCAGCAACAAGAAGGTGACCTCTATGGCACTCCCTCCCCTTACCCCTGAACAGCGTGCAGCAGCTCTCGAAAAGGCAGCCGAAGCCCGGCGTGTCCGCGCCGAGATCAAGGATCAGCTAAAGCACGGCAAGCTCTCAATCGCCGACGTGATCGAGAAGGGCAAGATCGACGACACCGTCGGCAAGCTCAAGGTTGTCGCTCTGCTCGAAGCGATGCCTGGCGTCGGCAAGGTTAAGGCGCAGGCCATCATGCTTGAGGTCGGCATTGCCGAGACGCGTCGCGTCCGTGGCCTTGGCCAGCACCAGGCCGCTGGTCTCATCAAGCGATTTGCCTGAGATAAAGCCCCAAACACAACTGACAGTTCTCGCCGGACCCACTGCCGTTGGCAAGGGGACGGTTTCGCGTGACCTGATAGCCCGCCATCCGCAGGTGTGGCTATCAGTGTCCGCGACCACGCGCCCCCCTCGTCCTGGCGAGGTTGATGGCGTTCACTACGTCTTCGTGAGCGAGGATGAGTTCGACGCGCTCGTCGCGCAGGGGCGAATGTTGGAATGGGCGCTTGTGCATGGGCGATATCGCTACGGCACGCCGCGCGGCCCAGTGGCCGAGCGTCTTGCCAGCGGCATTCCAGTGCTGCTCGAAATCGATCTAGATGGCGCTCGGCAAGTGCGCGGAGCCATGCCCGACGCACAGTTGGTGTTCCTCGCCCCGCCCAGCCAGGCCGAACTAGAGCGGCGCCTGCTTGGGCGAGGCACCGAGAATGCCGCCGAGCGCGCCCGTCGCCTAGAAACCGCCCGCATTGAAATGGCCGCCGAGCCGGAGTTCGATCACACAATCGTCAACGACAACGTGCAGCGTGCCGCCAACGAGTTGGCCGTGTTGATGGGCGTAGCCGGACAGGGCGGGTAGACTGTTGGCCAGACCCCGACCCCTACCTGATTTTTAGGAGCCATCATCATGGCCGGAACAACCGCTGCGCCCGTTGGTATCACCGACCCGCCCATCGACGAACTGCTCGACAAGACCGAATCCAAGTATGGCCTGGTCCTCTACGCCGCCAAGCGTGCCCGTCAGATCAACTCCTACTACTCGCAGCTCAACGAGGGGCTGCTGGAGAACGTTGGCCCCCTGGTTGATGTGCGCGCCCAGGAAAAGCCGCTGTCGATTGCGATGCGAGAGATCAACGAGGGCTTGCTGACGGCCACTCCCGTTGCAGATTTTGTTGGCGGCGACCTGGCACACGACTTCTGAGGTCTGCTCGCCCCTGCTCCTTATAGGCTTTAGCCATGAGGATCATCCTTGGCGTAAGCGGTGGCATCGCCGCGTATAAGTCCGTGCTGCTGTTACGCCTGCTGCGTGAGGCGGGGCACAGCGTGCGTGTCATCCCCACAGCCGCCGCGTTGCGATTCGTGGGCGCCGCCACCTGGGAGGCGCTTTCCGGCGAGCCAGCGAGCGCGGACGTGTTTGACGATGTGCCCGGCGTACCGCATGTGGCGCTCGGACAGGGCGCCGACCTGGTGGTCGTGGCCCCGGCCACCGCCGACCTGCTTTCGCGAGCCGCCAGCGGCCGCGCCGATGACCTGCTTACCGCCACACTGCTCACCGCTCGCTGTCCGGTGGCTCTGGCCCCGGCCATGCACACCGAAATGTGGGAGCATCCGGCGACGCGGACCAACGTGGCCCTGCTGCGGGAACGCGGCGTCCACATAATCGAGCCAGCCAGTGGTCGCCTCACCGGTGCCGACTCCGGCTCCGGTCGCCTGCCGGAACCGGCCGACATAGCGCGTGAAGCGCTGGCGCTCATTCCCTCGTCATCCTGCGCGAAGTCGCAGGATCTAGCGGGCAAGTCCGTCGTCGTCTCTGCCGGAGGTACCCGCGAACCCATCGACCCGGTGCGGTGGATCGGCAACCGTTCCAGTGGCAAGCAGGGCATCGCGCTGGCCAAGACGGCTCGAACGCGCGGCGCGCACGTCACGCTGGTGGCGGCCAATATCGAGGATGCCGAAGGGGCAGCCGATGTGGTAATCCCGGTAGAAACTTGCCTAGAGTTACGCCAGGCTGTGCGCGACGCCGGGGCCGCCGCCGACGTAATTGTGATGGCCGCCGCCGTGGCCGACTTCCGCCCGGCCATGCCAGCCGCGGTGAAGATCAAGAAGGCTCAAGGCCCGGCGTCCATTGACCTCGTGGAGAACCCGGACATTCTCGCAGAACTTATCCGCGAACCGTTGCGTGCAGGTCAGGTAGTGGTGGGCTTCGCCGCCGAGACGGGTGATGAGACGTCTGAGGTGTTGGAATACGGCCGAGCCAAGGCCCGCCGAAAGGGCGCCGACCTGCTGGCGGTCAACGTTGTCGGCGAGGGGCTGGGATTCGGTACCGCCACCAACGAGATATGGCTGCTTAATGCCGTCGGCGAGCAGGTGGCCCATGCCGCCGGTAGCAAGCGCGAGGTAGCCGACGCCATCTGGGATGCGGTGATCGCGCTATGACGAAAAAGGTGCTGTTGACCGGGTTCGAACCATTCGACGGAGCCGAGGTTAACGAGTCGTGGGAGGCGGTGCGGCTGGTCGCCCAATCGTGGCCGACTGACGGTGAGGCGCAGCTAGTCATCGTCTGTCTGCCGGTCACCTTTGATGGTGCCTTCGCCAAGGTAGCGGAGATGATTGCGGAAAACGGGCCGTTCGATCTGATTCTGAACACCGGCCTCGATGCTAGGTCTGCCTCCGTGAAGGTGGAACGGCTCGCCGTGAATAAGGCCGATGCTCGCATCCCCGACAACGCCGGATTCCAGCCGCAGGAAGAATTGCTGAATGAGAGTGGACTATTAGAGCTGAGCGTCACCTTACCCGTGCCGGAACTCGAAGAACGGCTTAGGGCCGCGGACATTCCGACAGAGATTTCATTCTCGGCAGGCACCTATGTCTGCAACTCCGTCTTCTACCGGGTGCTAGCCGCCACCGCCAACACCGAGACCCGCGCCGGATTCATCCACATTCCCTCCGCCAGCTCGCTCCCCATCTCTGAGAGCGCCCGCGCCCTAACCA